>Ga0153924_1000170_pt1 | contig 43855 bp, 49 predicted proteins | sample TSNJ008MetaG_FD_104709 | JGI IMG/M metagenome (GOLD analysis project Ga0153924, IMG submission 104709) | Attine ant fungus gardens microbial communities from New Jersey, USA - TSNJ008 MetaG | ecosystem: Host-associated > Fungi > Mycelium > Unclassified | place: USA: New Jersey, Wharton State...
AGTGGGCAGAGGTAGTAATGGACAGAAGGGACAATAGCACAAGCCCATGGGAGAAGACGAGCATGATGCCCAGAGGAAGGGAGCCGAAGGGAAAATGAAGCTAGAGGGGCACGTTTATAAAGCGGCGTCTTTGTGGAATCGAACTGCGTGTGGGTGTGGGCAAATGTTTCCAACATAGTTTGGTGCATTCTGAAGTCCGGCTTCTTGGCCGACAACGCCGAGCTGGTTGAACTAAAGACAAATCAAACCATGGGAAAACTAGACACGGAAGACTAGTTCGTCTATTCGATCTTTCCTACATATGTGGTGATTTAGGCATTGTGTAGACAGTTTGGTTAGAGGGACAAGTGCACCGGAACTTTCAATTACCTCTGACGAGCTAAATAGTTCATAAAATACAGCCTTGATTTCTCTGAGCATGCCTGCCCTCGGATAGCCTCCTTTAAAATTTTGGGATAGAGAAACAATTGCAGACATTCGAACTGGCAAATACAGAGTTGTTGCAAGGAATATGCTTTTGTTGTGTTCTTTAATTATAAGAACAAGTACTGCCTTCGGTTATGTGACATCCCGGACTCGGAGGACAGGTTCGTTTACTCCCAAGTACCATTGCGTATGCCCACTACTGCAGTATCCAGAAGGTTAAGGACAGAATGAATGTCTCACTTGCCTGACAATGACATCATAACACTTGCAACATCCCTACATTGTCAATTTTTGCACTGCAGCTCTTCCAGTATGGTCACCTCCGTCTGGTAAAACAGAGCTACCACTCACATTACTATTCATACACGCATTATTCTTCCCACGAATCAAACCGTTTTTCTCGCAATGTCGAGTACTCCAGGTTTGAAACTTCGGACAGAAGGTTATTTTAGGGCGACCTTATGTCATCCGGATCCAATACTCTCAACTTAACACCCATGCAGGGCCTCTTGGCTCGATTCTCTGCACGACCGGGTCTGCGATCATGTAGCAACGCATTTACTCATGCATGTCGTTTGCAATCGTCCAAACATTCCCGTAGTAGTGTCTGGAAACAGACATACACCCCCGAATCCCCTGTCTTAGTTCAAGAAAACTTTCCTAAGCACTTTGTGTTTGTATTGGATGTTGGCAAGCGTTTCATCACATTCTCCCTCATTGGCATTGCCCTCTTTGGTGTTGTTACTGGGTGTGCATACGAAGGAGCTCACCTCTGGGTAGAAAAGAATAGTCTCATCCCAGAATCCAATGAAATAAGAAAGTGGCAATGGGAATCCGATGTAGATAAATGGACGGGCGATCCACTGCTAGGGGGTACCGATCCGGGTTTAGGAGTCAGGGCTCGTCATTTTGTCCGAGCTGCGTGGATGGCATACACTTGGGGCATCGGTCAATATTCAAAAGCTATCGGAGGCTATGACCAGCGGGGTTCAGGTCCCATTGGGCCGGCAGGGATTAATATTATTGATCCCCAGCTGCAAGTCACAGAATATTTTCTGCGAGCAGCTATTCGTCATGCTGAATCTGTCTCGGACAGCTTATATCCTCATACTCTGCCTCAGCTTTTCTCTCTTCGTGGATCAATCTTGGAGAAACTAGGTGCCGAATTCGTTCCTGAAGCAATGGCTGACTTTGAACGCGCATGGGTTGGACTTGATGCTAAAGGGCTGAATGCAGCACGCATTGCCCTTAAACTTGGAGATATTACTTCGCGTGCAGGGGCAGAGCAAGAAGCACTTCAGTGGTGGGCGCGTGCGCTCCAGCTCATTTACAACACATCCTCTGAAAATCTGTCAGACCCCCAGGAGCTGATTTCTCATCAGCCTCCGCCGTCACCTCTAGCCCAGCGATTACTTTCGTCCACCCTTGTATCCTTGTCAGCGTTTCATGCCAAATCAGGGCAATATCATATAGCTGAATCGGTTGAAGAAAAGGGACTTTCTGCCCTCCGTGCGATCCAACTGCCTGATTCCCTCATGTCCGCATCTCCGCCGCAAGCACTACATGCTCTATTCTTGCTGCAGCGATCATCTGTTCTTTCTATCCATCTAGCTGAAGTTCAGCAAGCACAACGCAAGCCAACAGTATCATCACTCCAGTGGTTGACTTTCGCAGCAGAGAGTTCAGAACGTGTAGCACGGGCTCTGACAGGACTTCCACTCAAGAAGCCTGAAGAATTCCCCATCAAAAACTCTCTGCCCCACCCACTTGAAGAGCGTCTTTTAACTTCTTACTCATCTTCCGGAGGTATGAAATCTGTTTCTGAGGGCTTGTTGCGTGATGCCCGTCGTACAGCTGCTGGAGCGTGGAATCTGATGGGGATGCTACATGAAGAGAGGGATGGTCGAAACTCCAAGGCAGCGTTAGAATGTTTTGAACGTGCCATAGAATGGGCTGGAACTCCATCGCCTGAGGCCATTGGTGGAAAAGAAGCAGCAGCAGGTGTTCCAGATGTGGAATGGAAGGTGATTTGGGATAATTACCAACGAGTTTCAGGCCAAACACGCGTATAAAATGCCACGAACTCGATGTAGCCCATGACATCTTAATCATTCCTAACTTCTGCATTTGATTCTAACGACTCACATGGCAGAGCGTAAATATGTGACGAAAACGACAATGGTTTGATCACTGTGTGTTGATCCACCAAGAGTGTAAAATTGCATCATATGGACCTAGATTTTGTTCCGTAACAAACAAACAAACTAATGCTCAGACGTGAAGGACCTACTCTACACGGCCCGCTGTTGGAGGTGTATCAACAAGAAGAAATTGAGGAGGCTTGGACGAAGCTTGTCAGTAGATGGGTAGATGTAACCCATGTGGTGAACCGTTCCAAACTGCCTGAGAATGAACTCGGCATGAACTCGGCGTAAAATCTGTTTACAGAGTGGCATTAGGGCCCTGGTCGAGCTTCTAGCCGACTCAGGAACTTATAGTAATTGATCTTCTACTGACTAATCCTCTACACATCTAGAACCTCTCATATTGGGATTCTTCCTGCGCACTTGGAAGTTGCATCATGTATTATCCTATATGGCAACATTATACTCTGACCATAACATGCGACCCGCAAACAAAACAAGGCCAGATCCTAGTATTTGACTTCTACAATTGGATGGCTATATCCATTTACTGCTTCACACTTACACATGATGATGATGAGAGAATTGACAAGCTTGCGAAAGCAGCAACTGGAGCAACTGATTACACATGTCATGTCGAGATATCACAGAGGCCTGGATGCCTAGAAGTATTACCCACAGCAAGAACATTGCTCTCAGGCCAAATGCCTCCTATCACATCACCCATTCCCAAGACTTGAAGAGAAAGGGAACCACGTTGTGTCAAAATCTAATTTACCTAATCATAGATTATTATGTAGTACCAGAAGTTTTCTTTCTCTCTTTAGTCTCAAAGTCTATCTTTTGCAGCCACACCATTGAACATCCTGTTGAGCTGAGAACGCCAAAAAGAGGGGAGAAAAGAAATTTGTTATAAATTGGCTCTATCTATCTCCTCTTTCCAGACATGTTTTTTTCGGAGGAGCTTAAACTGTAATACATCAAAAATAAGCATTATGAACACAATTCAGAATTAGTAGAGGTTGAAGCCATGCTGAAGGCATGAATGGAAACCTTGTTGACAAGAGCATACCTGAGCTAACCCCAGAAATGGAGGGATAAAGTAACTCAGTTGTTCAATCCAATCTTATCTATTATTCTTTCTGGAATAAAGGCCCATTAATACACAGCACATTCGATGGATATCACATCACTGGAACCCTCCTACTCACATCTCCCCCTCTTCCTTTGAACTATCCACATAATCGTTTGATTGCACCTGCTGCTGGTACTCTCGCCTCTGCGCTCTTCGTTTCTCCCGCTCCCACTCTTCTCTCCACTTGGCTGCAAGGAAATTAGGATAAAGAGCGGAACTACGTCGCTGCAAAAGAATTTCCTCAAATCTTGCCATCTTCTCAGCTTGGTTTTGTAAGTCAAACGACTTTTTCTGACCTCAATGTCAGTCATGATTAGAACAGAAGTACAAGAGCATGAAAAACGTACCGAGTCTTCCGCAAATTTTGCCTTATACTCCTCTCTCACCTTATCCAGCTCTTTTCTCCTCTCTTCTTCTTTAGCGCGTCTGTTCAAACCCGTCCGAGAGGCATTCCCACCAGGCTGAACGACTATCTCTCAGATTTGCTAATAACCAATTTAAAAAAGCTTACATTCTTGAAAAGCTCGGCATACAAAGATGGGTTTGACAAGTCCAAATCGGATGTCGCGTTCGTTTTGGGTCTGGCTTTACTAACCTCAGTAGGTTTATTTCCGGTGACACCACCAGACGGAGGTAGCGTTGGAGGTTTACTCCCCGCTCCCACTAGGGAGTTCGGCGCAGCACTAGGTCCAGAGCCACCAGTAGTGTTTTTGATTTTCTTGATCGTTGGTAGCTTGCGTTTCTTCGCTGGTAGTGCCAAACCTCCTGGATCATCATCTTTGCCGCCCTCATTTACATTTGTGGCGCTAGGGCTGCCATTATTCAATGGATCGAGCGTTTCGGTCTCATCCACCACATCAACTACTGCATCCTCGCCAGTAGGTTTTCGCGTACGTGTACGTTTAGTCATGGTTGTTGTGGTTAAGGCATTTGTTGAGCTCAAGGCAGAGGGGATCCCTTCGAATTTGACGTTTTTGGCCACGTCTTTGTCCTTGTCCTTATCTCGAGTTCTGCTTTCATCACCATCTCCTGCTCGACGTCCCTGCTTCTTTCTCCTAGACTGGTCCCTTTCCTCATAATACCTAGTTTCAGCCTCTTCATCCTCTTCGTCCACATTTACCTCATCCTCATGATATTCTTCATCTCCACTATCATCTCCCTGTCTCCGTTTCCACCTACCCGAGCTCTGGCCTTTTTGTTTTCCCTTAGCCGTCACCTTTTTAGTACTAGCAGTAGTCACTGCCTTTTCCTTCACCCTCATAGACGGCTTACGTCTGACCGTACGATTATTACTTGAAGAAGTAGGCACTGAGATTTGCGGTGGCTCGGTAGGTACACCTGGCGAAGAGTCATTTCTCCGTGAAAACGTAAACGATGACGAATCAGACGTTCTCCGTGTTCGTGATAGTCGTTCACTTCCGTATCCATCATTGTCATCCTCGTTATTTTCCATGTAAGCACTCGCGTTGCCTCTAGCATCACTTCGGGCCGACATTTCCTCCTCCTCGGTGTCCTCTTCTTCCCGACTATCACGATCCCTCGTTCGAGTTTCGTAGTCGCTCTCTTCTCCGTCACATGAACTTTGAGCTGAAACCTTCTGTCGCTTACTTTGCTCCGGTGGACTAGACCCTCCAGTCCTTCCGCGAGTATAAGATTTGTTGTATGAACTCCGTCGTTTTTGATCTGGTTCGTAACCTTCATCCTCCTCATCATCACTGTATATCCTAAGTCTCTTTGTTTTTTTCTGTGAAACAACTTCTGACTGGATAGACACACGTTAATCAATTAGATAACCAAGCCCATAAATTGAAAACATTCTTACCCGCGAGGAGTCTGTTTTGACGAAAGACTTGCTACGTTGAGGCATCGAATATGCTGTTCTATCAGTTATCCAAACTCCGCAGGTAGGACAGAAGCTAATGCCCAATATATCAAAATATATAACACTGCCACTGATACATAGCCTACCTTTATCGGAAAATTGATCATGATTGCATCTATACGGTCTCGCATCTACAATATATTCGAAGACTACAATGCATTTTGATAGCACAAATACACTTGGAGTGGCTCACATAATTCCGTGCATGTATGTATTGGGCTCCTACTAAGCAGAACTATCAGGAACATCCTTGTAGAATTTCATCAAGTCAGAAACATCATCCCGACTTCCGAGAAAGACAGGACACCGTTGATGGATAGATGTAGGAACAATATCAAGGATACGCCCAGTACCAGTCGTTGCAGTGCCACCTGCCTATTGGTTTACAAGATTAATGTACGCTAGGTTGGATGATTTGTTTTCACGCACTTGTTCGGTCAAGAATGCCATAGGGAATGCCTCATAAAGCAACCTTAATTTCCCGCTCTTACTCTTCTTGTCACTGGGATAACCAAAGATGCCACCGTATAACAGAGTTCGGTGAACATCGGCAACCATAGACCCAATATATCGGGCACTATAAGGAGTCTTCGGAGGATTCGGGAACTTGATTGACTTGAGATACGCATTGACAGGTGGATGGAAGTACAGAGAGTTTCCTTCATTGAACGAATAGATCTTTCCGCGCGGAGGTATCTGAATATTAGGGTGGGTGAGGATGTATTCACCGAGTGCGGCATCAAGGGTATATCCATTCACGCCTTGGCCTGTGGTCAGAACCAAATTTGCCGATGAGCCGTACCTGTTGACCGTCAGGTATGTCATACATCTGAGCAGATAAATCAGATCTACATGATATAGCCAGCGGCTACCATCTCTTGACCGGCTCGCAAGACATCCTGAATGGTCCCAGACGATCCATCCCTCTGGCAAACGGCATCAACAAGTATCTAGAGAAATCGATGCTGTGAACATACCACTTTGTACACGCCAAATATTGTGCCAATGTTTACACCGGCATCGATGTTACTACTGCCGTCCAATGGGTCGAAGACGACACAATATTTGCCCTTGAACTCGTCTTCGATGAAGATGGCATCCTCGATTTCCTCTGACACGAGTACAGCTGTTTTACCAGATACTCTAAGCGAATTGACCATGATGTCATTTGCCAATATATCTAGCTTCTTCTGTTCCTCGCCCTGAACATTGGTTTCGCCAGCGAGACCAACGCTAGTGGGCAAAAAGATAAGAGGCTGCCTGGTAAGGAGATATCGCCGCGCACAGGTTGATCAGTCTGGCCTTTCGGACATTGGTAGCAATAAACTTGGAAGTGAACGAGATGGCAGTCAGTAACATGGTGAGGTCGCCGGTCGCAGCTGGACCAAGACGCAGACCCTCACTGAGGATGTGGCTAGAGGCGGCGATAAGGATAGGAAAAGTAAAGGAGGATAAACAGAGGCTTACGAAGTGAGAGTGACGATATTTGTGCTTGGGACATCTTCAGTAGCCATTGGAAGAGGAGAGAGAGGGACAGAAAGGACAGTGTCGGGTGGTTCACGTGATTTTAGAATATTTATTAAATTTTCATACAATTACATCACCGCTTGCGCTTGGCTCCCGCTACGGCAATCGTGTCCCGGCTTTTGACGCTCCGAGCGCGCAAAGGCATCGGAAACGTGTCGCTGTCGTCGTCGTCGTCCCTGCCTCTGCTCACCGGCCCGTCCTCGCCCCGGATCCCGCTCGTATTCGGCCCGAGCTTTCCCGGTTCCGCTCCCGAGTCGTCTTCCAGTTCGTCAATCTCGTCCTCTTCCTCCTCTTCCTCGTATACCCGCGACTGTGCATGTGCTATCGCTGCCGCAATCTCAGCGCTGATGCTCGCCACACGCACTTCCAGTGACTCAGCCGTCTGTACCTCCTCCAGCACTGTCCCATTTCCACCCTGAAATAGCGCAGATATCGTCCGCACAGATTCAGCCAGTTCATGGTCGTCGTCATCCTCTATCTTCCGCTTCTTACCCTTGAAGTTGTATCGACTGTATTGGAGTTAGCGCGGAGCGCGAGATGATAGGTCTAGAAGCACATACACATTTGGATCAGGTTCCCAACTTGGATCGTGTGTTCGCATGTGTGAAGTCAGGGTCGTACGACGAGTAAACGTCTTCTCGCAGGTAGGATCTTCACATTTGTATGGTCGTTTGCCCGTATGTGTTCGTCGATGCCGTGCAAGGCTGCTTGAATCGCCAAATGTTTTTCCGCAACCAGGGTATTCACAACAATGGGGTTTTTCGCCTGTGTGTACACGCGAGTGGACGTGAAGTGCTGACCGCTGTTATTTATCTAAACATACATACCCTCCGCTGACATCATACACTTACCTGAATAAATGTTTTGCCACACCCTACATGCTCACAGATAAAAGGTCGTTCGCCTGTGTGTATCCGCATATGCCGCGCGAGATCGCTCCGGCGCGTAAATGTTTTACGACAGCTCTCTCGGTCGCAGGCGTGCAAAACAGGAACACGTTCTTTCTCCCTGATTCTCCTTGCCTTTCTGGGAGAAGGGAATGGCTCAATAGGTTCACCTGATGTTGAAGCAACGGGCTGCGGTTGCGGTTGCGCAGGCGGAGTGACAGTTGGAGCGTTCTCAAAGGGGTTGGCTTGGGATGGCGTGGACTCAGCGGATACGATCACGGTTGGCGAAGAGGCCGACGACTTTGTAGTCATGACTGCTGATGCACTGGGGGGAGGAAGTGGAGTGGTGGCGACCGGAGGCGTGTCGACAACAGGTGGTGGTCTTGAATGTGAGATAACTGGTGATGAGTCGGATGGGGAGAGTCCTGCAGTATGAGTGGCATGGTCAGCTTCAGACTCAAATTGGGCTGAAAGATGAGTCAAAATATCGCTAATGTCGGAAAATTCGCGTGGAACAGGCGGAAGACCGTTGGCAGGAGGTTCCATATCATTGTGTGTTCGGGAGCATGGCGACGGAGTGCTATCTCTCCGACAATCTTTTCTCGCATTTTCATCGTCAGACAGCAGATAATCAGAACCATCTGAGCCTAATCCTCCAGATTGTTTTCTTTGTTTTGTCTCTCGAGAAACATCTCCTTGCGTTAACGAGTGGAACGCGGGTGCCGTCCGCGTATTCTTTTGTCGGTTTCGTGCCAATTCGTCGTCTCGTTGACGTGTAAAATCGGGTTCTTTGACAGCCAAGTCCACTACTACTCCTTCATTTTCGGCCTGTTCCTGGGCCGCCTGAAGGACGGCAGCGAGACCACTCAGATTAAGACCCAGACTTGAGATGCTGTCTGCTGTGTTCTGAGTCTCTGCGGATTCCGGTGTTTGCGAGTTGGTGAGTTCAAGGGTAGCTTGTCTTTGTTGCGCTGCCGCGCTGAGTAAAGCCGCTGAAGCTGCCGTGGCATTCTGGTTAAGAAGTGTAGCTATCTCGCGCTCCAGCATCTCAACAGAGAAGGATTCTGGCACAGGTAGATGGTGAGGCTGGTGCTCAGAGACAGAGAAACCATCGTGGAGAGGCGAAAGGATAGGACCAGGGTCGTAAGACGGAGAGCGAGTTAGTGGGCGGTGTTCGTCGTCGTCATCATTATCAGCGAGGTGGTGTGTTTCGTCGTCGTCTATGGGTTCATCATGGACGACATCTGAAAGGTTGAGGAGGTGTTCTTCACTATCCATGGTGGAGGAAAGGACGAAGGGCGAGTTTTGTAGACTTCCTAATCAAGATATTCAAGTCTGGCATTCTCCGGACGCCTCTTCTCTCCTCCCAGCACCATGTCTTCCTACTATGTACCCGGCAAGGCAGACTTGACCCCTAGGAAGCACCATGGTTATGCTGTCCTCCTTTTCATCATGGGCACTCTCTTCCCCCCTCTTGGTAAGGACTCTGGCCAGATCTGCCCAGCGTAGCTGACCAGATCAGCCGTCGCAGCAAGATTCGGAATAGGGAAAGACTTTTGGCTCAACCTTCTGCTTACAATATGTGGCTACATCCCAGGTGTGCTAATTCTCGCTTTCACCTGTCTACAAGTCGTTGACACACCCGAGGCCATGGGCACAACTTCTATATTCAGGTCCATTTCTCGTCACATCTGCAGCCCCAGGGCATAATTCTCACATTTACACTACAGAACATCAGAAACAATAAAACTCATTCCAGAACCCCCAAGTGGGCACAGAAGTGGGGACTAGTGGATACCTCGGAGATCAAGCGCAAAGAGCGCAAGTCTCAATGGGCTACACGTTATAACGATCGTCTCCCCCATTCAACGCTTGAGGGTCAGCCTCTCGAGGATGGCCAGGAAGCAGGTTCTTCCAGTATCGACCTCTCTAGCGGGGGATATCGAGGTCTCAGGCAAAATTCTACTGGAGCTGTTGAACTCTGGAAATCCGAGGATGAAATCTATTATAATAACCAACGTGATTTGACCCAACCAGAGTCAGGAGGGCGGTGGAAATACCCTGCCAATTTTGATGACACTGAACTCACTGCGATACCAAGAAAGAGCAAGAAGAAGAAGGACAAAAAGGATAGGTGGGCAAGGACACAGGAGGCTTATATCCTTTCAGAGGAACAGTCGAACAAGAAGAAAAAGTCATCCAAACGTAAAAAGAGTAAAAATTCGCTGCAGGACAGCTTTGTTTCTCGAAATTCTAGTACCGCGGAGCTTCCTGAGGACGCAGAGGGTGGATTATATGGAAATAGTTCGCGAGTGCCCAATGACGATGGTCTCTCACCGCCTAACGGCACGAACAAGAAGCAATCCGCTGCGACCTCAGATGATATCTTTGATCACCAGTTTTAGCTACTCTTGGCGCCCACCATGGAGTTCTCATGATGTGCCGCGATCCTCTCTCTTTTCATGAATACCAGCTCGTATTGTAATAAAATCAAGGATAAATTACCTATATTGTTATTAACATCGCATCCGTGTCACTACTTCAATCTCGTATCATTGATAAAGGATTGAGGCACCGAGGACGGTGCTAGTCGTCTCTATTTAGTATTCGATCATTTCCTACACCCGTATGGATACTGAATACTGACAACCAACTGCCCTGGGACTATGCGCAATGCATCTCAGTCATCAGTCCGCCTATAAATTCGCTGGATGCTACATATAGGATGATATATACACAGGAACATCGATATGAGCAAAATATACTTCTACATCAGATGGACTTTCTTACTCATCTATCTGTCAAGGTCATGTCACTGTGTCACCCAGACAGAAGGTGCTTCTCCGAGTAAAAAAGAGCCTATAATTGCTCACTTATGCACTTCTTTGATTGATCTCACATAAAAGAGAAGAAGAGAGAGAGATAAGAAAGATAATTCCGAAACAACAACCAGACTAATGCTAAGATGCGGTGGAGCACAACTGACTATGCTCGAGCGGCTAGATTGGTCTGTGATATGGGATATTGGGGGATATGTGAGCTGAGGGGCTAGGGTGGTGTGGTGGGAAATTCTGTGTACGAACATCGCAAGAACAGTCGCACACCCTATATTAACTAGCCATCGTCCCACGGGATGTTGAACTCCGAGGCCAGACTTAAGATGCGGAATCAAAACCTGGATCGTATCTGTCACCCTGTCAACTCTCGAACCTTTGAACAGATTTCACTGTACAGTACAAGAGTCAGAACGAACTGGTGAATCCGACCGAATATTTCTCGAACGGATTGTGATAGTCCACAGACAGAAAATGACGGCTTATTCCTTCGCCCGACATGCGTTCGGGTTGATATTCGCAATTCAAATGGCTTTGTTCGCTCGTATCCTCAGCAGTGGAGGTGCTTTCGCCCAGAGGCTAGTGGATTTCCAAGTTGCTCAGCCACCTCCTGTCCCGCATGACGCCAAGCAGTGTACAATCCAAGTTTTCCAGTGGGTTTCCGGCCAGTAATCATAATTCCGTCTCGCCTAGGATTGATTTTCCTTTTCACGCAGGAGGGATTTCGCTTTTTCATTTGGATTGTAAGGAATACTTTCTAAGTTAGATAGGCGCTCACAAAATCACATGGAAGGGCGGAAGTTGTCCAGCTTGAGTACGAGTTTAATTTTGTCCGTAAATTCCTACATCTGTGATTGACCACCAAGTGCAGTCCTCCGACAGATTGTGGACCTCCCGGGTCTTGGGCCGCCATTACTCTTAATTTTACAGTGACTTCCAACGGGACTCAATTTGACAGACTCGGGATTTTTACTTTCCAGAATGTTGAAAGTAAACTTGGTTTTCCTCTCTCCAGAGAATTACTTAAACTCATCCAAATTTGACTTGTAGTCTGGCGAACCTCTACTCCGGAGCCTACTCGTGGTGACGGGATCATATGGGAATACATCAAGGATGTAACCAGATATACCCCCTTATTTGCGAAACCTGGCACCTTCATTCTGCAACTTGACAATCTAATTCAGCAGGGCCTTGATGGGGTGTACTCCAGTGCGTGATAAGTCTTGTCTGATCCCAGGAGTATGCATCTCAACTCAGGACAGCCGTTCTTTCCGCAACCTACTATGCATCATCAGATAGGCACCCACCGGCCAAGATGTCAGATCTCATTGTACCACTATCAACCCTGTTGAACGATACCGGAAATGATGCATCAGTACCCCCTGGATTTTCTGTAAGCGCCTCAAGAGAATCTGGACAATCTCTGTGTTGAGTTGACTCGATTTTTAGATTGACGTGACCCTCCCCCAAAATACGGTCGAGGTATATGCAGAACTGTATGCATCTGGAAATGGAAACGAAGAGTTCTGGGTAGGCCAAGAAAATTCAAACTTCGGAAAATATGTCGATTCTGATATTGACACTAGTACTTTAGTGTGCCTAATCAATTCCTTGGAGATATTCCAGAAGGCTCGGCTTTGGGCCAGGGACCCTTCCGCGAGGTTCGTCTGTTGATAGATGGCCAGGTGGCAGGTGTCGTCTTTCCTTATGCAACCATATTCACGGGTGGTTTCACACCCCCATGCTGGAGGTTAGTCTATCTCGAGTGGTCGACATTTCTCGGCTGCGAAAGAATGGCTGTGATGCTGATTTTCTTGTTGAATCATAAGGCCAATCACCTCATATGGTGCTCTCGACCTACCGACTTACTTCCTCGACGTCACACCTTTCGTTCCCGTCTTGGTAGACGGGAAAGCGCACAACTTCACCATTGATGTCCTCTCAGCCGAGTCGGATCATACGACCCTACAAAATTGGTTCGTTTCGGGGAACTTGCAGGTCTTCACCGATCCTTCTGGTCGTCCAACAACAGGTAGAATACTGCGCTCTGAAAACCAGCTCTTTGCAGAGACAAATGCAGTCGGTAACGTGGATACAGATGGGAACTTGAGGTTCACTGTCACAGCGAGTAGGAACATTCTTATCGAGTCCGAGATTGTCAGTGGAAGTGGCACGGAATTGCACGTCACCTGGACACAGGCGTATGATTACTCATCCTCTCAACAGTGGCTGGAGAATGCATTGGTTCAGGTAGGTACACCCCCTCCCCAACTCCCAACTAGGTATGGTTTCAGTCTCAAAAAGAGTGATAGAACATGCAACAAACTATTTCTGGCCTTTTTAACTCCACTCATAACGGACAAATGGCTCTGGAAGATCGCTTCTCGTACCCATTAAACATCAATTTTACAAATTTAAATGACAACTTCACCAACTGTAAATAATTCGAGCATTTTTCTGTGTGAGCCTTGTTTCTGATCCTACATCTCGTAGGGTTTACCAGCTTCGACCATTCGTACAATCGTGACCTTTTGCCTATGCCTACAATTGTCCGAAGCACCATCAATAACCGCCAATTAGCAGGTTTGTAAGGACCCTTCTGTCACTATGCTTTTCCTTGAACGCAGTTCGTAGACGGATTTTTCCTTATCCAACAGGGTGGAAACACTGGCAATGGGACAAGTGATAATGACTTTAAGTACAAGGATGACGCTGGGAACACATACAATCGACAAGTCAGCGCTAGATCTAACGTTATTACGCTCGATGAACAATCTGGCAATCTTGCTCCAGCTCCTGAGCCATCACCTCTCTTGGTACAAGATGCATCATTTACAGGCTACAGCACGCCCAGACTTCCTCACAGCATACCAGGAGAAGCCTAAGCCAGAGTACACTTAGCCGAAGTCAGCTCTAAATTGTTCACCTATATACGCCATGAATACATTTGAAGGTGAAAAGAATATTTGAAAAATGCAGGGGCCAATGCATGAATATGACGCCTAAGAGATGAATCTACTTGCTAAATTGTCAATACTTCTAGTTGAGTAGCAAATCAGAACCAACGGTACACAGGAACCAGGTTACAGAATGAGGGTTGGTTGAGAGATCAGAAAAGGCCGACAACATGACCTGTCTCAGGATCTAATCTGACTTCCCAGAATCCAGGGCGAGTACCTAGCCCTGGCATAGTTTGCATCTCGCCCAGAACTGGATAGAGGAATCCAGCACCTGCGGACAAACGAATCGAGCGAATCGGAAGAGTGAATCCTGAGGTCGAACAAGTTGTCAGTCACTTATAAACATCTCGTAGAAGAAAAGAGTTAGCTCACCCGAAGGAACGTTCTTGAGCTTGGGATCATGGGAGAACGAATACTGGGTTTTAGCCATACAAACTGAAATAATAATCAGACTTCTACCGCATTGAAGAGCAGATGGCCACTTACTAGGAAGATTACCGAATCCTTGCCTTGTATAAGTATCAATCTGAGATTGAGCCATTTCGGATAGTTGAATGTCCTTGGCTCCATAGATCTCTTTTGCAATGACTTCGATCTTTTCTTCGATAGAGAGATCAAGGTTATAGAGGAACTTGAACTCAGATTTGCCTTCACAAATTGCAATCACTGCTTCAGCAAGCGCACGGGCTCCAGCCCCACCTTGAGCCCAGTGATTAGTAACAACCGCACCATCTGCGCCCCCAGCGAGGCACTCGTCACGGATGAGTGCTAGTTCAGCGTCAGTATCGGTCCTAGGATTACCGCATGAGGACAGGAACAATCTCAGAGGGTTAAGACCTACGCAAATCGATTTATAGCCACAATAACTTTCACACCAAACTTTTTGCAATTTTGGATGTGCTTGAGCAAGTTCTTGCACCCTTCCTTGAGGGTGAGCAAATCCTCCTTCGTATAGGTTTCAGCGAGAGGTTTTCCAGGGGTGACCTCAGGACCACCACCATGCATCTTGAGGGCACGAGTGGTGGCAACAATGACGGTAGCATCAGGTTTGAGTCCGCTCGTGCGGCACTTGATGTTACAAAACTTCTCCATCCCCATGTCAGCACCAAAACCACATTCTGTGAGTACATAGCCCATGCGCTCTGCTGAGTCGCCCTCTTCCGTTCCAGCGAGTTTCAACGCAACACGGTCAGCAAGGATAGATGAATTGCCGTGAGCAATATTGGCAAAAGGCCCAGCGTGGACAAAGACGGGAGTGCCCTAGAAATGGGTCAAACAGACTCGCAAAATCCGAGAAAAGCCAAAGACTCACTTGGAGGGTCTGCATGAGATTGGGTTTGATGGCGTCTTTCATCAAAACAGCTAGAGCGCCAGTGACACCGATGTCATCAGCAGTGATAGCCTCGCCACGTTTGCTCGTAGCTACAACAATAGCACCTAAACGTTCTTGCATGTCCTCGAGGGACGTGGTCAACGCAAGTATCGCCATGACCTCACTGGCGACAGCGATATCGAAACCAGTCTCGCGAACGTGCCCTTGTTCGGTAGGATTTTGACCAATAGTGATCTTTCGCAAAAACCGGTCATTGGTATCAAGCACACGGTTCCAAGTGATGGTGCTTAGGTCGACATCAAGGCGAGCAAAGTGATTGATTTCTTCAGGTGTCAGATCATCTGGTTTGGTCTTGTCGATGTCAAGCTTCTTCAGGCGCTTGAGCATGAGAGGTGCAAATTCACGTTTATTCTTTTTAGTCAGGACCAACCGGCTGTACAACGCCTTGTTGTAGTGTTCAGAACCTCAGTAGACATGGCAGAAGGATTATCACACCTTATCGCTCTGAGTGGCCTCGTGGAATATTCGCGCATCCAACGCAGCAGCTAAAAATAATGGGGATCAGAGTATCATAAATAGCTCGGTTTGACGAACCAAGAAGATTGTTCGCCGCTGTGACAGCATGAATGTCACCAGTCAGATGGAGATTGAACTAGAAGTCATTAAGAATAGAGGCAAGGCATCGCAAAATAGGTTTGACCTCATCCATGGGGATAACCTGACTATAACCGCCACCTGCCGCACCACCTTTGATGCCAAAAGTCGGTCCTTGACTGGGTTGCCGAATGCACGCAAAGGTGGGACGGCCAAGTTCTGCACCAAGAGCCTGGGCAAGGCCAATAGCTGTCGTTGATTTACCCTCTCCCAGAGGCGTAGGAGTAATTCTAGGGATTTTTGAGTAGCGGAAATTCGAGGCTACTGGCATTACTTACCCTGAGATAACAATATACTTTCCGTCCTTGCGATGAGCAAGGCGCTCCAGTACACTCAGATCGACTTTAGCCTTGAATTTGCCGTAGCTCTCAAGTTCGTCTGGAAGTAACCCAATCTCATGAGCCAATTGTTTGATTGGTTTGGGGGTCTGGGCCATGGAAATCTCAATATCTGATGGGACATTGTCCTGCACATTGAGTTTCAGGGGTTTGACTTGTCTGGACCGGGCTTCTTCCCAAATGCGTTCACTAGATTTGAGTGTGTTCTCCATGAGAAGAGCAACAGTCATAGGACCAACGCCTCCAGGTACAGGCGTGATGTGTGAAACAACGTGAGAAGCAGAGGAAAATTCGACATCTCCAACCAGTCTTTGACCACTTTTCTTAGTTTCGTCTAGAGAGCCAGTGAGCAGGGTCGGGGTGATAAAATGAGAAAAATTACCAGGGACATAGTTTATACCGACATCTATTACGACTGCACCTGGTTTAAGCCAAGATCCCTTGACGAACTCTGGACGACCAATAGCAGCCACAACAATGTCGGCGGTTTTGAGCTAGCAACATCACATTGAACAACAGAACCAGAGAGCAAAGATGGACCATACAATTTCTTGAACGTTCCTAGTCTTGCTGTGACATTGGGTAATAGTGGCATCTCTATTCCTGAGCATTGACGCAACAGGGCTGCCGACGATATCGCTGCGACCAAGAATTACAGCATGTGCGCCAGTGAGCGGGACGCGGGTAGACTCCAAAAGTCGTATTACACCTGCAGGAGTACATGGCTCGTAAAGAGGTTCGCTCGCACGAGAAGATAAATGACCGATGTTGTAGGCGTGGAAACTAGCGAAAGCGTTGGGTTATTAAGACAGTGATCTCAGGGAAGCTACATACCCATCAACATCTTTATCAGGATTGATAGCCTCAGTCACGCGCCGCTCGCCATCGGATTTGATGTGGTCTCCGAGAGGTAGCTGTACTAGGATACCGCTGACTTTATCGTCGCTATTTAAGCGCTCAACGATGCGAATGATGTCGTCTACTTCTGTATCAGCCGGAATTTTGATATGTTGAAACTTGATCCCGACTTCATTAGCAGCCTTGGATTTCATGCGAATATAGGCCGATGAGTCCTGGCGATTGCCCACTTGTACAACTGCGAGCTGGGGCTGAAAGTGCGGGTAATTGACCTGCAGGGACTTGATTTTATTGGTGACGCCCTGTCGAATTGATCTGTAGAGTGTAATGACGGCTGGATTGTAACGAAAAAGAGATACGCACTTTGCAAGGGCAGTGCCATCTATAATTTTTGCAGGATTGGCAGCCATGGTGTGGAAGTGATGGAAAGATAAGAAGAGACGGCCGAAAGCAGGGCGCATGATAAACCGGATATGAAGCCTTATGAGGAAGGCCGGGTTTCCAGCCGGTGTCAATTCTTATGAGGACAGTCTCTCTTGTCGGGACTCCTTTTTTCCAGTATTTCAAAAGTGTTTGCGAGTTGCCGGGCCTGATATCTTCCCACGCATCCTCCGGTCAAAATTTTGTTGGCAGACAGCACATAGCAAGCAGCTACACTCATCTCACAAAATGTCCTCTGCTCTTTTCAAAGCCTCCACCGCTGCCCTCTCATCGCGCTCACTGGCCCGTACTGCTCCTCGCTCTATCCCTGCCTTCTCCAGACGCCACTATTCAACAGACACCATCCCAGAGCAGGACAAGGAGCATGAAAAACCCGACGGCACGTCTTCTGATATAGCCGAGAAGCTCAAGGCCAAGGAGGCTGAGGTGGTCGACCTCACTGTAAGTTTGGCTTCACTCGCTGTCCTACTTCGTCCTGACAATTCCGACCAGGGACGACTTCGGTATCTACAGGCAGACTTTCTAAATCTCCAGCGCAACTCCGCACGCGAAAAGGAACAAACCCGCGATTTTGCTATCACAAAATTTGCAGGTGACCTCCTTGAAACGGTAGATGTTCTCGCCATCGCCCTCAAAACCACGCCTTCAACTGCCCTTTCGAAAGATTCATCGGAACCGCTTGCAAAGACTCATGCAGAGTACCTCCAGGATCTCCATCAGGGTGTCGAGATGACTCATCGACTGCTTCTTCAAACCCTCTTCAAATACCACGTAAAACCTTTCGATCCCACGGGTGGTCAGTTTGACCCTAATTTCCACGAAGCAGTATATCAGGCTCCTATACCTGACAAGGAACCTGGTACAGTCGTGGACTGCCAGAAGACTGGATATACCATCAAAGACCGGGTTCTACGGGCAGCGCGGGTCGGTGTAGCACAGGGAACGTCTTCATGATCCATTCATTCATTCACGGACTCCATTTAGCAAGCTGCGCCTTCTAGATCTGCTGCAGAGGGTGCCATCATTATTACCAAAATTATATAGCTACGACTAATCTACGCTCGACATGATGATTAAGACTCATATCCACACTCCTCGTATTTCCATTTCCATCGCTGCTACATCACCGCACTTCAATTGCAAATTGTTGTTTTAGTCGCGTCACAACTTGGTTCTGTGTCTCATTGACTTCTTCATTCGAGAGCGACCTACAAAAACCAGGGTTGGCAAAATGGAGTGTGGACAAAAGAGCAGAATATACCTGTCCATGGATCTGTAATTGACCCTGAAGCAATTGCTCTCCTTGTTCGTTTTAGGATGCACAAAATGGTCGATCTGCAATTATCCTTTGAGTACTCTGAGAGTCCAGTCAGACCATGAACATATGACCTTCTTGACGTCCTCTACTAGATCACCAGCAACATCACGAACAACATCACAAAAGTCGTTATCATGCAGTGACGTATTTTTGGGAAGCCAGAAGCTGACATCCTTGAAGCAGGATGGATATTTTGAATAAGGCTTGAAGCTTGTTATTTTTCCTTGTTCAAATTGCGATATGAAGCGTTCGTCCGACGACCAGAAAAGCCGGATGTCAGGTATTGAGAATAACACCATTGCTATCCGCTCCAAACCCAGTCCGAAAGCCCAACCAATTTTATTCTGAACTCCTAGCAATAGCATATAAATTTCAGTCTTTTCGAGAAAAAATGAAGTATACCTGCAGTATCTAGCGTCGCCTGTTTTACAACACCACATCCTAGAATCTCCAGCCACTTGCCCTGATAGAAAACCTCTACTTCAAAGCTCGGGCTAGTGAATGGAAAATATGCCTCAATCCACCTAACCCTCAGTGGTTCTCCCTTCCCAACCAACCCTCTTGTCGCCAACCCGAATACCTGCAGAATTAAAGTATTCAGTGAAAGCTTCAAATTCTTTGTCAATGCTTCAACAAAGACGGGGTCATGGCCTTCTTGTACAGGATTGGTCTTGGTGATATTGGGTATATCCTCTATGACAATATCTTCCTTCGCCAACGCTATCTCCCGTTGTCGGTTATCTTCTTCCACCTCCTTCAACCCATCCGCATTCGCATCTACAATTTTCGCTCCTTCAACTTGGTGAAAGACAGGATAATGAGAACCGTCGATCTCATCGCGTCTATACACATCAGCCGTAAGCAACCACTTCGTCTCTCCATTCCTAAAAGTCTCGACTTCGTGCGCTGAAGTATGCGTCCGCAACATCAAGCCCCCATTAATATAATAGCTATCCGTGACAGACCGTCCAGGATGATCATTTGGGAAGGAAAGTTCATCAAAGTTCTGAAAGGGAGTGACAAGCGGTGACAGAGAAGAGAGGTGAGCAAAGTCCGGATAAGCAGATTCCACAAGTCCACGAAGAGTGCTTAGAGGATGGTTTTGTTGAGTGTGTATCCGGAGAGGTATTTTTGCATTTATACTAGCAGGTATATTGGTTTTGTCGTCCGTAGGGTAATTTTGGCCTAAGATTTCAAGCGTTTGAGGGAGTGGAGATGAAGAATGAGAGGACGTGAAGGACAATGCCCGACGCCAGGCGATGCTCCAGTGGCATTGGACACATTGCCGAGTCATCAATTTGAGAGGCATTTGGAAATTCGGAAATCCGAAAGTGCCTAAGCAGCTCAGGATTGAGCATTTGGTGACATGGAATCAGGACTTTGCTCACAGTTTGTCATTATTTTCGGGAGTTGTTAAATACCAAATCGCAGAAACTGGATACGTTAGAAGCCTTGATGATGGTAAAATTACTGTCTTCCAATTTCTTGGTCACACCAGTTGGGTCAACATGCACTGGGGAAAGTATATGTATTCTTGACGGTATCACTAGACTACACTATCTACGACTATCGTAAGGCGAGACCGTCATTCCAATCCACCGTGAGTCGTCTAACATAAATGAGTTCATAAGGGGACGTAGCAGCAAAAAGGAAAAAGAGGTTAGAAAACACTGTCAAAGGGCCGTCGAGACGAACAAAATTGTTTGGAGCAACACAACAGAAAAGGTGAAATACAAGAAGCAAGAGAGAGAAAAAGCACACCACTAGAGGCTTGCAACCTTCAACCGAACCAACGAGCAGGAGTTCTCGTGGCACGAGGCCGCGGAACTGTTTGAGCAGGAGGCTCCTCATACTCAGAAATAATTTCGACTTCTGTGGTACGGGGACTGGACTCGGTTTTCGACTGGCTTGAGGAAACAGGAGAAGGTTTGGGAGCATGGCGAGTACTGGCAGGGGGAGGAACAACGACAGTTTGCATCTCAATTATTGTCTCATGAATAGGTTCATCAGGAGGCGACAAGTAGGGCTGCTAAAAATGATGTCAGCACCGGCATTGAAAATTTGAAATATAAAGATTAAAGAAGGGGGTCGTAGACTGTGACTGAGGATTAACGCCAAAATGTCCATCATGTGAGCATCATGATTTAAGTGCAAGAACATGATCGATCGATCGACCTAAAATGGCAGATACACGATCGGATATATATACCTCGCATTTCAACAGTCTACGAGAAAGGGGGACAAGGAACAAATACCGTAGTCCCCCTAGCCCACTATGGATGAAGAAAGGTAGGGGCGGATTCCTACGGACTATACAGATAGGTCTTCGATTTGTTCCCTGTCACTCTAGAGATCGGATCGACGAGTAGGAGGTACCTTTGAGGATTTTCGTTTGGGAACAGATGGTTCGTAGACATATTCTTCCTCTACAGTTTGAGGATTGTCATTTCCCAAAGTACTATTGATATATGAGCAAAGCATTGAGGAGTGAACCAAGTTATACGTACATCAATTGCTCCATGATCCAAGACTCACGACGGGCAGCATCATGCTCCCGGCGGTTCACATTTTCTTCGCGTTTGCTGATATCACGCTCACGCTCAGCGATTTTGAGCTCACGTTCCAGAAGTTCTTCGCTACGAGGTCCGGTCCAGCCGGGGGGCGTAAGGGAATCCTCCTTGACAATCTCCTTAATAATGGTGGCAGCCGGGGCAGCAACAGTCTCGAAAATGGTGGTGGTCATTGGAGGGCTGCAAACAGGACATGCGGCAGGCGAGGGTATAACACCTCCAGGTGCACCGATTAGGAGTTCAGCCTCACGTCTGGCGACCTCAGCTTCACGAACAGCAACTGCGCTCTCACGAGCGATAAGTGCCTGGGTACGTTTTGGAGTCAAGTAACTCAAGACGCTGTTACCACCCTCTGAGGGACTGCCTCCTGCAGCAGAAGCGGTGTTTGAGGGGAGCGATAGCATGACTGCGAGGACTGCAAGGACAAGAGAGAGTACAAGAAGCAGAGTTGTGGACGAGATGGTCCTGTGGTGGCGGTGGGACGAAGAAGAGGATCTGTGACGATGCTCCCTGTCGCGATGTTCGCCTCGGTGAGAGGAGGAGGGGTCTCCGGCCATCCTATCTTTATGGCCCATAGTTGAGGTTACAAATGAGGACATGGGTTCAGGTGTCTCACCAGAGGATGTTGAGGTCGTAAGTGGACGTATAAAAACTGAAGACGTGGTGAAAAGATGAACAAGCGGATAGGTAGCGCACAAAAGAAAATAAGAAAAGTCCAAAATTCGATTGTTCAACTAACACGTGACTGAACAAATATGTACAAGCTCAGACAAAGACACATCCAACACCCGAGCGTGTCTTCCCAGCGATGTCTCTCCGTCGTTTTGCCCAAGAAAATAACGCAGGGTTCATCCGCCAGTCACCTATTGCCAACTTACCATCCACACCGAGGAATAGATCGTCCATTGGTGCTCATAAGACACCGCCCTCTTTAACACCCTGGCGCACAGCTGGAACCCCACAAAACAGGGCTCGTAAGGAGCCTGCTTTTCCCAATGGCACAGGGACACCGACACGCAGAGCAGTCGTTCGCAAAAAATCTTTGCTTGAAAGGTGATCCCTTCTCTGATTGGGCATTCACATCTGTTCAACTTCCTTCAGGATAAAGTCTATACCCTCAACCATTGCATTTGAGATTGCCCTCTTCCCTAACAATGTCCCACTTCCGACACCCAAAACTTCAGCCAGGGTTCTCGGGGCAATCATGCACTTTCTACATCTCTGCGCACGTATTCACCAGGTACGCAAAGTACCTGCCTCTGACATCGGGTGGGAAGACATGTATCACGAAGAGGAAGGGAACTCTTGGTTTGATTGGGTACATCTACTTCACTCGCTGAGGACCCTTTCATTAATATGTTCTCATCTAGACTGTACCCACAATTTTCCTTCTAATTCTGGCTTCCGTCTTCAACACGGCTTTTCTCTTTTCTCGCACAAGGATTTACCGCTTCCACCATAGAAGCGATCCTCTTTCCTCTCCTAATGCTAAAACTGTTGCTGCAGACCTCGATTTTGAACCACGTCAGCCACCATCATTAGGTGCCCAGCTTCGTTCTGGAGCGTGGTATACTTTCTCATATTCATGGCGCTGGCTTCTCGGAATGAAGCTTCCATCTATGAATGATCCTCTTCCACCTCAATCTGCCCAAATCCAAGAATTATCCACGTGGTCACCCGGCATGCTGGAGCTGGAGCTTTTCAGTTTGTATTCTCCAATTCATGCTCTGTTGTGGTTAGCAACATCGTCCTCGAATTGGATTATCATGCTGTTCATTATGGGCCTGACTGGTGTGCAGGTATTGGGCCCTCAAATATCATAACCTCGCAAACTGACATATGAGTAGTTGAACATCCTTGTACATTCTTACACTGTTTTGCTCAAGGACAAGGAGCTCATCGCTGCTGAAGTGTTGAATGAATATAATAAGGGGGTATGTTGTTTTCCTGCACATGATTGAGGACCCTAGGTTCACACATCGTCTCTAGTTCGTTTATCCTCAGTTATATCCTTTCCGGAAAGATGTAGCTGTGATGACGCATGAAGCGGAAATGGTTGATCTGTGGGAGGACTGACCTCTTCTAACTGATATCGGTTCCGTTGACGCACGTTCTTCTGGAGCAATGGTGTTCTCATGCTCAGCCACGGTGGTCTCACGCGTCATCAAATACATAATCGTATATACCATACCACACTTTTTTGTCATGATAGATGTTCCTCATCATACTGAACATAGCGAATGCATACCTTGACCTGCAGCTCACTTGAGACAAATAGACATATCCCGTAGCATCACGTGGTATAAACTAAATGACAATCGAAGGTAAATCGAAGGTACGGATGTAAACTTTTTTCTCAAACTTGTAGCACAAAAATAAAGGATTACCTGTCGCTTCTCATCAAATTGAATGCAGAGCATAAAAATTTACATCCGTTGTAGCTCAGGCTTGCGAAAACAGAAAAATACACGACACTATGAATGACGAACAATAATGTCAGAACAATGTCAGAACACGAAAAAACATGCCCATATCGAGATTCGAACTCGAGACCCTTGCATGGTCATAAAGTAACCCCATAAGTACAATGCTCTACCGGCTGAGCTATACGGGCCCAATTACACTGGGCCTTTTCAAAATATATATAATCTGTTTACCTCTCGTTCAATAATTTCGCTGTGCTGTTATCAGAAAAGTCTATGCCAGTGATACCTCCTCGCATTTCCCATCAGCGAAAGTAAGAAACCGAGTACCAACCCGTTTCGCTTGTTCCTCTGAATGAGTTATCCAGACCAGTGCTTTAAGTTGTCTATCCACGGCCTTGACTTCTTGCGCCAAGAAACTCTCAACCATCGCAGACGATTCTGGATCCAATGCCGACGTGGGTTCTAGTTACAGTCCATTCATCCATCATGAAGATTGCATGGAAACAAGCTAGAACACAAACCGTCAAGTAACAAAATCTCCGCAGTATCAATCGCCAAAGCGACGGCGAGCGCAATCCTCTGTGCCTCTCCACCACTCAGATTAGACCAATCTCTATCCCATAATTGCTCATCTACGCCCCACCGCCCACCGATATCCTTGGCTTTTCGCAGTACAACATGAGGAGCGCTCTTGTCATTTCTGTAGTCTTTGTGCGATTTCAATTCAGTCACGACGTATAAGAAATCTGTGGGAGAGCCTGGGAGCAGCGATGGGCGTTGTGGAACATAGAGGACTTTGGTTCGAAATGCGGGTATGCCTATCATTAGAAATGATAAGAGATCATCGTCGGTGAGAACGTTAGTGATTCTTGCCCACCATATGTCTGTGGGGTTCTTGAGAGAAGGTGAGACAGTGTTTGATAAGGAGGGAAAGAAAAAAGAAGAAGGGGATAAGTGCAATCGCACTTTGTGTTTTATTTTTAACGTGGAGATTAACATCTCCTATTTCTTACCTCCCACGATATAATACATTGCCTTTATGGAGAACAAGATGTGCAATACACTTGAGCATAGTCGTCTTCCCAGAGCCACTCTTTCCTTGAAGAATGATTATATCACCTGACGATATGGGATTAACCCGGACGGAATCATCTTATTCAGCGCACCTTCGTTCACTGAAAAGCTGACATCATGAAAGAGGGGTTGTCCCAGGGATATTTCGCAGGTAACATCGCGTACTTCGAGTATGGGGGTAGTCATGATGAGTAACAGCGGAAGAGAAGTTGGGGGTGACAATTGGTGGGCTATCAAGTTGTTCGGAACAATTTGCAGATTGTTTGACGCCAGTAAAAACTAGCAGTGCATACATAAACGTTCAGGATTTAGTGATTCATGATAAACGTGCAAAGGAATGGCCGTTTAAGTGTCAGCGACGTCCATGATATATGAGTAGCAGTGTATTATTCTAAAGGGTGTCCAGGTATTATATTATCGGTTGAGGAGGCAAACCCATCTCCTCGGGTGTCAAACTTGAGCTTTCAATCATCACGCCAACGCCGACCTTGGCAGCATTCTACAAAGACGGGATCAGTAACGGGTCAACATGAGCAAAATTGTGACCGACTTTGAAGTGATCAATCTCCCCCGAGACCAAGAAGGCAAATGTGGGAGTGAAGCGTTGCTCAAGAACTGCCGATACCTTTCCAGCTGAATCCAATTGGGCACGAAAAGTCGACAATCTGAGGTCGTACTTGGCACCAATTGTTGCAACGGCGTCGCGCCGTTGAGGAACTGCAATAAGCTGTAGATCAGCAGCAACGTCCACCTTCTCACTCAGCTTTTGCCAGTATGTAGCCTGGAGGATCCCGGGTTGCAACTGCGCCGTCGCAATCCAATTTTTATCATTGCTTGTATACTTTGCAAGATAAGATGTGCTCATTTCCGCCATATCAGGGTTGGGACGTTGCCAAAGTGTCTCAACTCCAGCGGCGAAATTTTTGGTAAGGGACTGAAGATAGCTGCCAACATAGATACCCGTGAAATCAGCTGGCGATGCGTTAATACTCTTGAGGTTTAGGTTAAAATCCAGGCCTTGATAATCGTGTTCCATCTGGAACACATTTTGCCCAGCCTGCTGCGAGAACTAGAAGCACCCATTGATCTTTCGATATATCAAGTATGAGGGCAGACACAGAGCTTACCTGCGCTTGGAATTTTGAAACGTGCTTTTCTGACCATCCATGATTGAACCTCGCGTTCACATTACCGTCATGGTCAACGCTCCCCTGAAGGAACACCTGTAAATGTTTCGGATTAGCACAACATATGGCCTCGACGCGTACTTGACGCACACGTGTGTTGGCGAACATTGCTCCAAAGTTATATGATGATGGAAGGGTCTGTGAACCCAACGCGAAGGCGTGGGTTACCTGGAAGAGGGGATTCATAGACAAGCTTTTGGTGAGGTCTGCACGGGCTCCATCGAACATCTGCATTTGTAGCTGAGTGGCTGGTTCAAAGTGTGTTAGTAACATGCTTTGGTGGGGTATGAAACGGTCCATATACCTTTGACCTCTTTTTGGAGATTTTCAACGGTTCCCGGATGAGGGAGGCCAAGGTCTGCTCGCCATCGGTTAACTCTGTCGAGTGCACTTGACAGGAAGGGCGGAAGGCAGAAATAAGAGGAATTGGCAGCGGGCTGGGGCGCAGCTGGAGTTTCACTGGCCAAGGACTTTTCGGGAATAGCAGGGGATGCCATGACAAAAAGAAGGCGGCTAAATAATGACGAGGTGTAGAGAAAAGGAACCAAACAAGCACAAACGTCGGCGGCAGTGGCAGCGGCAGGCGGATATTTCTCCTGTCGTGTGTTTGTCGTGCACCTATCTGGAAGACGAGTATCTACTCTTTTTTTTTGGTACAGTGCTTCGGCCCAGCTGATCCTGGCTGCGCAGTTCGGAAGTAATTCGGGCGAGCATTCGCACGCGTGATGGCTACTGTTGAGGCTCCACTTGTCTTACCAAAAATCTCCTCACCTCTCGTTGCCCCTCTATTAAATATCTCTCCGCTTTTCTTCTTCCCTTCTTCCTCCCCCCTCCCCCATGCCTGGCTTCTCCCTTTTTGCTTCCAGTCCTCGCAGGTTCATCCTTATTGCTCTCGGAGCCGTCGTAAGTTCAGCCCTCTTTCTAAATTTGTCTCCCTTTTGATCCATCTAGATAACAATTCACTATGTCCTGAGCATGTTGCACCACAATTATTCCCCCTCTGCAGGCTTGAAAAGTCTCACTGAAAAATGGCAGAAAATCCATTTCAATTCAACCGCTGCCACACTACCGCCACAATTTCTGCATGACAAGCTCCCTGTGGTAACAACTACACAGACAAAGACAAAGACAGTTGCGACAACCAAGCTCCTTGAGGTGGCTGCCCCGGAACCGACTACTATATTGCTTGACATTCCGCCGCCCCCAAAACGGGCAAACGCGACCTTTGTCTTCCTATGTCGTAACTCTGATCTTGCTGGGGTGGTCTCGAGTATTCGCCAAACGGAGGACCGCTTTAACAGACATCATCAGTACCCGTGGGTTCTTCTGAATGAAGAGCCGTTCACCGACGAGTTTAAAGAGTCTGTTATTTCAGCTCCTCGTGACGTTGGACCGCATTCTAACAATATCTCAGGCGCGTTCGAGTTCTCACGGATGCCCCCGTTCACTTTGGGTTGATTCCACAAGAGCATTGGTATCAACCCGACTGGATAGACGAGGACCGAGCCAAAGCAGGTCGCTCGCGTATGATGGCCCAGGGCATCATTTATGCTGGTAAGCAACAGCTCCACATCACGCAGCTACCTCCGATCTAAATATTGATGTTCTGTACATCTTAGGCAGTGTACCGTAAGCGGGTATATACAGTTCATTATCAAGATTAATTTCATTTGCAGTTATCGCAATATGTGTCGTTTTAATTCCGGGGTGAGTGTCGTACAGTTACAATGATACTATCCGTTTACAGTGTAACAGTTCTTCTTCCAGCATGAGCTATTGAAACCGTACCGTTATTATTGGCGGTAAGCCACGTGACTGCTTCTCGAGTAACCCATTCTAATCATATCCATAGGGTTGAGTATGTTTCCGACATCCTGCTGAAAAATTCCTTATTATATTGATATGTGCTCACGATTGCAGGCCGGGTGTTCAATTTTTCTGCGACATCACATATGATCCCTTTGTTTTCATGGAAGAAAATAATAAAGTGTACAGTGAGCATCCGAATCACGGGTTACACTGTTTACCCGCTTCTCACATCGTTTCAGGCTTTACCATTTCCCTTGTGGAATGGGAGCCGACAATTCCAACCCTCTGGTCATCAGTCAAAGGTGATGATCCCCAACTTCATTCCAATTGCAAGTGTTAACTTATCTGTCTCTTCCCAGAATTTGTAAAAAGAAACCCAGAGTATTTGCATCCCAACAATTCGATGCGTTTTCTGTCTGACAATAATGGTTCTCGATACAACTTATGCCATTGTGGGTTCAAGTTTTCGTGCTCCAAATCCAGTCTGATCCTTGGTATTCAGTTTGGAGTAACTTTGAAATTGCCGACATGGAATTCTGGCGAAGCGTACCAGAAATTCTTCGACCATCTAGAATCCAAAGGCGGTTTTTACTATGAGGTGATTTCCTGTCTAGTGAGATGAACCAGACCCTTTGTTGACACAACCACCTGTAGCGGTGGGGGGACGCACCAGTTCACAGCATTGCTGCTTCTCTATTTGCATCAAAGGATCAGGTACACTTTTTCCGTGATATTGGATACCGCCACGATCCCTTCCAACATTGTCCAACTGGAGACGAGTGGACCAGGGGACGTTGTTCATGCGATCCCAAGGACAGTTTTGGTGAGTTTGATCTATGTCTACGCTAGGAGTTCTGACCTACTCCTTTCTCAGACTATGCCCCTAATTCTTGTCTCAAGCGTTTTGAGAAGTTGTTTACATAGACTGTAGGACCGGAGAAGAGAAGACGGATATATGTTCATGCTTAGCGGACGGGCGAGCTGGACTTGTCATAGACCTGCATGTATTTTTAGTATAGATTGCTTTTTCGTACATAGTGCTTTCCCGCGGTTGCTGTTGTTTTCGAATGCATATATTTAAACTACCCAAGTTTGAATCGATCAAGCAATTCAGGGGCAAGAGTGGATACAAATAGAAGTATGTTCGGCTGATACCTGGGGGATTTTGTTTATCCCTTGCCAAAAATGATTGATCCATAGTGACTGTCAAAGATGACTGTCAAAGTCGACGGTGAGATTTGGGAGTCAACAACGGTGAGTTGTGCCAAAACTAGACCAAGACATCACAAAGAAGCGATTAAACTACGGACAATGATTCTAGTTAGTCTGTTGTTATCAGTAGGCTGTTTCAGACGTCTGACCTCCTATCCAGTCAAAATTTCAATGGTCTGTCAGAACATTTTGTAACTATTGAGATAGACTAACGCAATGGTATCTGTGGATCAGTTAGACTTAGTTATTATTCCATTTCATCTGTATGTTCTGCCTGGTAATGACCTACCACCAGAATGCCCGCCGTGTGTGCAGACCGGAGTGTGCCCTCTGGCAAAGATAAAAACGGCAGAACAGTGAGACGAGCATAGTGACGCCAAATTATCGTTACCCGGGATTATGAGTCGAAAAGACGATTCTGGTGTCAGGGTACGAAATTGTTTGTGCAAGACTAATCAGGTGCGCTGTGATAGCCCTGTCGCGAATACTTGGCATGATTTCACTATATGTCCATACGGAGGCCGATGTGTATTGTAGAGCAATGATCCATGTTTGTTTTCAACGCGTGTACGTCTGCGTTCCGTATGATAAGTGGCAGTGTATATCTATCGTCGGACAACAAGAGATGCTATCGCCGGCCTTTCCCCTTTCCCTGTACTAGTGTAAACCCATCATCATCTACGACTGGTGCGTTCCTGCAGCCTGGCTGGAGAGCATGATGCTCGACAAGCTGAGGTACATTGTTGTCCTCATCATCAACATAATCTTCTTCGCCCTCAGCATCCTCCCAGTCTTCATCGTCACTTTCGTCACTTTCAACATTCTCTTTTACTTCAATCCTTTTCCCTTTAATCTTGTCCACCAACCCCTCGAATTTCCTCACGGTATTATCCTTCCCTTCTTTTGTCTCTATCCACATTCCTATGATATCTTTTGCAACGCTTGCAGCACTATCATCTTCCAACACGGCTTCAAACTCATCCGCCATAATTTGTAGCAACATTTCCTCGATGTATTGTTCATCTGGTTGTTCGGACTCAGCCTCAAAACTATCAACGATCATTGAGGCAATCCATGTGGGTTTTCGTTTGGCATCTGGGCCACCCCAGTTTTCTTGCACTGCGATTCGGAGGGTCGACCAGAGTGCTAGACGTGCAATAACTCCGCGAGCGAAGAGTACCAACTGGGGTGTTTCCGTTGTTTCCATAGAGCGAATTGCTTTTTAAGTTTTTAGTTACTGTATTATAATCAATCACGTGTTTTTTTGTTTTTTTTCTATTCCGCAACAGGCAAGCTAGTGCTAAGGCGCGGAGGGCATAAACCAGGTCCCACATCAGGGGATGTATCTACAGGAGGCATAAGGCTAGAGGAGAAACTATCACACTGATAAAACTGTAATTTTTCCCAGCAGAATGATTGTCTGTGAAGATTACATAAGTGACTATGAACTCCTGATGGGAACAACAGGACTTGATGTTTTGATGTTGAGCCATCAATCTCCAGCACTTCACCTTCTTCATTCTCACCCTAGTATTCACCTTCGACCTTGAAAGGTCACTCATAGTCTTGCGACCATGATGACCGCTATGCGATATGTTTTCTTGGTCTTGGTTATAATTGTAAGTGGCGGATGCTGCGCAAAATTCCTGAGTTGACCCCTTTCTTTTTCCTTGCTGCAAATCATTGTTTACAGATCGGTCTGCATTCTATCCTAAGTTTTTCAAATGAGATGTATGGACGAATCACTTCCCTGGAGAACTTGAAGAGTCACTTTTCGGGCGGTGGCAATAATCTGCCGCCGTACAATACGCCAGTAGGGGAAGAATATTATATCTCGCCAAATCAAACTTCACCACCAGAACGCAAGGCTAATGCTGCTATTGTCATCCTAGGTATATCCTCTATCTTTTAGAATTTTGCTGCACAGCTCACATCTTGCGTTAACGTGTTGTCCACTGAATGAATGTAATCTCCACTCAGCCCGAAATACTGATATCAAAGGCGTTGTAACTAGCATGAAACAGATGGAGGACAGATTCAACAAAAAGTTTGGATATGATTATGTGTTCTTGAATGACCAACCTTTTGAGGATAAATTCAAGCAGTGAGTATTTTATTTCTACTAGTATCGTTCATGAGGCTATTGATATGTTGGGATCCTATTAGGCGAGTTGAGCAGTTGACTGATGCAACTGTCAAATATGGCATTATACCAAAGGAAGACTGGTACCAGCCGGATTGGATTGATGAGGAGAAGGCAAAAGCGGCCAGGCAAGACATGGTCAAGAACAATGTTATTTATGGAGGTGTGTTTGCAACTGCCGATTCGAGGAGTAATCAATGAATGCTAACGATTTTTGTTCAGGAAGTGTACCGTACGTATGGATGGTCAGGCTTTCTTTGTTGCTGTCTCATATCAGCCCCGTCCAGGTATCGCAATATGTGCCGCTTCAATTCTGGTGTCAGTCCGAGACTGTCTCTCCTGGTAAATCATTGTGCTGAGAAAAGGATTTATAGTTCTTCTACAGACAAGAAATTTTGAAACCGTACAGGTACTACTGGAGGTGCGTTTCTTTGGCTTCAATGTGCAGAAACTATCATCAACTGACGTTGATGTTCCAACACCACAGAGTAGAGTAGGTTTAAGATTTCTTCATTCCTTTGTGATTTTGTCTGATACAGTCTCTGTAGACCTGATGTCCACTTTTTCTGTGACATCGATTATGACCCATTTCTGATCATGCAAGACCAGAACAAAGTATACGGTTAGACTTTTTAATTTCTCGCTTACAAAAATCCTGATATCAGGCCTGAAGGATTTACAATTTCGTTGTACGAATACGAGGCTACCATTCCCACTCTCTGGAGTGCTGTCAAAGGTTCAATTTCACCCTCTACCGGAAGAAGGTGCCAGTACTCATTGTTCTCATATTTCAGATTTTATTCAGGACAACCCAGATCTCATAGCACAGGGAAATGCCATGCAATTTGTGTCGGACGATAATGGCAACACTTATAACCGCTGTCACTGTAACAAACTCCTTCCTTCTCTCCCATTATTTCATCTAAAGTTCTTGCCTGCTTGATCTCAGTCTGGAGTAATTTCGAAATTGGTGACCTTGATTTCTGGAGAGGAGAGGCGTATTCCAAGTTTTTCGACTTCTTGGATGAACGAGGCGGATTTTACTACGAAGTAGGCAAGCATTTGATCATCCACAAACATATTTTGAAATGATACTTGAAAAGCGATGGGGCGATGCACCTGTTCATAGCATTGGCGCTTCTCTGTTCGCTAAGAAGGACCAGATCGTAAGTCCGGTCACTGGTTTGCAGTAGTGGGCAGAGCTAATATCAACAATATTAGCATTTTTTCAATGACATTGGTCTGTGTTTTATGACAGTTCATATTTTGTTTTGACTGACCTTTTCTCTCTTTCTCGCTAGGTTATCGCCATGAGCCCTTCCAGCACTGTCCTCAAGGTGCTGCTCACAAGAAAGGTAAATGCTGGTGCGATGAGTCGGAAAACTTTGGTGTGTAATCTACCATTTCAATTTGCAATATATCTCAATCCGAACATTGATTTTTTCGCAAACAGATCGTGAATGGTATTCATGCTTGAATCGCTACGATAAGCTATTCGAGCGGTAGATCACCGTTCAGCCCTTGCTAAAATGAAAAAGTGTACTATCCATTGATCTTGCTGTATCTAGTTGGGTTTTGATGGTTGCCACTTGTCATAGTGTGTGTCATATATATACGTCTGGACAATTTTTCTACTTTAGGAAAGAAAACCATAATTGATGGCGACTTGGCACCGAGACAACGATCACAATTTTAGGGCTGTGTCAAAAACAGAAATGTTAAAAATATCTTTCACAAAGTAATTCCATGTGAGAGGGGCAGCTCCATTAGCTTATACGACGGAAAACTAAAGTCTTGTTCTCTTGTCAATGCTATTGATAGTCATGACTCTGTTGCACAGACTAGGACGATGATTACACCAACAGCATGATACAATACATATTGCTGTCATGAAATCTATTACTTCACAAATCATGCCATATGAAAAAGAAAAAAAAACTCAAAAGATGTTGGTAAACTACAGGATAGATTGCGAATAATATTGATACTAACGATCCACGTCAACAAACCATCACTTTTCCCTCAAAAGGAAAACAGAAAAAAAAAAGAAACGCACTGAATCATACAATCTCGTCCAATTCGAACCGAGTGACGTATCAATAAGCCGGTCGACATACTCTCCAATCAAGGAATGCGTCAATGTAGGTTGGAATCGATCCCTAAGATGATGTGCCGTCTGTTCTCTATACATGGCGAAACACGGCAACGTCGACCCTTTTTGCATCAACTCCACTAATGCTATTCAAGTAGTTGTTTTTCCTCATCAACAAAACAAGCAAAACAAGAAAGGGGGAGATGACATGAGAGAAAAAGAAAGAGAAAACTCACTGATAATCCGATCACAATGTTTCCTAGCAGCTTCAAACCCTTCTCTAAACAACCTCCTAAACTCAAGAAACGAAGCCCCATTCGTACCTCCCAGCACCTCAATATACTCTGGCGGCAACTTGAAAGGTGCAGCTTCAAATCCAATATTACCAGGTGTGTTACTCAACATAAACCCGAAATCAATATGGATCAGGTGTCCATCTCTGTCCAAAAGGATGTTACCGTTATGTCTGTCTTTGATTTGGAGTAAGAATGTGACGATAGAGTAGCCTGCAAGAGATTTTGCAAAATTGCGTCGGGCACGGGCGAATTTGGCAGAAGAAGCGTCACCATAAATCTTTAAATACCAAAAAAAAACTGTTAGGGAACCTCGTAACGAGTATGGGTGTTGACTGACTGATTGAAAATGGTCCATCAAGGATACATGGCCGAGTTTACCTTGAGCCAATCGCTTAGCATACTCGGCTTTCTTGATAGAGTGTATCGACACAGCGTCTGTAATAGTCTCTACCAAACCGGACGTTGCGCCAAGAATTAGAATCTTGAAACTGCATGCTCCTCGATCAGAATGGGTCAAACATGACATCCCAGCACAGGAAGTGCTTACTATCGTACCCAACAAGCACAATTCTCCTCTACCCATATCCGCTGAAACTCCCGTATCAGTTGAACAGCCAGTTGCTCTTGTCGCAGATCACCACCCGTTTTGACAATCACAGACACGCAATCCCAGTTTGCTGATTTATAATCGAAGGTGGTCAGATTGAGAGATTGAAGATGGCAGCTTAGACCCGTAGAGATCAAAAAGAACATACCCAGATGTCCGTAGGGTGATGCACCCTTTATCCGACTCTAGACCACATCCAAAGTATAAGCACCAAACGAGACAAAAAAATACTTTCTTACTTTCTTTGCAGCCCAACTCTCACTAAACACAACAGCAGACGGGTCTGCCTTGTTCAATTCCCTCCTGATAATCCCTTCATCCTCAACACTGCCCTCTCCGCTGCCACCACCACCTACATCAACACCCCTGATACCTAATCCTGCACCAGTAGCATTTGGAGCGTACCGATCCTCTTTCATCCTTTCCATACGTTCCTCTTCTAAAGCTAACATCTCTTTCATAATTCTTTCTCTGATTTGTTGAGCTTCAGCATATTGTAATCGCATTCCCCCCTGAGAAGCAGCAATCAATGGCGTTCGTTGTTGATGATCGGACGATGTTGTATCAGATGAACCCGTGAACCAACTTGTGCCAGGAATCCACAAGCCTCTACTCGTGTTCATGGGTGAAGAGACATCCGGCGTCTGAGAAGAGGGAGTTGTTGCGGAAAGTGGTAAAGGTATGGGCGTCGCTGGTTCCCTCACGAGATTGGCATTAAGCTGAGCAAGCATAATTGCTGCTGTGCGCATGCGCTGGGAATAATCATCCAACGAAAGTCCTCCACCCACACCATCGCCATCTTGTCTGGGAGGTGTACTGGGCAGTGATGATGACTGGCCTGTTGCGTTGCCGCTTTGACTTGTGCTATGCCTGCGACTTCGTCCCATGACATCCGTGTGTCGATGGTGGCTATGTTTATCTGCTGCACCAGGAGAAGAAGTCCAAGTTGCTATGTCAAGATCCCTGTTCTTCGGTGCTGGAGGTAAGACAATGGAATCTGCAATATCGAGATTTGCAAATTGCAAAGGCTTCTGTGAACCGTATAGTTGTTCAACAAGATCGACTTCCTCTTCTGGATCATCTGATTCCGATAGAGGAAAAGTGCTTCCAGATGTTGCAGATGAAGTGGCCAAGGGGGAGGGCTCGAGAAGGACAGGACGCGAGGGCATATTGTTGTCGTGTCCTGATGATTGGTGTGGTGATGGTGATGGTTTGGGTTTTCCACGGCCAAAAAGGACGAGATCTTTTGAAGTTCCGTGTCGCTCGTCCTCTTTCGCCACGATCCTTTTGAGAATCTCCTTATTTGCCCTTTTAGCCGGATCAAAGTCAAGGTCGCTGTGGAGGATCTCGATGAGGAGTAGATACGGCGTTCTCTCCGCAGAGTTTAGCACAACGCTTTCTCCTGGTGGAATTCGGACTATACGATGATGAGGTTGAGGTGTATTATGAGGGCCACAGGGAGAATCAGAGGAGCTGCACCACATCGGCATGCAGACCTAGAATGATTGGAAAATGAATTAGGAGATAGAGATAAAGAGACAGACCTCGGCCGGGAGCTTGTGGTTGAGCGCAGTGAGTTCCGCCCTGAGTGCACTGACTCGTGCAGGTTTTGGGACGATGAGAAGACGATTAGAGATATTCTCCAAATCCAAAATGAATTGAATCTATGACAGAAAGTTAAATTTAGAGTAAAGCGGGTTTGCAGAGCTGACATACTTGAGAGTGATAATAATGTCCGCGTAATAGCTGGCTCTGGGCTATAACATCATACTTTTCGAGTAGGATGTCTGGGGTATTGGGGGTTGTAGCCGTTGGTGCAGGAAGGGAGAGCGTGGAGTGGTGGGATGGAGATGGGATTTGAGCGTCGAGCTGACCTAAGGGATCTTGGGATGCTCGTGAACGTTGGATTGAGCGCAGATGAAGAGGAAGTGCGGGCATGGTCTGAGCAGCAGTAGCCACAACTGGGCGTTTACAGTCTGAATCATCGGGAAGGGAGGGAGAGTGAGGGCTGTCAGGGTCATCGGTATCGCCGCCAGGAGTGACGGGCATGAGATCTGGAGCGAGGTCTGTCTCTAGCATGGGGAGGTCTGTTGGATGGTCAGCACGGCCTTGCTCGATGGCAATCTGGCCCGTAGATTGAGCAAGGAGAGGCATGGCAGGAGCAGCGGCGAGGACAACACCCATACCGACGAGGGCGGGTTGTGGACGGTGTGAGAGCTTTCTCCTAGAGAAGGGGGAGTGAGTAGAGTGAGTGGAGGAGGGGTAGGGAGAGGAGGAAGGACGGGGTAGATTGTTGAATATAATTTCATGGCATCTGTGGAGAACACGTTGGCAGACAGAAAAAGAGGGTGAGTCGCGAGACGAGGCAAAGTCGTGCAGAGACGCCTGCATCGACCACAGAGTCTGTAATGGACCGTGAATTCAAGCAAGACGAGCCGGCCAGAGAACACACACAATCATCGCGTCGTGCGTCGAGCGCTGCGCCGCCTCGACGACGAACACCTCCAGCGCACGCGACACTGTCGGCCGGGCGACAAGCAGATGGCTGGCGCAACGAACAATGAGCAGAGTAGATCACAACTGATATTCATGCCAATCACCATATGAATCCCCAGGCGTCGTTGAGCTCGTCGACCTCGAGCTCCCTGAGCCTGCGGGTGAGATAGTAGGTGATGCCAATGTTGTCTGCATAGACCAGCAGGTATTTGAGGGCGACGTGCAGAGAAAAGTAGGCAGGCGATAGAAAAAGGCGGAGGAGGAGACCATGCGACGACATTATTGCCCAAGTCAATTTCCCTTTTTTCTTTTCTTTTTTTCCTTTTTCCACCATGCACCTCCTCGCCGTCCTCGCCGTCCTCGCCACCGCAGCGTCCCCCGTCGTCTCCAGTCCCTACCAGTCCCTGCTTGACCTTGCCCGTCAAGGCAATGGCCTCATCGCCCTCAATGAACACTCCTACAGCCTCCTCACCGACCCCAAACGCACTTGGTCTGCCTCGGTCCAGCTCACCGCACTCGACTCCAGGCGCAAATGTGCTCCTTGCAAGTAAGTTCCAAGCTCACCGGCGCCTGCTCCAGCTCACTGTCTGCAAGGCAGTTTGCCCCCTCGTGGGACGCCGTAGCCAAGGCCTGGACAAGGGTCAACCCAGAACACCGCGATAGCCATTTCTTTGCCACCCTCGACTTCGACAGCGCTCCTGCCGTCTTCCAAAAGGTTCTTTTCCCTTTCCCTGCCTCCCTCTCCTCTGACTCCATGTCCAGCTGGGCCTTTCTTCTGCACCCGTAGTCCTCGCGTTTAGCCCCTCCCAGGGCGACCGTGCAACTCAACAGACCAGCCCCCAAAAGTACGATTTCTCAGAGTACGTCCTCCAACTCCCCTCTCTCTCCCTCTCATAAGTCTTCACTAGGGGTTTCGACGCTCGCCCTCTTGCTGACTTCCTCTCCCATCATACTCCCGTCCCAATCCCCTACCGTGAACCCATAGACACCACTCGTGTCGCTCTCTTGTCCATCCTCGCCCTCTCTGTCCTTTTATCTTTCCGTTTTGCTGCGCCAATCCTTCAATCCCGCTGGACATGGGCTATTGCTATCGTTCTCACTTCTCTCATCATGATCTCTGGCCACATGTTCACCAGGATCAGGGGCATGCCCTATGTTGCTGCTGGCGGTTGGATTGCTCCTGGTTTCCAGAGTCAATATGGTCAAGAGGTCCACGTCGTCGCCTTCATCTGTATGTCCACCTCATCTTCTCCCTTGACACGTATATCTCATCCTTTCAGATGGATTACTATCCTTCGCCTTCCTTATGCTCCTACTCGTTGTCCCAGCACAGACTTCCCCAACTCGCCAACGTGCTCAAGTTTATCTCTTTACTGCTGTCATTATCATTGTCTATTCTCTCCTCCTCTCCCTTTTCCGTGTAAAGAATCGTGGTTACCCTTTCAAGCTCTTCCTCTGAGGAGCCATTCCCATGTATCTAGTTTAAGTATTCATTTTTCTCTAGCTAGTTGTTGCAATACTAGACAAAGTCATAAGAAAAAGAGATATTATACTCAAGCACTTCCTCCTTCACCAGCAAACACATCTACATATCGACTCCTCACATTCTTTCTTTGGGAACTCGAGCTCTTTGGCCTTGCCGGTGGTAGTGACCCAGCCCCAGCAAAATTTCTTGTCCCCATAGGTGTAGGCGGCGCTGAATCCAGCCCAGGCGGTGCTAGATTTGACCTCACGCGCATCAAAGGCTTGCCCGCTGGCGGCGGTGGCGGCGAAGCCGTCAGATTAGCCGCATTACCAGGTCTCCCAAATCTCTGCCCATTCAACGATGTTGTTGATGACGACGATGATGACGAGGGTGGTGGCGGAGTAAGTAAAGTCGATGTACTACTCTCATATCCGACTGATCTCCCCGGTGATGCCGTTTGTGCTCGGGGAGGTGGCGGAGGTGGAGGTGTCGTCTTCGGTGCTTCCCCTTCTGCCTACAAATCCAGCACGTCATCACTATAGCCTGAAAAAGAGGCAAGAAGAAGCGTACCTTCTTATTGACCCAGCGTTTCAGTTCTTTGTCATAATAAAATGAACTTTCTTCGCCCAAATTCGCTTTAACAGGTCCACCAGAAGTATTTTCCTTACGGCTCCACCAACGGGAGAACCATCCTGAATTTGATGCAGGAGCATCTTTGACAATATCGAATGAGTCGTACACCAAAAAAAATAGATACACAAACATACCTGATTTATTTGTCTCCAGCGGTACAGCTCTAGGCTTATCATTCTCACCACTGCTCTCACCCTTCAGAGTCTCTTTTTCCTTCCTCGAACTGTTCCCCAAACCCAAATCGTCCTCTTCATTGTCTTCCACATAAGAACCCGCCTGTTCAGGTCTCGACACAGGCGTCCCACTCACCTTTGAGCCAACCACAAACGACTGGCTCGTCATTGGCGAAAAGAACCCCTCATTGTCCATCCCACCGTGCATCCCCTCCACTTTTTCAAACTTGGCTACAGGTGTTCTTCCGTGGTTTTGATGCCCTCCATCAACGGACGAACCCCACCAAGCAACCTCCTGCACATTCGTCTCGTCCCCAGTATCAAGGTTCACTGACCGTTTCGTGGTTTGTAAGTCTGGTCCTGGGCCATATTCATTCGTATAAGCTATGCTTCCGTTATTATGATTCCCCAGTTGTGCTTGAATCGACGGGATTGATGGCGGAGCAGGCATCGCCGATGCAATAAGTCCTGGAGATTGATTTCTTTTCACGAGATCCGGCACAGATCCATAACTATATGATGTCTTATTCGACATGGCGGACCCGGTCGGTGGTAAAGCATACGCTGGGGTCACAAAAGGCGGCGCTGGAGACGATCTCGCAGAATTGTTGGCTGAGGAAATAGTATTGTAATGAGTAAAAGGCCCAGACACCCCATGCCCACCGTCTTGCTTCACCGCATCTTCTGGCGGTAATGTCAGACTGTCTGATTCACCCGTCACCAATTTTGTAAACCTTCCTTCCAGCCATCCCCCAAAAGTGTCAAGACTCGGCTTTGGTATCTTTCCAGGTATCCATGAGCTCGCCTTGTCGGGATGAGACACGCCAGAAAGCCTGTCAGCGAGGTTCTTCAATTGCTCTAGCATTGTCGGCGTGAAGTAGACAGATCCTCGCACAAGAGATGCCGTGATGGCTTCACAGTACCTGAACCAGAGGGATCAATCGATAGTCGAGCATATCAAACAACTGTAAAATGACGAACCTGTTAGCAATGCTCAGGTCCCCGGCTTCAGCAGCAGCATAAGCACGAATCAAGCGATATGCCTGCAGATGCGGAAAACCATTGTTCGGTTCCTGCCCTTTCGACACCGGGACCATTGTCATGATATATTCCAAAATCTCAGTGAATATAATCGTATCGGGATCCCTCGAGAAAGTCGGCGCATTGACAGGGCTCTTAGATCCTAATAATATAATCCGTGCTGCAGGATTACCAATTCCACCAACGGGAGAAGTCTGAGGAGAAAGCAGGAAACTAATGAATCTGAGTGAATCTGATTTAAACTAGGACAAAAAAATATTTACCAGACATGAGCTGCCTCCAACCAACCGTTTGCCAAGAGTTGATCACCCAAGCTAGTGAGTGCTGCCGAAGTATCAGGTGTCAACGGTGATACCAGCAACATTGCCACCGTTTCCGCCCATCTTGCTAGCGATTCGGTGGGAATTTTAGCTCCGGCCACAGGAAAGGCGAGGTTGGGTGTCCGGGGGGTCGATGGGCCTAACGTTGGAGCCGGAATGGTCACTCGACCAATGCCCCTTGCCAATATGTTCTTAGGCACTAGCTCCTGCACTATTCGGGAATGGACATTACTTGAACACATGTTAGAAACAATGGCGTCTTACCTGCAGCAGCTCCCTGTCCAGAGAATAAACTATATGCTACACGAAGCCCCTCTCTTCCATTCACCGTCAGCACTTTGGAATCAGTACGACCATGCAAGGCGAATGAATTGTCGCATTTGACCCCGAGATCTGCTCTTATAAATTCGTTCACAACTTCTTTCCATGCCTCTTTATCAATGCTACTTGCGATCACCATGGCATGAGCCCACAGCTTCTCATCGAGTGCATAGTGGTAAGCTTGATGACGTTCTCCGCGCAGAAGAAACTCTTCAATCTTGTTTAGTGCCGCCCCTCGAAGTGCAGTAACTGAGACCACCGTCTCATCACTATTGGCAGACGCAGCTCCGAACGGCGTTTCCGTCAGTGTATCTGCAGTAGTTGTAAAATGAGTTCCGGGATCATTGACCTCAAGTCTAGGTACCAGAACAGCTCGAACAGCGGAATCCAGCTGAGGTCTTCAGAAAACCATGAACAAAAATCAGGATACGACATGAAGGCCGGCTCACGTTCCAAGTAAACGCCCGTCATTTTCAACCATAATCCTAAGAAGCTTTACCAATACTAACTTCCCATCGGCTATCCGTTTCTCAGCACTTCCATTGTGGAGATAATTCAATCCTTGCATCATTTCATCGGTACGGTCAGAAAGGTATTTAATGAGTGATGCTTTCTTCATCTTCGCTTGCGTGATAGCACCAGTTTTCATGATACCAGTACTTGGAGGACCAGGATCAGCATGTAACGGCCCAGGAAAGACCACTAGTGAATCCAGAGCTGACTCCGGCACTAGCTTCTTCCAGCTTTGCACCTGAACAATGGTGGGGACTCGCGGAGACAACGCAGCGTCAAACCCCATATTCACAGAGCTCGCGTGGTGGAAACAAGTAACAATTTTGCCACCAAACCCGAAGCTAATCACCGGCACACGAACCGAGGTGCGTCCCAGAGGATCATTGGCCCCCAGGAGTGAAGGAGAGGGAGCATAAGGGATGGTTGTGGGTTTGATGATCGTTTCTGCGGGAGGTTGGGAAGGTGAAACCCCTACGGAATAGGGGTATTGTGATTGTCTGAAGTCCCCAGACAAGGGCACAGGTTTGATCTTCGGCTGGAAAGGAACATATTGGTCTTCGGCTGATGGCACAGATCCCTGGGGCAATGCAGCAGGAGCGTAAGGTGACTCAGCTACAGGCGGTAAGTGATTGCTTTTAGTATAATGTTGACCATAGTCTGATGAGCGACTGGAGAAAGAGCTCGGGGAGCCAGTTCTTTCGCTTTCGTAAACGTTATTGACTTTTGAGCCTCGGGGCGCGTAGCGGTCATGCCAAATGCTGGAAGATGAGTCTGGAGAACTGATCGCATCGGCGGAATTCATAGAAGCTGACTTTGCACGAAGAGGAGAACCCCGTGGAGGGGGTACATATGGGTTTATGATACTTATGCCTGGTGAAGTAGTTTTCGACCTTGGGATATATTCACGTATAAGAGATTCTCTGCGAAGATCTGGGGAAGCGCGAGGTCCACTGTGCGAAACCACATGAACTGGGGATGAGGGGGGTCGGGGACTCCGCCGCGGACTCGAGACGCGTCCCGAATCCATATTTGTTCTAGGAGGAGAAATTGCTCTGAAAGACTGTTGCAGACTCGACAAGAGTGGTGCACCAGGTGACTGTAGTTTCATTGATTCGTGTAGCGGATTTATTTTGGATGGAGAAGCTGCGCGAGAGCGGGCCAACTGCATTTCAGCTGGTTCCTCCACCATTGATCCTGGTTCTGAGAAATTCTCGAGTTTTGTTCCATGAAAGAAATTCACGCCGGGCTCATCTGCGAGGGCATTTTCCTTGTCATACTTGATATCATTTGTGAAAGGATTCTCTCCTTCATTCTGCGATCTAGTCGGCTCAGAAAATACTGCCGACGCTGAAGGAATGCTAGTGGGGTGATCGGCGGAAGCATAGGGTGAAGGTACAACAGGCAGTGCACCGTGCATTAAGGTATGATTCTGAACCGAAGGTGGTATATAAGCAGAGGTATAGTCGTGTAATTTTGAGGGAGGCGGAGGGAGATGAGAAACCGTTGGCGGTGAGGTAGGAATGATTGGAGCCGGTACTACTGCAGGTCCACGAGGTGGAGGCGGAGGCGGTGTGAGAGGTGGAGAAGTAGTAGGTTGATATGGGGCATAAGCGGAGTGAGAGAGGGCATTATATCCTTGTCCGTACTTGACCGGACCTGGAACGTTCCGCCGACTATAGGACACTGCAGAAAATGGCGGATCATATGCATTAGATACTTTGGGCCTAGGAACTTGCGTTGTCATCGGTGCAGATGGTGCAGGCACCGTAGCAGCTGGGATGTGGGGAGCATGCAAGGGCACCTGTGGGATGTCGTTGTGCTTTTGTGCTGTTGCGGCTGTTTGATTATTCGAATTTGGGGTATAAAGCTCATATGAGTTGTAGGTAGACTGATTCAGATGTTGATGAGCATATGGATCCACTACATGGCGGCTATCATATGTAGATGCTTGGTTCCCAGTATAAGAGGATATATTTGCTGTTTTGGGGACAGGAGGTTGGCGTACTGACGAAGGAACGTAGGCATTGTTTTGAGGAAGGACATATGGGTCATGAATGGCAGGCGTTGCATATTTGTTGGTATCATAAGAAATGCCGTCTGCAGAGAAATTGAGCTGTCAAGGTAGATATGAAAGAATAAAATTTTACTTGATGTGCCTGCACCTGCACCGTAATTCGTCTGATTCCCATTCCAGTATTGGTAACTGCTGTATGTTCCATGGGGTGCACTTTCATCGTGTGTTGGGGCATGAGTACGGCTCTCGACAATAAGAGGCTGGTTTGATTCTGAGAATTCATGAGTTGACGCTCGCTGCTTTGGAACATTGTAGAAAGCATCTGTGGCACCAAGTTTGTCGGCACTAGCTCCATCGAAGAGGCCGTCGGATGCTTCTTGGCTGGATTCTGTTCCAAGTGCTGTAAACAGATCTGACGGTGAGTCTGCAGTACCAAAGAGCGAGGCAGCTGCCTCTGTATCGCTCATGGCGTTAAATACGAGACGCGGCAGGAAACGAAGAGAAAGAAACTGGTTCGAAATTGACTTCACCGGACCTGTATGACCCGTTTTGGGAGTTCGACACGTCACGGTGATTAGCCAAAAAAATCGTGTCCCAGTGTTTGCAGCTCTTGTACCTCTGGATACCGCAGAACCGTGAGACAGAATCAACCTGTGTCGGGTGATTCCTCTTTTGTGGAGACTCGAATTGTAGCAAGAGATACCGAAGAATGACACAAAGAACAAG
>Ga0153924_1000172_pt1 | contig 43755 bp, 49 predicted proteins | sample TSNJ008MetaG_FD_104709 | JGI IMG/M metagenome (GOLD analysis project Ga0153924, IMG submission 104709) | Attine ant fungus gardens microbial communities from New Jersey, USA - TSNJ008 MetaG | ecosystem: Host-associated > Fungi > Mycelium > Unclassified | place: USA: New Jersey, Wharton State...
TGCAGCGTCTCGACGATCGACTCGGCGACCTTCGCCTCTGGGGCCAGGATCACGCCGATGCCCTGCGTGCCCTCGAGCAGCTTGATCACGACCGGTGCTCCACCGACCCGCTCGATCGCCCCGCGGACGTCGGCGCGGCCGTTCACGAACGTCGTCGCGGGCATGCCGATGTCGTGCCGGGACAGGATCTGGTTCGCCCGGAGCTTGTCGCGGGAGTTCGTGATGCCGTTCGCGGTGTTCGGCGTGTACACGTCCATCTGCTCGAACTGCCGCACCACGGCGGTGCCGTAGTAGGTGATCGAGTTGCCGATGCGCGGCAGGACGGCGTCGTAGTCGGAGAGCAGCTTGCCCCGGTACTGCAGGTCGGGGTCGTCCCCGGTCAGGTCGATCGCGAACCGCAGGGTGTTCAGCACCTTGACCTCGTGCCCGCGGTCGATCGCGGCGGCCCGCAGGCGCTCCGTCGAGTACGCGTGCGGGGCACGCGACAGGATGGCGAGTTTCATCGGGGGTGCTCCGCTGGGTGTTCGGTATCGACGGCGACGCTCCATCAAAGCATGCGGACGCCCGGTCCGAGCATGCGACAGGATGGGCACATGGCCCGAACACCGAAGTCCCCGAACGGCGGTCTCGTCGTCGCCGGGTGGCGGGAGTGGGCGGCGCTGCCGGACCTCGACATCCCCTGGATCAAGGTCAAGCTCGACACCGGCGCCCGCAGTTCGGCGCTCCACGCGTTCGACCTCGAGGAACTCCCCGGCGACCGCGTCCGCTTCTCGGTGCACCCCTGGCAGGACACCGATGCCGACGCGGTCACGATCGAGTGCGACGTGCACGATCGGCGCATCGTCCGGAGCTCGACCGGCCACACCCAGGAGCGGATCGTCGTCCTCACGAAGATGACCCTCGCCGGGCGGGTCTTCGACGCCGAGGTCACGCTGAGCAACCGCGACCAGATGGGTTTCCGGATGCTCGTCGGACGCGAGGCCCTGCGGCAGGGCTTCCTCGTCGACCCCGCTCGGTCGTTCATGGCCGGTCGGGCGCCGAAGGAGATCCGCCGCCGCAACCGCGGGCGCGCCTGACGTCGGGCAACGCTGCCGAGATGACCATGTGACGGTCTGGAGGCGCGGTGCGGGCCCGCCACGCGCCTCCAGGCCGCCGTCGACGCGGGTCAGGACCTCAGGTGGCGCGCGAGGAAGGTGAGCTGCTGCGGCGCCATGCGCCGCCAGTAGGCGGTCGTGTGGCCGCCCGGCTCGAACCCACCGGCCGGCGCGGTCGAGAAGCCGTCGACGTACGTGCGGACCGCCGGCTCGAAGCCGTCGCCGGTGCCGCAGTCGACCCGGACCGCGATGCCGCCGAGCGAGCGCTGCCGCCCGATGACAGTGTTCGCCCGGAAGTCCGCCGCGTCGTCGAACGCGCCGCGCGCGGTGTCGCCCGCCGACGTCCAGAGCGCAGGGCTGATCGCGGAGACCGCCCGCACGCGCGCGGAGCCGAGCACGCCCGCGAGGTGGAGTGAGCCGTACCCGCCCATCGAGTACCCGGTGAACGCCAGGCGCGCGGTGTCGAACCCGCGACGCGCGAGCAGCGGCAGGAACTCGTCGACGACCATCGCGGCGGGGTCGTCGCCGTCCGCACGCCGGTGCCAGTAGCGGTTGCCGCCGTCGACCGCGGCGATCGCGAAGGGTGCACCTCCGGCAGCCACGTGCGCGGCGAGGAACCGGTCGTACCCGAGGTGGGAGCCGAAGAAGTCCGCGTGGTCGTCGCCGTACCCGTGCAGGGCCACCGCGATCGGCAGGGGTCCGTCGGCCTCCGGCGCGGCGATCGTCCAGCCGACGGTCCTGCCCCTCCGCGCGGACGAGACGAACGATCCCGAGCTCGACGGGACGGGGGCGACGTCGGGGACGGTGCCGGCCGGGCCGTCGAGCCCGAGCACCCGGTACATCGTCGACCGGCCGGGCAGGAGACGCAGGTTCACCGCCTCGGCCGCGGCACCCGCGACCACCACGGCGGCACCGCCGACGACGAGGGACCGACGAGTGATCCGGCTCGCGCGCGAGCCGGTCATGCGAGGGGCACCGTGCCGTCCGAGGTCACACGCTTCATCACGAGGGTCGAGGAGATCCGCTGCACACCGGGCAAGGTACCGAGTTCGGTGTCGTAGAACTCCTGGTAGGCGGCGAGGTCGCGTGTGAGGACCCGCAGGAGGTAGTCCGGGTCGCCGAACAACCGCTGCGCCTCCACCACGTTCGGCATCGCGCGGACCCGCTCCTCGAACCCGCCGATCGTCTCGAGGTCGGTGCGGCCGAGCGTGGCGAAGACGATCGCCTCGAAGTGCAGCCCCACGGCCTCCGGTGAGACGACGGCGCGGTACCGCTCGATGGCGCCGGACTGCTCGAGCGCCTTCAACCGCCGGTGGCAGGACGACAGGCTCAGCCCGACCTCGGACGCCAGGTCGGTGGCACTCATCCGGCCGTCGTGCTGCAGCAGTGAGAGGATCTCCCGGTCGAGTGCGTCCATGGCGGCGATCATTGCAGAAGAACCGGGTGTCGCCCGGAAGAACCGGAGCACATTCCGCCCGATTGTCCGTAGCGTCTCGGTCTGTGGACCTGACCCTCATGCTGCAGTTCTGGACGGTGGCGCTCCTGCTCGCACTGACACCCGGAGCCGACTGGGCGTACGCCATCGCGGCGGGACTCCAGCCGCGGTCCGTGGTGCCCTCGATCCTCGGCATGGTGAGCGGCTACGTGGTGGTCGTCGTGGTCGTGGCGCTCGGGATCGGCGCCCTGGTGACCGAGTACCCGGCGGCCCTCACGATCCTGACGGTGGCGGGTGCCGCGTACCTGCTGTACCTCGGCGTCAGCACGCTGGTCGCCCGGACCGGCACGGTGGTGGCCGCGAGCGATCGGCCGCTCGGGACGAGCGCGCGGTCGCGGTTCCTCCGTGGTGCCGGGGTGAGCGGCATCAACCCGAAGGGCGTGCTGCTGCTCCTCGCGCTCCTGCCGCAGTTCGTGTCACCCGGGGGCTGGCCGGCCCCGGTGCAGATGGGGGTGCTCGGCAGCCTGCACCTCATCGACTGCGCGGTGGTCTACCTGCTCGTCGCCCTGGCCGCACGGCGGATCCTCCGGTCGCGTCCGCGGGCGAGTGTCGTCGTGACGAAGGTGTCCGGCGTGCTGATGGTGCTCATCGGCCTCGGACTGCTGGCCGAGCAGGTGCTCCCGCACCTCCGGTGATGAGGGCACCGGCGATCGACCGCGCCGTCCCGGTACCGAGGCCGGGGTCGCGCAGCCGCATCGCGAGGTACCCGGACACCACGAGCAGCAGCTGGTCGGCGAGCACCGCGGACCGGTCCCCGACCACGGGTGCCGCGAGTTCGGCCAGTCGGCGATGCAGGGTCCCGGTCTCCAGGTCGAGCACCGTGCGCACGTTCTCCGGGGCGTCGACGTACTCGGCCGCCGTCCCGAGGAACGCACACCACCGCGACCCCGCGGCGGTCGACCGGTAGGCGTCGAGGGCGTCGAACACGGCGAGCAACCGACCCCGGTCCTCCCGTGCCGCGTCGATGGTCCGGTCCCACGTGGCGAGCCAGTCGTCGTGCCGCCGTCCGAGTGCCGCTGCGACAAGGGACTCCTTGCTCGCGTACCCGCGGTAGAGCGTGGCGCTGGAGATCCCCGCACGCTCGAGCACGGCGTCGATCGGCGTCGCGGCGATGCCACGGGTGAAGAAGAGTTCCTCGGCGGCGTCGAGGAGCTTCTGCTCGGTTCCTGGACGCATCGCCATGAGAGCACCCTAGGCTCTCAAAAGTGAAACGATCGTTTTCGTTACGACAGCGAGTCTTCCTGGTCAGCGGGCTCGGACTCATCGCCGCGACCTACGGCCTCGTCCGGCTGGCGTACGGGCTGTTCCTGCCCGACGTGCAGCGCGACCTCGGGCTCTCCTCCGGTGCCGCCGGGTGGATCTCCTCCGGTGCGTCGGTGCTCTACTGCGTCGGCGCGCTCGTCGGGTTCCTGCTCGCCGCACGGGTGCCGCGAGTCCTCGTGCTCGCTGCCGCGATCGTGGCCGGAGCGGGCGCGCTCGGGATGGCGACCGCTCCGGACCCGACGGCGTTCGGGATGGCCTCGGTGATCGGGTCCGCGGGGGCGGGGCTCGCCTCGCCCGCACTCGTGCGGCTCGTCGCCCAACAGGTGCCGGAGGCCGCGCAGGGACGGGCGCAGTCGATCGTCAACGCGGGTACCGGTCCCGGCCTGGTGGGCGCGGGAGTGCTCGCGCTCGTGCTCCTGCCGGACTGGCGTGCGGCGTGGGCGGTCTCGGGAGTGTTCGCGTTGGCGGTCGGCGGCGTCCTGCTCGCGGCGAGCCGCGGTGACGGTGGCGGCGGCGGCGGACGCACGCAGCCCGCCGCGCCCGCACGACACCCGGACCCCGCGTGGGTCCTCGCGCACCGCGGGGTGATCGCCCTCGCCCTGCTGTTCGGCGCAGGTTCGGCGGTCGTGTGGACCTACGGTCGCTCGACCCTCGTCGACGCCGGCGCCCCGGTCGCGGCCTCCGTCTCGGCGTGGATCGCGCTCGGCATCGGCGGCGCAGCCGTGGTGCTGACGGCGAGGTGGACGAGCCGTCTCCGTGCGGCGACGACCTGGACGGCGACGACCGCTGCCGTGGCGGTGACCGTCGTGGTCATCGGTGTCTGGCCGCAGTCGACCGGGGCCGCGCTGCTGGCGTGCGCGGTGTTCGGCTGGGGCTACACGGCGGCGACCGGGGCGCTCATCACGTGGACGACCGAGATCGACCCCGACCGGGCGGCGGCGGGTACCTCGGTGCTCTTCGTGGCGCTCGTGCTCGGCCAGGCCGCGGGCGCTGCCGTCGCAGGTGCCCTCGTCGGATCGGTCGGCACGGTGGTGGCGTTCATCGCCGGGGCCGTGGTGACCGCGGTCGGCGCAGCGCTCGGGCCGGTCGTCAGAGGAGCGGCCGCAGCTCGATCTTCCGGTTGCACGCCACCGACGCCTCGCTCGCGACGCGCAGGGCGGTCTCGGCATCCGGCAGCTCCATGACCCAGAACCCGGCGACGAACTCCGCGGGGTCGCCGAGCAGTCCCGGCGTCGTGGTCGCTCCGCCACCGCGGGCGTCGACCACGACGGCGTCGGCGGGCGCGGACACGCCGGCGGCGATGACGACCGAGTCCCCGAGGCGCTGGTTGAGCGCGTCGACCGCGTCCATCTCGGCCTGGGACGCGGACTCGGTCCGACCGGCGGCATCGGCCTGCCCGTCGTCGATGACGTTCACGAGGAACTGCATGGTCTCTCCCCTGCTCCGTTGGCGGGAGGCTACTCCTGCGGTAGCGTGACGACGAACACCCGATCTCGACGACAGCGGAGTCATGGCAACGAAGCGCTGAGCCGGCACCAGAGCCGGCTCCCCCTCCACGCGGACCACCCGTCCGCGCGCTTCCTGTACGCCCGCGCGGCACCGACGCCGTGCGACGACACCGAGGGTCTCCCGTGTTCTCCATCCGCGCCCGTTTCCGGGCTTCGTTCTCCACGCTCGCCGAGCACCGCTTCGTCACGTTCGCGGTCCTCGTCGACACCATCGGCGCCGGCCTCACGCTGCCGCTGACGATCGTCTACTTCACCCTGACGACCGACCTCTCGCTGGCGGTGATCGGCGTGCTGTCGACCGCTGCGTCGCTGCTCGCGCTGCCGATCGGGCTGCTCGGCGGGGTGGTCACCGACCGGTTCGGCGCGAAGGCGTCGATGATCACCAACAACCTGTTGTCCGCAGCCGGGTTCACGCTGTACCTCGTGGCGCACGACCCGGTCGTGGTGTTCGCGGCGATCTTCCTCGCGAACGCGTCCGAACGGCTCTACTGGACGTCGTGGACGGCGTACGTCCACGACCTGTCCGACGGCCGGCCCTTCGAGCGCTGGTTCGCCTTCCTCGAGGCCACGAAGGCTGCGGCCCTCGGCGCCGGCGCGATCGTCGCCGCCGTGACGCTCGCGGGCGGCGGCCACGACGGGCTGCGCTGGCTCGTGGTCGCGAACGTCGTGACGAGCGTCGCCGCAGCAGTCGTGTTCGCCTCGCAGCGCACCGGCGGCACCCGGTCGACCGCACCGCAGCCGCGGGACCTCGACGACGTCCGGACCGGGTCGCTCCGGGAGTTCGCCGCCGACCGCTCGATGCGGCTGATCACGCTCGGGCAGTTCCTGATCGGGCCGGCGATGGTGCTCCCGAACGTCGCGCTCAGCGTGCTGTTCGTCGAGCGCTGGCACATGCCCGCGGCCGTGGCTCCCGTGCAGTTCGCGATCGCGACCGGGCTCGCCGCCTGCCTGCAGACCTCGGTGACGCGATGGGTCGCCGGCTTCGACCGCGGGGTGCTCGTCGCGGTCGGGGCCGCGCTGACCGGACTCACCGCCGTGCCGCTCATCGTCCTGCCGCCGCTCGAAGGGGCCGCCGCCTGGTCGTACGTGGTCCTCGTGGCGGTGCTGCTGGCCGTGGCGGACATGATCGCGTTGCCGGCCGCGAACGCCGTGATGGCCGAGGCGCCGCACCCCCGGATCCGTGGCCGAGCGATCGGCGTGTTCCAGACCGCGAGCTCGGTGGGCATGGCGCTGTTCCCGTTGTCACTCGCGTTGCTCGACACGGACGTGCCCTGGGTGCTCTGGCTGCTGACGGCCGTGGTGTTCGCGGCGGCGGCCTGGGTGTGGCGGGCCGCGGTGGCGAGCCTGCCGGCCCGGTTGCGCATCGCGACGGCGGCGGACGCCGACGGCTGACGCCAGCACTGGCACTGGACGGGAGGCGCGGTGCGGGTGACCGACGTCGGTCACCCGCACCGCGCCTCCAGTCCGACGGCCCCACCCGCTAGCGTGGTCCGCATGGGGACGGCGACGGAGTGGACGCGGCTGCCCGTGGGGCGCCGCGAGCTCCGCCAGGACGCGGTCCTTGCGCTCGTCCTCGGTGCCGGCCTGGCGATCACGACGACGCTCTACACCGCCGCGGGCACCTACGGCGACGACCAGGCCGCGTGGTGGGTCTCCGCGCTGATGATCGTCGCGAACGCCGCGCCGATCGCGTTCCGCCGGCGCTGGCCGATGAGCATGGCCGTCGTCTCGGCACTGGCCTTCGCGGCCTTGCAGCTCCTGCGCGTGCCCGAGGTCTTCCTCGTCAACTTCACCCTGTTCATCGCGCTTTACACGGTCGGGGCGTGGTGCTCCGACCGTGTCCGGGCCGAGGCCGTCCGGTGGGTCGTGATCGGCGGCATGTTCGCCTGGCTCTTCATCGGGATCGCCTTCGGCTGGGCCGTCCCGAACGCACTGCCGAACGACGACGGCGGCCTGATCCCGCCCTACATCGCGTTCTCGCTGCTCAACATCCTGATCAACGTCATCTACTTCGGTGCCGCCTGGTACGCCGGCAACCGGGCGTGGGCCTCGGCCGTCGCGAAGCACGAGCTGGACGTCCGGACCGCCGAGCTCGCCGCCGAACGCGAGCGGAGCGCCGCGCAGGCCGTGACGCTGGAACGCGTCCGGATCGCCCGCGAACTGCACGACGTCGTCGCCCACCACGTCTCGCTGATGGGCGTGCAGGCCGGCGCCGCCCGACGGGTGATCGACCGCGACCCGGCGCAGGCCACCGCGTCGCTCGGCGTGGTCGAGGAGAGCGCGCGCACCGCCGTCGAGGAGCTCCGGCGGATGCTCGGCACCCTCCGCTCCCACGAGGACGACCCCGCGGGCGACGACCTCCGCGACGCTCCGAGCACCGAGGGCCTCGGCCGCATCGGCGAGCTCGCCGACGCCTCCCGCACGGCTGGCCACCCCACCGAGTACGTGGTCGTCGGCGACCCGCGAGAGGTCCCGCCGACGGTGTCCGCCGTGGCGTACCGGATCGCGCAGGAGGCCGTGACGAACGTCCTCAAGCACGCCGGACCGACCGCCCGGGCCGACGTCCGCGTGCGGTACCTCGCCGACTGCGTCGAGGTCGAGGTCACCGACGACGGGCACGGCGACCGCGCTCCGCGGAACACGGCGGGCAGCGGACTCGGCCACGTGGGGATGCGCGAACGCGTCGCCGCAGTGGGCGGACGGATCGAGATCGGGCCGCGCGCCCGGGGAGGCTACCTGGTGCGGGCATGGCTGCCGACGACCTGACGATCGTGCTCGCGGACGACCAGGACCTCGTCAGGGCCGGGTTCCGCGTCATCCTCGAGTCCGAGCCGGGGTTCCGTGTCGTCGGCGAGGCAGCGGACGGCGCCGAAGCCGTCGAAGCCGTCCGACGACACCGACCGGACGTGGTCTGCCTCGACGTCCAGATGCCGAACGTCGACGGGCTCGAGGCCGCGCGGCGGATCGCGGCCCTCCCCGATCCCCCGGCGGTGCTCGTCCTGACGACGTTCGACCACGACGACGCCCTCTTCCAGGCGCTCGAGGCCGGGGCGAGCGGGTTCCTGCTGAAGAACGCCTCGCCCGAACGGCTGATCGACGCGGTCCGCACGGTGGCTGCCGGCGACGCACTGCTCGCCCCGGACGTGACACGGCGGGTGATCAGCCGGGCGACCGCGACCGCCCCGCCGACGAGCGCGGACGCCGTGCCCGTAGCCGACGCGGCGCTGGCCAGCGCCGGTCTCACCGAGCGCGAGACCGAGGTGCTCCGACTGCTCGCTCGGGGCCTGAGCAACGCCGAGATCGCCGCCGAGCTGTTCGTCGGGGACGCGACCGTGAAGACCCACGTGTCGAACGTGCTGCAGAAGCTCGGCCTGCGCGACCGCATCCAGGCCGTCGTCTGGGCGTTCGAGCACGGCGTGGCCGGCACCGCGGGCTGACTCGCGCGTCCCCCCGCTCCCCCGTGCGGTGGAGTCGGCGCCGCCGATCGCGCCTCGGAAACCCGTCGCCAGCCGGAGGCACCGCCCCACCCCGGCGCAATAGCGTCGACACAGGCGGACCGAACCGCCGCGAGAGGGGAACGACATGCTCACCATCGACGGGGTGACCAAGCAGTACGGCGACCGCCGCGTGCTCGACGGCGTCACGTTCACGGTCGGCGACGGACGCCTGACCGGGTTCGTCGGCGGCAACGGTGCCGGCAAGACCACCACGATGCGGATCCTGCTCGGCGTGTTGCAGGCCGACGCCGGCACCGTGTCGATCGACGGCGCGACCATCGGGCCGGCCGACCGTCGCCGCTTCGGCTACATGCCCGAGGAGCGCGGGCTGTACCCGAAGATGCCCGTCGCCGAGCAGATCACCTACTTCGCCCGGCTGCACGGCGTCGACAAGCGCGCCGCCGCGAGCCGCACCACCGACCTGCTCGACCGGCTCGGCCTGGCGCCGCACGCCGACGACGCCGTCGAGAAGCTCTCACTCGGCAACCAGCAGCGCGTGCAGGTCGCGGCCGCGCTCGCTCACGACCCCGAGGTCCTCGTGCTCGACGAGCCGTTCTCCGGCCTCGACCCGATGGCCGTCGACGTCGTGCTCGCCGTGCTGCGCGAGGCCGCGGCCGGTGGCGTCCCGGTGCTCTTCTCGAGCCACCAGCTGGACGTCGTCGAGCGGCTGTGCGACGACGTCGTGGTGATCGCCGGCGGCACCATCCGTGCCGCCGGACCGCAGGACGAGCTGCGCAAGCAGGCCGGGCCGCCGGCGTGGGAGCTCCTCGTGGAGGGCGACGTCGCCTGGCTCCGTGACGAACCGGGCGTCACTGTCCGCGAGTTCGACGGGGGCTACGCCGTCTTCGAAGCCGACGACACCACTGCCCAACGGGTCCTGCAGCGCGCCGTCCAGCACGGCACCGTCGGGTCGTTCTCGCCGCGTGTCCCGCGGCTCAGCGAGGTCTTCCGAGAGGTCGTCCGATGAACGGCTCGTTCGTCCGGTCCGTGCGGCTCGTCGCCGCGCGCGAGATCCAGGCACGCGTCCGCAGCAAGGCGTTCGTCGTGTCGGCCTGCATCCTCATCCTGATGGTCGTCGCGTCGATCGTCGTCGGCGGCATCGTGGGCAAGGCGACGGCGGGCGACACCACCCCGGTCGCGGTCGTCGACGGTGTGAGCCTGCCCACGAGCAAGGGGCTCGACGTCACGGAGGCGCCGACCGCCGCCGCCGCCGAACGGCTCGTCGAGCACGGTGACGTCGACGCGGCGATCCTGCCCTCGGACGACCCGCTCGGCTACAAGGTCGTCGGACTCGACGACGCCCCGACCGACGTCGTGCAGGCGCTGAGCGTCTCACCCCGCATCGAGCTGCTCGACCCGAACGCGATCCCCGGCGGGCTCATCTACATCGTCGCGCTCGCGTTCGGGGTGGTGTACTTTGCCTCCGCCGTGACGTTCGGTCAGTCGATCGCGCAGAGCGTCGTCGAGGAGAAGTCCACCCGGGTGGTCGAGATCCTGATGGCCGCGATCCCGGCGCGGGCACTGCTCGCCGGCAAGGTCCTCGGCAACAGCGTCATGGCGTTCGCGCAGATCGTGGCGGTGGCGATCGCGGCGGCGGTGACGCTCGCGGTCACCGGGCAGGACAACATGTTCACCGTGCTCGGGCCGAGCATGCTGTGGTTCGTCGGCTTCTTCGCGATCGGGTTCGTGCTCATCGCCTCGCTGTTCGCAGCCGCCGCAGTGCTCGTCTCCCGCCAGGAGGACGTCGGCAGCGTCACCACCCCGGTGATGATGCTCGTGATGATCCCCTACATCCTGATCATCGTCGCCTACAACAACCCGACCATCCTCGGCGTCATGTCGTACGTGCCGTTCAGCGCGCCGATCGGCATGCCGATGCGGATCTTCCTCGGGACCGCCGAGTGGTGGGAGCCGATCCTGTCCCTCGTGATCGTGGCGGTCTCGGTCGTGCTGGTCGTGGTCATCGGGGCGCGGATCTACGAGAACGCGCTCCTGCGCACCGGCAGCCGGGTGAAGCTGGCGGAGGCGCTGCGCGGCTGACGCCGCGATCTGGACTGGAGGCCCGGATCACGTGAGCCGATCGGCTCACGTGATCCGGGCCTCCATGCAACCGTTAGTATGTCTCATGTGAACGTGAGCATCAGCGGATCTCGACTGGACCGACTGACGTCGCTCCGGTTCTTCGCGGCTCTCCTCGTGCTCGGCAACCACAGCACACGAGACCTCACCTACGTGCCGCACGCGAGCGAGCTCCTGACGAGCGGTACCGTCGGTGTGACGTTCTTCTTCGCGCTGTCGGGCTTCGTCCTGACCTGGTCACACCGCGAAGGGGACACCCCCGTGGCCTTCACCCGCCGTCGGTTCGCTCGCGTCTTCCCGGTGCACTTCGTCACCTGGATCCTCGCGTTCCCGATCCTGCTCGTCGTCGGGGACACGATCACCGGCGGCGAAGCGATCGCGAACCTCTTCCTCGTGCAGTCGTGGAACGGCGACCCCCACGTCTACTTCGGGATGAACGCCGTGAGCTGGTCGTTGTCGGCAGAGGTCTTCTTCTACCTGGTCTTCCCGTTCTGCCTCCCGCTCCTGCTCCGCACACCACGGTGGGCGCTGCGGGGGCTGCTCGCCGTGCTCGTCGCGGGCAACCTGATCGCCGCGAGCCAGCTCAGCGCTGCACTGTCCCCCGAGACGAACCGCTACGTGTTCTACATCCTCCCGGCGTACGGGCTGGTGTCGTTCCTGTCCGGCGCCGTCCTCGCCCGCCTGATGCGGACCGGCCTCCTGGTCGACGTCCCGGTGTGGGCGGCTGGCCTCCTCGCAGCGTGCGGCTACGTCCTCGCACACTTCGACAGCCATCGACTGGGCGGCATCGGCCACGGCATCGAGAACGCCGTGTTCCTGCCGTTCATCCTGATCCTCATCGGAGCCGCGGCGACGGCGGATCTCCGCCAGCAGCCGGGGTTCCTCACACACCCGGTCGCGCTGAAGCTCGGCGAGTGGTCGTTCGCGCTGTACATGACGCACTGGTTGCTCCTGCAAGCGCTGACCGCGGCGCTGCCCGACCTCGATGACCTCGGGATCGGTGTCCGCGTCCTCGTCCAGGTGGCGTTCGCCGTCGTAGCGGTCGCACTCTCAGCGCTCGTGTACACCGTCGTCGAGCGACCCCTGGAACGTCGATTCCGCGGAGGTCGTCCTCGCTCCGAGATGGCCGTCGCCACACAGCACTGAACCGATCCAGCACCCAGCCCCGCGGTGCTCGACTACCCGTTCGCCTGTCTCCACGCGTCGTCCAGCTCGCACTCCGGTGAGCAGACGTTCCCGTTGCCGCGGAGACGAGCCCGGCAGTTCTGGCACAGCAAGTCGGCGAGGCTCCGGCGCGCCCGCACCCCGGCGAGCAGATGCCGAATCCCGAGTACCGCGCCCGGCTCGCGCATGGTCGCCGCTCCGCTCGCAGTTCACCGATGACATCTCGGCAGCCGACGCCTGGCGGGGGACGCCACGCGTGGATCGAATGCCGAAGCGGACCATAACACATGATTCTGTGTGCAGTATTTATTGGTCCACCGGTGGGTGCGGGCGCCCCGACGAACCGGCGCCTGCCGACCTACAGCAGCCCGAAGACCGCCTGCGCGCCGAGGCTCGTCCCCGCCACGAGCACCCACAGCGCGATCCCGAGCAGCATCGGCCGGAAGCCCGCACGACGGAGTGCGCCGAAGTCCGTCGAGACCCCGATCGCAGCCAGCGCGACCGTGATGAGGAACGTCGCCGCGGTGGAGAACCCCGGGGCCGCGGCGGCCGGCAACACCCCGAGGGTGCGGAGCAGGACGACCACGAGGAACCCGATCAGGAACCACGGCACCAACCGGAGCACGCGGACGCCCCCGGCGCGACCCGACCCGTCGTCGGCGGCGAGCTGCTCGCGGGAAGCGCGCCGTGCCTCCAGTCCGGCCAACCCGATGACGATCGGGATGATCATGAGCGTCCGGACCAGCTTCACGACGACGGCGGTGTCGGTCGCCTGGCGACCGTAGACCGTCGCCGTGGCGACCACCGAGGACGTGTCGTTCACGGCCGTGCCGGCGAAGACACCGAAGGCGTGCTGCGAGAGCCCCAGCGCGTGACCGACCAGGGGGAAGACGAAGACGGCGGCGATGTTGCAGAGGAAGATCGTGGACATCGCGTAGGCGACGTCGGCACTCACGGCACCGATCACGGGGGTGACGGCCGCGATCGCCGATGCCCCGCAGATGCCCGTCCCGACGCCGATGAGCGTGCGGAGCGCACTCGACACCCGCAGCAGCCGGCCGATCCCCCACGCCGCGACGAGGCACACCACGAGGGTCGTGAGCATGACCGGGAGGGTCTCCCCACCGATGCGCAGGACCTCGCCGATGGACAGCTGCGCACCGAGCAGGACGACGGCGAACTGCAGCACACGGCTCGACGCGAACTTCACGCCGGGCTGGAGCGCGTCGAGCCCGCCCTGTCGGCGTCGTCGGACGAGCCAGCCGACGACCGCACCGATGACGACGGCGGGTACCGGGCCACCGATGACCGGGACCTCCGTCCCGACGAGGGTGGCGACGAGTCCGATCGCGACGGCCAGCGCGATGCCGGGGACGACGGCAGCGGCGTCCGCACGCGTGAGGGGCATGCCCTCCAGCATGGCAGGGCAGCGGGCGACCGTCAGCCGACGGGCGGTGTCTGTCCGCTCATGTCGACACGGCCGGTGCTGTCGTTCCACGTGAAGGTGGCGTTCGTCCGGCCGCTCGCGTCGGCGGTCGACTCGTCGGGCTTCGCGTAGTGGTAGGTCACCGCGATCGTGGAGGGGTCGGTGCGGGCGACGTCAGGGACGAACGAGTAGGCCTCCTTCGTCGCCGTGCCGAGGTACCGGCCCTGGTGGAAGAGCAGGATCGCGACCGGGGAGCTGCCGGTCGCGAGGTCCAGGTTCACGACCGACCAGGACAGCGGCGCACAGGCGTCGTACCCGGAGTAGTCGGAGTTCGCGGGGTCCCACTTCGCGTCCTCGAGGCCGGTCGGCAACGGCAGGTCCGCGATCGCCTGCGAGGCGGCCGCGGCGCCGCTCGACGGACCACAGGTCGGGGTCGGCGTCGGCGTCGGCGTCGGCGTCTCCGCTGCTGTCGTCGGCGTGGCCGTCACGGTCCGGGTCGCGGTCGGCGCCGCAGCTCCCCCACCGCTGCAGCCGGTCAGGCCAGCGGCGAGCGCCGCGACGAACAGGAGTCCCCCGGTGGTCCTGGTGATGCGCATGGGTTCAGATTCCTCCTCGCGGTTCGCAGAGTTCACGGCGTATTCTTGGGTTCGGAAGCAACGACGATTCCGGCCATGCCTCGTCGTGCTCGCGTTCCCCGGACCCGACGGGACGAACTGCGACCAAGAGCCCCTCGTGTCTGAACACCTCATCGAGTACGTCGCCCGTGACCGAACGGGCATCACCGCCGTCGTGACGACCACCAGCGTCATCGACGTCGACACCGTGATCAAGAACATCCACGCCGGGCATGCCGGGTACTACGTCGCGGCCGACTCCTGGAAGCGCACCCCGGTCCGGAGCATGTCGTTCCTCGGCGGGGCGTACCTGTTCGCGAACTGGGACGGCTCGAAGCGGAACATGCTGCACGACCTCGCGTTCCGGGCGCCGACCCGCTCGATCGAGACGAAGCCGGTCGCGCGGCCGCGGGCCGGTCTGCCCCGGCTCTTCGCGGCGCTGTTCGGCCGCCGCCGGAGTCCGCGGCACTGACCCGCATGGAGACCGTCGACGTCGTCGTGATCGGAGCCGGGGTCGCTGGGCTCACCGTCGCGAGACTGCTCGCCAGCGCCAGCGCCAGCGCCGGCGCCGACGGCGACGGCGAACCCGCAGCCGGCCGCCGGGTCGTCGTGCTCGAAGCCCGCGATCGAGTCGGCGGTCGCGTCCACACCGACCGGACCGACGGGCACGTCACCGACCTCGGCGCCTCGTGGATCCACGGCATCGACGGCAGCGCCGTCGCCGAGGCCGTCACGGCGTTCGGCATCCGCACCGTCGAGTTCACCGTCGGTGGGTACCAGGTGGACAGCCGACCGATCACCTACCACGGGGCGGACGGACACCGGCTCGACGACGCCGCCACCCGACGGTTCGCCGCCGACGTGCACACGGTCGATGCCACCCTGGCCGACGTCGTGGCCGCATCGGGTCCGACCGACACCTACCGCGACGTCACCGAGCGTGCCATCGCCGCGCAGATCTGGGACGCCGAACGGGCAGAGCGCGTCCGGGAGCACCTCGAGCACCGGAGCGAGGAACAGTACGGCGTCCCGAGCGACGAGCTCGCCGCGCACGGCCTCGACGACGACTCCATCGACGGCGACGAGGTGGTCTTCCCGGACGGCTACGACGCGCTGCCGACGAAACTGGCAGCGGGACTCGACGTGCGCCTCCGCCACGTCGTCCACAGCGTCCGCCACGGCGAGGACGGCATCGAGGTCACGACCGACCACGTGACGTTCCACGCCGAGGCCGTCGTCGTCACGGTCCCGGTCGGGGTCCTGCAGTCCGACGACTTCGTGATCGAGCCACCGCTGCCCGCACGGCACCGGCAGGCCCTCGAACGGCTGCGGATGAACGCGTTCGAGAAGGTCGTCCTGCGGTTCCCGGAGCAGTTCTGGGACGAGGACGTCTACGCGATCCGGCAGCTCGGTCCCGAGGGCCGCTGGTGGCACTCCTGGTACGACCTGACCCGGCTCGACGGTGTGCCGACGCTGCTCACCTTCGCGGCCGGGCCGGCAGCACGGGCGATCCGGGGCTGGAGCGAGGAGCAGGTCGCCGCCTCCGTGCTCGAGCAGCTGCGCCGGCTGTACGGCGATCGCGTCCCCGCTCCGAGCACGGTGCAGGTGACCGCGTGGCAGGACGACCCGTTCGCCCGGGGGTCGTACGCGCACATGCTCCCGGGGTCGGCCACGGACGACCACGACGACCTGGCGGTGCCGATCGGTGGCCGGCTGCACCTCGCGGGCGAGGCCACCTGGACCGACGACCCGGCGACGGTCGCGGGCGCGCTGTACTCCGGGCACCGTGCGGCGGAGCAGATCCTCGGGCGGGACGTGCCGATCGCTCGGCTCTGGTCCGGCGCCCTGAACGGCACCACCTGATGGACGGGAGGCGCGGGTCGGTCCCGCACCGCGCCTCCAGTCCGACGGTCGGTACCGTCTACAGCCGCAACGCCAGCGCGTTCGCGGTGAGGCCCGCGGCCGTGCCGCACAGCAGCACGGTGTCGCCCCGCGACAACCGCCCGTCGTCCAGACAGCGCGCGAGCGTGTACGGCACCGACGAGGACACCATGTTCCCGTACTCGGCGACCGCGTCCACGTACCCGCCCGCCGGGATCCCGATCCGCCGCATCGCGATGCCCAGCGCACCACTGGCCTGGTGCGGAACCACGAGGTCGACGTCCTCGAGTCCGAGTCCCGCCTTCGCGAAGAACCGGTCGAAGAACCCGGGCAGGACCTTCAGCATCCCCATCAGTGCACGCCGCCCGTGCATGTCGAACCGGTAGTCGGCGGGGTCGCCGTCGGCGTAGTCCTGTGCCGGGTACCGGGACAGACCGCCCCGCAGTTCCGTGTCGTGCGCGTGCTCGGGCCACGTCTGCTGCAGGCTCGCGAGGACGCCGGGTCCGTCATCGGCCGGTTCCACCCGGGTGAGGACGACCGCCGCGGCAGCATCCGAGAACAGCTCGAAGGACTCCCGCTGCTCGGGGTCGAGGAACCGGGTGCCGACGTCGCCGGACACGATCAGGATGCGCTCGTACTCGCCGTCGGCCAGGTACCGCGAGGCGACGTCGACCGCGGTGATGAAGCTCGTGCAGGTGGAGTTCACGTCGAACGCGGCAGCGCGGGCACCCGGCGAGACCCGCTCCATGACGAGCGCAGCGGTGCACGGGATCGGCTGGACGCCGGCGGCGCACGCGGCGATGACGCAGTCGACGTCGTCGGGGCTGATGCCGGCGTGCCGGATCGCCCGCTCGGCCGCTGTCGCGAGCATGTCGAGGTGCGAGACGTCGTCTGCGATCCGGTGCCGGGCGACCGTGCCCGACCTCGACGGAAACTTGACCGTCGTCTCGGGCAGGTAGGTGCCCCATCCGCTGATCCGGCAGCTCCTCATGACGGTCCCCCTTCGTCGGTGCGCTGGTCTCGCAGCAGATCTGAGTCCACCGGGTGGTGGTCATGGCTGAACAGCAGTCGGACCCCGGTCCGTTCGGCGTCGAGCAGCAACCGCGCGGTCTCGGCTTGCACCGTCGCATCGTGTGCGACGGCGCGCGGGATCGGGCGGATCCGCGCCTCGTGCCCGAGCAGGTCGCGTCCCCAGGCGGCGTCGCCGGCCAGCAGGACACGGCCCGCGATGAGCGCGCCGACGTGGCCGTCGGCGTGGCCGGGCAGGTCCACGAGTCGGTAGGTGCCGTCACCGAACAGGTCGGCGGTCCGGAGCCCCGTGGTCGCGTCGAGTCGGAAGGCCCGGTCGGGCACGGCCTGGAGGCGCGGCTCCAGCCCGGCGGGCAGCAGCCCCGTGAGCACACCAGCACGCAGCGTTGGATCCGCCATGGTCCGTCGCATCGGCTCGGTCACGACGACGGTGGCGTGCGGGAACGCCGCGAGGCCGCCGATGTGGTCGGGGTGCAGGTGGGACAGGACGACGTGGGTGACGGTCGCTGCTTCCGCTCCGAGCTGCTCGCCGATGCTGGCGCCCGGAGGGATGGTCGGTGGCAGCAGGCGTCGGTACGCCCACCCGACGGGGCCGGTGCGCCAGGGCAGCGGGGCGTAGCCGGTGTCGAACAGGAGGCGGCGGTCGCCGTCCTCGTACAGGAAGGCGTTCGCGGGGAAGACCCGCCGTTCGCGAGGGGCGCCGCGGAGGAGCTGGTGCACGCCGTGGACGGTCGTGCCGCAGGCGAGGGCGCGGAGGCTAGGCACGGTCCGCTCCGGTCGCGTAGCTCGCCAGGCTTGCGTCGAGGGTGACCGTCGGCTCGTAGCCCAGCACGTCGCGCGCCCGGGTGATGTCGAGGGTCTGCGAGTGCGTGATCGTCGACACGGTGTACCGCGTGACCGGTGGTTCGGGGCGGCCTGGCAGTACCCCGCAGACCGCCTCGAGCAGACCCGCGACGCCGTAGACGACACCCGCCGGCAGCCGCCGGTGCCGGAGCGGCAGCCCGAGGCCGGTGAGGAGCTGGTCGAGCAGCTCGACGAACGGGCGCGGGTCGCCGTTCGTGATGTTGAAAGTGCGGCCGGCCGCTTCGGGCACCTCGGCCGCGAGCCGGACGGCGAGCGCCACGTTCTCGACCGCGGTCAGGTCGACGAGCCCCTGCCCGCCGTGCAGGAGCGGGACGCCGACACGTTCGTGCACGCGGAGCAGCCGTGGGACGAGCGCGGGATCGCCCGGTCCGATGATGCCGCGCGGACGCAGGACGACGACCTCGGGGCGGTCGCTGCGGTCGCTTGCGGCGCGGAGCAGCGCCTCGGCGTGCAGCTTCGAGCGGATGTAGTGGTTCATCGGACGGCTCGGGTCGACCTCGTGCTCCCGGATCGCCAGTCGGTCGCGCGGTGCCGCGTATATGCCGGGCGACGACACGTGCACGAACCGCCGGGCACCGACCCGACGGGCGTACTCGAACGCCCGTGCCGTCCCGGTGACGTTGGCGTGCTCGAACTCCGACCACCGTCCCCACGGCGAGGACAGCGCAGCACAGTGCACGACGACGTCGACGGGGAGGCCGAACCGGCCCAGGTCGTCGAGGTCACCGACGAAGGTCGCGCCCTCGGGCAGTGCAGCGGCTCGTCGACCGGCTGCCGTCACCGTGTAGCCGTGCGCCCGCAGGTCCCGGACGACGTGGCCGCCGAGGAACCCGCTGGCGCCCGTGACGAGCGCGCTCTCCCCCATCCCACCGATACTAGGTGCCGCCGGGCGGTGCCGTCGGCCGTGGCCGCCCGCTGCTCCCCTAGGCTCGGCCGTGTGCGGATCGCTCTCGTCACCGACTACTACCTGCCGACGCTCGGCGGGGTGCAGACCGCGGTCCGGGCCCTGGCCGAGAGCCTCCGAGCGGACGGACACGAAGCGATCGTCTTCTGCCCGCTGACCCATCCCTCGGACGATTCCGGCGTCGTCGGGCTCCCGGTCTCGAGCGTGTTCCGGCCCGACGGGTACCCGTTCGCCTGGTCGCCGCGACGCCTGCGCGAGGTGCTCCGTCGCGAGTTCGCCGCGCACCGGATCGACGTCGTGCACACCCACTCGGAGATGTTCGCCGCGCTCGGGGCCATCCGCGCGGCGCACGACCTGGGCATCCCGGTCGTGCACACGATGCACGGTCGGATCGACGTCTACACCCGGAACGTCCTGCCGCTCCCCGCCGTCACGACGGTCTTGCTCGCCGCGCTGCACGGTCGGCAGGTCAGTGCCGCCGGGATCCGGGTCGCCGGTGACACGCCCTACACAGCCACCCGCTCCGCTCGGCGGATGTGGCGGGTGATGCTCGCGCAGTCCCGGGCGAGCGACCACGTGCTCGTGCCGTCCCACCACTTTGCGGCGAAGCTCGTCGAGCAGGGGGTCCGGACACCCGTGACCGTGCTCACGAACGGCATCGAGTCGTCCGTGCTCGACGCGATCGGCGACGCCCCGATCCGCACGCTCCGATCCGACGAGCAGCTGCGCATCGTTTGGGTCGGGCGGCTCTCCCCCGAGAAGCGACCCGAGGTCCTGGTCCGCGCGGCGCACGCGTTCCCGGACGGCGTGCACGTGGACGTCTACGGCGACGGGGTCGCGCGAGCGGCGATCACCCGCGCCGCCGCCGGGGCACCCGTCACGCTGCACGGCTCGGCTCCGCACCACGAGGTCCTCGCTGCCATGCGCTCGGCCCACCTGCTCGTCTCGAGCTCGTTCGACTTCGACAACCAGCCCATGGTCATGCTCGAGGCGATCGCCACCGGGCTCCCCGTGCTGTACTGCGATCCCGATCTCGCCGAGGTGATCCCCGAAGGCGGAGGCTTCTGCACGCCGACGCCCGACGCCGACGGCATCGCGGCCGAGGTCCGGCGGCTGCGGGACGATCCGGCCGCCATCACCCAGGCGTCCGAGGCGATGGTCGCCGCACGGTCGCGGATCGAACAGCGCACCGACGCGGTCGTTGACGTGTACCGATCCGTCGCGGCCGGCTGACCACGACCTCGTGCCAGGATGTCCTGGCAAGCACAACGAGGGGGACGACATGCTCGCAACAGACGTGGCCGCCAAGCGGTTCCAGCCGACGAAGTTCCGAGAGGGCTACGACCAGGGCGAGGTCGACGACTTCCTCGACCGCGTCCAGGCGGTCTTGGCCGGGTACGAGCAGGGGCGGCCGGTCGACACGCTCACCCCGGAGGACGTCGTCAACACCCGATTCCGCCCCACTCGCTGGCGTGACGGGTACGACCAGGACCAGGTCGACGACTTCCTCGACGAGATCGTCGTCGCGCTCCGCCAGCACGCCACTCGCTGACCATGCCCATTGGCACGACGCAGCGCTGGCCCGTCGTCGTGACGGTGTTCGTCGCCGCGGTCGCGTTGACCGGCTGCGCAACGGCAGCACCCGGCGACGCACAGGGGACCCCGGGCCGCTCGATGACCGCGGAATCGGCGAACACCGAACAGCTGGACCTGCTCGACGCGCTGATGGCAGCGGCCCCTGCGTCCTGGGGTCCGACGACGGTCAACCGTTTCCGGACCTGCAGCACCGCATCCGGCGAGGGCGGCATCCAGATCACCCGCGAGATCCGCGGGAGCGGTATCTCGGACGAGCGTGCCGCCGCCCGCGCGTTCCGGGACGAACTCACGGCGAACGGGTTCGACGCCGAGATCCGCCGCGGAACCGAAGTCGTCGGGACCGGACCCCTGGACCGCTTCGCCGCGTTCAACGCGGACGACGGAGCGTCGATCATCCAGGCGTACAGCGCCTGCTACCGGTTCGACCTGGAATCGGGTGCCCCGACCGTGCCCGCGACCACTGGCGACTGAGTTCTCCACAGGACGTCGTCGCCCGACTTGCAGCGGGTACCCGGTTCCGTAGTATGTTGCGTACAAGGGGGCATCATGGGGAACGGGTGGAAGGTGGACATCGCCGGGTCGGAGGCGATCGTCCGAGATGCAGCGACGGCCGGGTCGTCGATGCAGAACGCAGCAGCGGACGTGGACACCGCGCTCCGGGACGTCGTCGCAGCGCTCGCGGGAACGGACGCCGCCGGCGCTGCCCAGGGGTTCCTCGGCGCGCGACAGAGTGACGCGACCACCGCTGTCGGTGCCGTCGAGAAGGCGATCACGGCCGCGACCGGCGCGATGAACGCGTTTGCCGAGGCAGACGCCGGGATGGCAGACCACGCCACCGCGAGTACGCCACGCGGCTTCGGGCGGACCGTCCAGTGAGCGCGACACTCATCGACGAGAGCGCGCTGCCGACCGTGACACCGACGGCCGCAGCGGTGAACGACAGTGCGACCGCCTTGCGGACCTCCACTGATGCGGTGCGCCAGGCTGCCCAGGGCGCACAGCGCTCGTGGAGCGGCATCGACGGCGTGCTCTCCTCGCCCGGCGCGACCGATGCCCTGTCCGACGCGATGAGCGCAGCCACCGGACCGGCCGATGGGCTCGCGACCGCAGCCGGCTCCGTGGCCACGGCGCTCGAGACCTTCGCCGACGACCTGACCACGATCCGCCGGACCCGCCGCTCACTACTGGCCGACATCGAAGAACTCCGCGCGCGCGTCGCGGCATCGGACAGCGACGACGCCGTCCCCGACGAGTACCGCGCCGCGAACGACGATCTGCACGCGCGGGCGAGTCGACTGCACACTCGTTGGCGGACGGCGCAGGACGACCTCGCCCAGGCGATCCGCGGACAGATCGGGGGCGCCCCGCGGCTGTTCCCGACGCTCGGTGGCAGCATGCTCGCTGCGCCGTTCGCCAGGATCGACTTCGGTGCGGCATCTCGTGCGTTCCGGGATGCCGGACGTCTCCCGCTGCTCGCGGGCCTCGCGGCGCAGGGGCCGGACGCGCTCCGGAAGTGGGCCGCGGACCACCCCGGGGAAGCGCAGCGGCTGCTCGACCACCCGCCGTCGACCGACGACGTCAAGGCGTGGTGGGCAGGCCTCGACGCGGACGACCGCACCGCGCTGGTGACCGGTCTGTCAACGGTGGTCGGGAACCTCGGGGGCGTGCTCTACGCCGACCGCGGTCGTGCGAACCAGCACACGCTCGACACCGAGCTCCCGAAGGCACAGGCGCGCTACCGGGAGCTCTCCGGCAAGGTGTTCCGGAACGACGAGCTGACGCCTGCCGAACGAGCCGAGTACGCGCGGCTGTCGGAGATCGTGGGGTCGCTCGAAGCCCTCGACAAGACGCTGCTGGCGGGCACTGCCTCGGCGCCGCGAACCATCGTCTCGCTGACGCTCGGACACCCGCCGCTCGCCGCGGTGGCCATCGGTGATCTCGACACGGCAACGAACGTGACGGTGAACGTCCCGGGGATGGGCAACACCGTGGCCGAGAGCATGCAGGGATGGGCGGGTGGCGCAGAAAACCTCTTGATGGAACAGAAGAACGCAGCAGCGCGCGCCAAGGCCGACCAGAACCTGGCTACTGTCGCGTGGATTGGTTACGACACTCCTGAGATGCCCCCGAGCGTCGATGTCCTCGGGTCAGCGAAAGCGGAAGTCGGCGCTCGGAATCTCTCTGGATTCCTCGAGGGCGTCTCGGGCACGCGGGGCTGGAAGGACGGCAATCACCTGTCCGTCGTCGCGCACTCGTACGGCACGACGACTGCAACGCTTGCCGTCGCGAAGACGCCCGTCGCGAACCTCACCCTCCTCGCCTCCGCCGGTGTCGACTTGCGGGTTCCGAACGTCCAGGCGGTCGACGTCCCCGCGGACCACGTGTGGGCTTCCCAAGCCTCGAAGGACTACGTCGCGAACATCGGTCGGGGCTCGGTCGAAGCACCTGGCCTGGGGTTCGGTGGCGACCAGCCGATCAACACGTGGAACCCGTTCACCGCCAACCGGTCGCACGTGATCGCACTGCCGAGCACCCACCCGCTCAACCCTGGCGACGGTGTGTGGGGTGCGCGGACGTTCTCCTCCGACACCCAGATGATCGACGGGAGGATGTGGCACGGTTCCGACGGCCACGGCGCCACGCCAGCCACGGAGGCCGCCATCAAGGGTGAGTCCCGCAAGGATGAGGATCACGGGTACCTCGACGCCGGTACCACTCCGCTCAGGAACACCGCCTACACGAGCCTCGGGTACACACCCGAGGGCAAGGAGATTCGATGAGACTGCGCCGCTGCGGGCTCCTTGCGCTGGTGCCCGCCGTGCTCCTCTGCACGATGATCACCAGCTGCTCGAACCACAACTCGCCACCGGAGCAGGAGCCGTCCATGTCAACGACTGATTCAGCAGATGCGAAGCGGGTCTGGAGCGAAGCAAACACCCGGGCCGAGGTCACGCAGGCCGTCGTCCCGGGCAAGTGGTTGTCCTCGGACACCGCAGCCCGCGCTTGCAGTGGCGGCGTCCAGTGGGTCGTCAACCGGATCGGGCCAGGGACTGATCCGAGCCAGCGGGATGCGGTGATCGGCGACATCGAAGCGCACTGGCGCTCGCTCGGATGGAAGCCGACACGCTCTGAACTCACCGGCGACGCTCCGGGGCAGCAGGTCAGGTATCCAGCGTCTGGGGTCTTCGAGGACGGGTTCTTCGCAGAGTTCAGCACCACGGAGAACGCCTCGACGCTCCAGATCCAGACCCCCTGCACCCCCGGCGACGTCGACCAGCTCAACCGCGAGAAGTACGCCGAGAAGCACACGAACACCCCGCCCGACATCCCCGGCGCATCGAGTCCCTCGGCAGAGGCCACCCCGTGAGCGCCCAGATGGGGGCGGACCACCTCGCCCGCGAACAGGAGCGACTCGACCGCCCCCGCGGCTGGTGGATCGCCGGACCAGGCCTCGGTGCCGTCCTGCTCGGCATCGTCGCCGCCGTGGTCGCGGGTGGTGCGATCGAGCACATCTGGCTCCTCGCGGTGATCGCCCTGGTCCAGGTCGGACTGCTCGTCTGGACGGCGATGGCACTCCACACGGTGCGCGGTCGTCGGCCACTCGCGCGGACGGCCGGCATCATCGGCATCGTCGTCGCCGGGCTCTCCATCCTGCAAGGGCTGGGCCTCGTCGTCGGACTGGCCCTCCTCAGCACTGCCGTCTGAGACTGCGGCGACCGACCCCGGCGCGGACGCTCAGGCGCTCGCAGCAGCTTCCGCCGCACCGATCTGCAGCCCCGTCTCGACGAGCCGCGCCACTGACGGCGTCGACCGGCCTGCTGGCCACGCGAGAACCGTCGTCGCGAGGGGCGCGTCGAGCACGGGTACCGCGATGTGCTCGGGCCACTGCCACGCTCGGCTCGAGCGCGGGATGACCAGGAGCGTCCGGCCGAGGGCGACGAGCTGCGCGAGCTGGGACTGCGAGTGCACCTCCGGCCCGGGTCCGGGCGGGTAGGTCCAGTCCGCGAGCGGCCACCGGGCCATCGGCAGGTCGGGCACGTGCGAGACCTCGGCCATCGTCAGCGACCGTCGCCGAGCGAGCGGGTGCGACGCCGGGACGATGGCGACCTGTGGCTCGGAGTACAGGTCGACGGCGTCGATCCCGGCGAAGTCGTCGAACGGCCGGTGCATCACGGCGATGTCGGCGGTGCCGTCGCGCAGGAGTCCGGCCTGCTCCCCGATCTCGCACAGGACAACCTCCACCGGCACGTCGTCGGGTGCCGCGTCGAGCAGCGCCTGCAGGAACTCGTGCGACGACCCGGCCTTCGTCGCGAGGACGAGCCGACGCTCGGGAGCACCGGCACGTCGTGCGCGGCGAACCGCTGCCCGGACGGCGTCGAGGGCCGCCGGAGCTTCGCGGAGCAGTGCCTCCCCAGCAAGCGTCAGGCGCACGCCGCGACGGTCGCGGTCGAACAACCGGACGCCGATGCGTTCCTCGAGCTGCCGGATCGCCCGCGACAGGGGCGGCTGGGCAATCCCGAGCCGGAGCGCCGCCCGGCCGAAGTGGAGTTCCTCGGCGACGGCGACGAAGTACCGGAGTTCACGTGTCTCGACATCGTCCACGGGTGGAGCCTACGTCGGCGATACCCGTCGGGTACCACAGCGGACCGGATCGGTGTTGGACGCCGAGCGAGCTCCGGACGGACGATCAGACCATGCAGAACGAGAACACGACCACCGCCCTGGTGACGGGCGGCAACAAGGGCATCGGCTACGCGATCGCCGAGGGACTCGGACGGCAGGGACTCCGGGTACTCGTGGGCGCCCGCGACGACGACGCGCGTCGCGGCGCGGTCGAGCGGCTCCGCGCGAGCGGGATCGACGCCGACGGGGTCCGCATCGACGTGACCGACGACGCGAGCGTGACCGCTGCCGCGGCCGACGTCGAGGAACGCTTCGGCCGACTCGACGTCCTGGTGAACAACGCTGGGATCTCCGGCCCGTTCGACCCGGTCACGTGGACGCAGGACCCGACGACGCTCGACCTCGACGTGGTCCGGCAGGTCGTCGACGTCAACGTGTACGGCGTCATCCGGGTGACGAACGCGATGCTGCCGCTGCTCCGCCGTTCGCCCGCGCCGCGGATCGTGAACGCGTCGAGCAGCATGGGCTCGCTCGGCCGCCAGCCCGGCCCGGTGATGGCCGCGTACTCGCCGTCGAAGACGTTCCTGAACGGCATCACGACGCAGTACGCCCGCGCCTTCGCGGACACGCCGATCATCGTGAACGCCGCGTGTCCGGGCCTCGTCGCGACGGACTTCAACGGTTTCGCCGGCGACCGGAGGGCCGCGCAGGGCGCCGCGACCGCCATCCGGCTCGCGACGCTCCCCGACGACGGTCCGCGCGGCGGCTTCTTCGAGGACGCCGGCGTCGTCCCCTGGTGATGGGGGGCGGTCGGAGTCCTCGACGGCTGACCCGGAACGACGAAGCCGCTGTCGTACGACAGCGGCTTCGTCGTCCGTTGCACACGCGCACAGTCACGAGCCGCTCGGGACGACGACGCGGACGTCGTACGACAGCGGAAGTGTCGTACAGAGTCCCCACGGCGCAGGACGGAGACCGGGGACGGAGGCCGAGTCGTCTCCGGGACGGAGACCGTCGGCTCAGACCGCGGCCGTCGCGCCCTCCAGGGTCGCAGCCAGCGGGTCGAAGTCCTCGGGCAGCGACGCGATCGGTGTGACGGTCGACTCGACCTCGATGAACGAGCGGGCGGCGATCGACTCCTCGACGGCGACCATCGTGTCGAGCACGTGGTAGCCGACCTCGCCGGTCGCGATGTGCTCGCCGCCGCCACGGATCGCCCGCGCCATGTCGAGCACGCCGAGGCCACGGCCGACGGTCGGCTCCTCGTCGAGCAGCACGTCGAAGTCCTGCGAGAAGGGGAACGTCGCGTCGGCGGTGATCGGTCGTGCGATCCGGATCGGGTGCCCGCCACCGAAGGTGTTCGGGTCGGGCAGGACGATGGTGCCCTCGGTCCCGTTGACCTCGAACACGCCGTGCCGGAACAGCGGGGTGTCGAACGACAGCAGGGACTGCGCGTTGCCGCCCTGCTCGAACGAGGTCAGGACGGAGACGTGGGTCGGGACCTCGACGGGGAACTCGTCGCCCGCGTTCGGCCCGACGACGAGCTGCCGGGTCTCCCGGGACTTCGACCCCGTCGCGACGACGGACTCGACCGGGCCGAGCAGGTGCACGAGCGCGGTGAAGTAGTACGGGCCGATGTCGAAGAGCGGACCGGCGCCCTTGGCGTAGAGGAACGACGCGTTCGGGTGGAAGACGTCCGGTCCCTGCCACTGCATGCTCGTGACGGCGGTCAGCGGGGTGCCGATCGCGCCGGACTCGATGGCGCGCTTGGCGGTCTGCCAGCCCGGGCCGAGCACGGTGTCGGGCGCGATGCCGAGCTTCAGCCCGAGCTCGTCCGCCAGGGCCACGAGCGACGCGGCCGAGGCCCGGTCGACACCGATCGGCTTCTCGCTCCACACGTGCTTGCCCGCGCGCAGCGCCTGCGTCGAGACCTCGACGTGGGTGGCGGGCAGCGTGAGGTTGATGACGATCTCGACGTCCGGGTCGGCGAGCACCTCGTCGCCGGTGCCGGACGCCGGGACGCCCCACTTCGCGGCCGACGCGGCGGCCCGTTCGGTGTCGATGTCGCCGATGCGGACGACCTCGACGTCGGGGAACGTGGTGAGGTTCGCCAGGTACTGCTCGCTGATCATCCCGGCGCCGATGAAGCCGATGCCGACACGTCCGGTCCGGGTCATGCGGACACCTCCTGCTTGTTCAGGGTGGCGTCGAGCCACGCGTAGGACTGCTGCACGGCGTCGAAGATGTCGACTTCGGAGTGGTCGAACTCGATCACGGCGTACTCGAGCGCAGTGGCAGCGTGCAGTGCTTCGGCGAGCCGGACGTCGCCCTGGCCGGCCGGTGTCTGGTCCTGCGGGATCGACGCCGTGGAGATGTCGTCGCGCATCGGGCCGTCCTTGACGTGCACGGCGACGATGCGGTCCCCGAGCTCCTCGATGAACGGCACGAGGTCGATGCCCGCTGCGGATGCCCAGTACAGGTCGAGCTCGAGCACGACGGCCGGGTCGAGCAGTCCGGCGAGCACCTGCAGTGCGGGCATGCCGTCGATCTGCGGCCGGAGCTCGTGGTCGTGGTTGTGGTAGCCGACGCGGAGGCCGTGCGCCGCGGCTTCGGCAGCGGCGGCGTTGAGGCGTGCGGCGACGCGCTCGACGCCCTCGCGGGTGGTCCAGTGGTCGGGTCCGACGAAGGGGTCGATGACGATCTCGAGGCCGAGTTCCTTCGCGGCGGCGAACGTCTCTGCGTGCGACGGAGCGGTCATCACGGTGCCGTCGGGCAGCGGGATGGTCTCCTCGACGAGGAACGCGTGCCCCGTCTTGGCGGCGATGCCGTGGGCGTCGAACGCGGACTTGAGCTGCGCTGCTCGGTCCACGAACGCGAACGCCTCGACGGTGTCGAAGCCGATCTCGGCGAGGCGGCGGACGCCGCCGTCGAGGTCGGGCTCCAGTGCGGCGTTCACCGTGTAGAGCTGCAGGGAGATGGCGGGTGCCATGGCTGGTCCTTTCAGGGGGCTTGCGTTGTGTGCGGTGACCGCCTGGAGGCGCGACTCGCCTTCGTGAGTCGGGTCGCGCCTCCAGGCTGCTGGGTGGGTACGCGCGCTACTTGACGGACTTGATGGGGAGGATCACGAGTGCACCGAGCAGCACCGCGACGCCCGCACCCCAGAGCATGAGCGTGTAGTTCTGACCGCCGCCGATGCCGAGGAGGAAGAGGCCGACGGCCGGTGCGAGCGACTGCGGGAGCGCGTTCGCGATGTTGATGACGCCGAGGTCCTTGCCGGGTCGCTCGGGGTCGGGGAGCACGTCGACGACGAGCGCGGTGTCGATCGCGGCGTAGATGCCGTACGCGAAGCCGAGCACGATCTCGGCGAAGTAGAAGCCACCGACGCTGTCGACGTGCGCGAGGATCACCAGGCCGACCGCCGTGAGCGCGGTGGAGCCCCACACGAAGACCTTGCGACGTCGGATGCGGTCCGAGACCCAGCCCGAGACCGCTGCACTGGCCATCAGCGCGACCGTGTAGAGCAGCACACCGAACGCGACGACGCCGACGGCCTCGGCCTGCGGGAGACCGATGCGGTCCTCCATGTAGAGCAGGCGGTACGTCGTGAACATGAACGTGCCGAAGGTGATGAGGAAGCGTCCCCACCAGGCCAGCCCGAAGTCGCGGTGCTTGATCGGGTTCGTCCAGAACGACGAGATGAGGTTGATCCAGCTGAACGGCTTGATCGGCGTGGTAGGCAGCTCGTCGCGAGCCACGAACGAGTACACGAGGATGAGGACGATCGCCAGGACGCCGGGGGCGATGAACAGCAGCGGCAGGTTGCCGACGAGGTAGACGGCCAGGTACAGGCCCGCGAGGATCGCGACGTTCTGCGCAAGGGCGATGACACTCGATGCCTTGCCGCGCTGGAACTCGGGCACGTTGTCGGCGAAGCTCGCGGTCAGTGTGGCGAGGACGGCGTTCGCGGCGACCTGCGCGAGGACCCACGCGATGGTGAGCTGCAGCACGTTCGGTGCGAACGCCAGCCACGCGAGGGCGACGAGGAACACCACGGTGCCGCCGACCATGTACGGCCGACGACGACCCCACCGCGTGCGGGTACGGTCCGAGAACGCGCCGAACAGCGGGTTCGCGAAGAGCGCGCCGAGTGCGCCGAACGGCAGGACCGACCCGACGATCGTCTCGGGGCTGTCCGGGTTGAGCGCCGTCGCCTTGATCGTCATGCCGACGAACACCGGTGTGAGCAGCGCGGCGAACAGGCCGAACTGCGCCAGGCTGAGCGCCCACATGTAGCCGGCACCGACGCGGACGGAACTGACGGCCTGGGTGATGCCCTCGACCGAGAACGCTCGGGATGCGGCTGCGGGGTCGCTGCCCGTCGCGCCGGCGGCTGCGGTGACCGGCGGGTTCGCAGTGCCGGCGAGACCGGTCTGCGGTTCTTCCTTCGACGTCGGTGTCGACATGACTCCTCCTCGAGTCATCGGGGGCTTCGGAGCCCGCTGAATACCTAGTGCTGCTAGGTGATCGGGACTGTAGCACCAGAAACCTCCACTTGGAAGTTTTTGTTACGGTACTTTTCGAGGGCTCCTCAGTGGGTCATGGCTGCCGGTAGGTTTGTCCGAGTGACCTCCAACGATGGAACCGGCAGCGGCGCCGGTGCGCGTGGGCCCTACGCCAAGGGCGTGCAGCGCCGGCAGGAGATCCTCGACCAGACGCTCGATGTCGTCGCTTCGCGAGGCATCGACGGAGCGTCACTCCGGGCCATCGGCGAGGCGATCGGCGTCTCGCACGCAGCACTCCGGCACTACTTCTCGTCGCGCGAGGCCCTGCTCGTCGAGGTGCTGCGAGAGCGTGATGCCGCATCGAACCGTGCCCTCGGCGACACCGCCGGCGTCTTCACCCGGCTCGGGGTCGTCGCCGACCGGAACGTCAGCGAGCCGGCCCTCGTGACGCTCTACACGACGCTGCTCGGCGCCTCGGTGGAGTCGGGGAACGAGACCGCGCGGTCCTACTTCGCCGAACGGTTCGCGACCGCTCGGTCCGATCTGGCGACGCAGCTCCGCGACGAGCTCTCGACCTCCGGGCGGCACACGGATGCCGACCTGGACCAGGTGGCGTCGCTCATCATCGCCGCGTTCGACGGGCTCCAGGTGCAGTGGTTGCTCGACCGGGACGTCGACATCGCGGGGACGCTGCGGCTGCTCGAGCGGGTGCTGTAGCTCGCTCGGGGCGGCACAGATCGTGCGACCGACGTCGTCGACGACTTCGCGCTCGAACTCGTCGACTCCGCTCGCTCTTGCTCCAGGCCGCGTGACCGTGGACGAGGCTCGGTTCCTGCTCGACCGTTCGGTCCGTGGGAAGCAAGGAACTGAAGAGCATCGGTCGCTCTCTGGATGACGGTTGTCGTCAGCTCCTTCCTGGCCCGCCCCCATCGCCTGCCCGAAACGCCCTAGGAAGGCTTGGCGAATGCCTTCCGACGAGACGTGCGACCCGCCACGCTGACCACCGCGATCACGCAAATCACGAGGCCGACCATCAGCCAGTCACGAGGCCCCGACAGTCCAGCGGTGGTCGCGAGCACAACGACACCAATCTCGACCACGAGCACCACGACGATGGCGGGTGTCCTCGAGAGGAACCTCGCCGCCAGCCACACGACGAGGAACACGAACGCAACAACGAGCGCAATAAGAAGATCAATCATCGAACTGTCCTTTCACAGACGAGCGGTACCTCAGATTGGAGATCACGACGCAAACGCAACGCGACTCGCACAGGAATCGGCCAGACGGGCAGCCGAATCGGCCAGCGTCCGCGAACAGCCAATGAGAACGAGCCGTAGCGAGAGTTCCAGCCACGCCAGCTTGAAACGTCCACTGCTCCCGCATCAACGACCCAAGTTGATTGAAAGAGAACACCCCGCCGGCAAATGAGCCACGTGCGACCGAAGTCACTCCTGCTCACCCAAACTCGTCCCAACCGCATGTCGAAAGCACGATTCACGATCAGGGCGAGGGACACAAACAAGATCGAGAATGCAGGACTCGTGTGGAAGACGCCGACGGCAACCGTAATGACAGCGATCGCAGTTGACACATGCAGCACTACTGGCCACCTACGGGTCGAATCGCTCCGGAATGCATCGACGTCCAACCCGGTCAGTGCACAGAGCATCTTCACACCATCAACATCGCGGACGATCGGCAGGAGCATGCCTCGTGTGACCTGCCCCCTTTCGCCGCGCACCACTGCACGGACAAAAACCCGCCCGACCGGCACCATGAGCACGGGACGCCGTAGTTCATATGCGGCAACCGACCGCAGCGCAATCACTCGCCTCTCAACCTGAGCGAGTCCAGCCTCGAAGACGAGCTCTGTATCGCCGTATTTTCGGACGGTGAAACCCCGGTAACGAACCCATGCAATGACCGCACCATAGATGACGCTCACCCCCAAGACTCCCCCCGCGAGACCGATCATGATCTGCGGCCCCAGGCCGACAAGGGTGTCCACCGACGGTAGGGCTAATGCACGCATGCCGAACCAAGCCCCCGTCTCAGATGCGGCAGAGTAGAAGGCTGGGACAAAGAACGCAAACGCCCCCGAGTACACACCGATGAACACAAAGTCGCTTCGGGTCAGTGCTGGAGTGAGCATCCGCACCGCATCATCCTCGTCGCTCGAATGGTCTACCGATCCCCCAACAAGTCCAACCGGTCGGACAGGTCCATTCTGCGCATTGAGGCGAAGGATTCGATTCGCTTCTGTGACACGAAGCCCCGGCAAGACTTGAGAAGCGGACTCAGAGGCGTCGGCCGCGACGTGCACATCCGCCAACCCGAGTACTCGATGCAGGATCGACCGCCTGACCGACACCGTGACCACGGCCGTCCAGTCCAGACGTACATCATCGCGGTTGAAAAGCCCTCGAATGGTTGAGAATCCCCGTTGGTCAACGGAGTAGCGAACAGTCAGGAAGTCGTAGAACACCTGCACGCACCGCGTGTACGCGTAAGAGCACATGAAGAGCACCAAAGCCAGGCGCCAGCCAGGAGGCACCAGTCCGAGCGCAACGGTGCCCATGCCGAACACGAGCCACGCCGACCGGGCAACGAGCACGATGCGCAGCAAGATCAAACGCCGGTCGGGCCGTCTCATAGGTGAGCGCTTAGTCACGGTTGAGGCCGAGCTCACTGAGTCGCTCCAGACAACTGGAAGACATCGGCAGGAGTACCACTTCGCGCGCAGGCGTGAACAACACGCATTTGGCGACGCCGAGTCGGCGGAGCAGCGGCCCGGACTGCCGTCGAACGACTGTGATCTTGGCGGTTGGAATGTGTTCGACCGACCGAAGTAATGCGCCGCGATACACGACGACACCCGTGTCGAGGATCTCGACACGGAAGTTTCGGACTGCCATGGGGACGACCACGGTCACTTCAACGATCGCCGACAGGAGTGCGATCGCTACCACTCCGTAGCAGGCTGTCGGCCAAGGGTGGGGGGCGAGTGCAGCAACCCCCACCGCGAGACCCGCGACGACCGCGGCCCCCACCCCCGCCTCGACACGCCCGATGAGGATCGCAGCCGAGGTGGCAGCTCCCAGCGACACCCGAGGCGCGCCTGCGGCTTCAAGACGGTGATTCATGGTTCGCGACTGCGTCCCGGTATCGGTCCTCCAGGGTACGAGAGGCCTCGGACAGCTGTTCCAGTGTCACCCCCGACTCAACCGCGGCTCGGAACACATCCGAAGGGGAGCAGGCGTGCACCGCGAGGGCCCCCGCCGAAGTCGTCTCGAAGCGTATCCGGAGCTCGGACAGTCTCCGACGGAGTGGGTCAGTGTCGCCGACGACTTTCGCGATCACGATTGACTGCTCTTGCGCCGTGTGGAGGTCAAGTTCCGATACAAGCCCACCCGAGAGGAGCACGACGCGGTCGGCAACACGTTCCATCTCGGCCAGCAAATGCGACGACAAGAGCACTGCGCGCCCGGATCGTGCGAAGTCCTCGAGGAGGCCTCGGATCCAGAGCACACCGTCAGGGTCGAGCCCGTTCAACGGCTCATCCAGGACGAGCACATCTGGATCGTCGATCAGCGCGAGCGCGAGCGCGAGGCGCTGTCGCATCCCGAGCGAGAGGTGCTTGACTCGGCGCCGCTCCGCGGAAGTGAGTCCCACCATTTCCAGCGCAGCGCGGATGGTCTGCCGATCGGATCGCCCCTGTGCGTTCAAGAGCGCGATCGAGAGATGCTGGCGACAGGTCAGCCGTTCGTCGAGCCAAGCGGGGTCGAGGAGTGCACCGACTCGACATTCCCCCTCGCCACGCGAAGGGGTCAAGCGTACGCATCCGCTCGCTGCGGAATCGATGGCGGTGATTATGCGCAGCAACGTGCTCTTACCGGACCCATTCGCACCGAGTAGACCAAGGACCTCCCCTCGCCGAACCTCGAATTCAGCTCCGCAGAGCACCTCACGCTTCCCGAATCGCTGTCGTACCCGATCGACCTGAATGACCGTACTCATCGAATCCTCCAACCGAACACCCGCACGAACCCGACCACGAGGAGCACCACATCGAGGGCCGTGAACCGAGCCATGGCCAGAGCCTGTGTCGATTGATCGAGCATCGCGGCCGTGATCGTCACGGGCGCGAATTGCAGAACAGGCCCGCTCAGCGCCGGGACCCATATGCCCAAGACAGCCACGACGAGCGGCAACGCCCATACGCTAGCCAAGTAGACGAAGACAGCGCCGGCGGTCGACCGCGCGATCATCCCGATGGCCGCCCCGAGGAGCCCGAAGCCCATGTTGAGGATCGGCAACACGAGCACATCGCCCCACGTCGCTCCGGCTGGCCGATTGGTCACGCTCATCGCGAACCACATTGCAATCACCGCGGGCACCGCACCCACCGCGGCGCCGCTGACGAGCACCACCAATATCTTTGCAACGTAGACGAGGGCACGGTTGTTCAGCTGCAGGAGCGTCAGACCGAATTGTCGCGTGGCGAGATCTGACGCGGTGAACAACGCCGCGCCAAGACCCACGAAGAAAGGACCGATCTCTGCACCGGAGTTCGCTGCGCGCAGTGCTTGCTCCGCCGATGCTCCGTCGGGTAGGAGGCGGACCTGGAGGATCCCCAGGGTGAGCGAGGCGACAGCGGCGATCGCGAAGAAGGTGCGCTGAGATCGCAGGCTCACCATCCGGGCGGCCTCAGAGCGCAACGCACGCACGGGCAACGCGCTCTTGCGGGTCCCTCGAACGTGAGCGCTCACGACCGCTCCTCCCCCTGCAGGTTCGACTGCCGCCAAACCGAGCTCTGTTGCACCGATTGCTTCGAGAACGTCATGTCCACCCCTCTGACTCAGGCCCACAGTAGCCCATCCCAGAGTTCTATACTTCAAGCACATGACATCAGTATTTAAAACTTGACCTGCCGTACATGTCCCTGCCAGGTTCGTCCCGTCGCAATCGCTGCGGCCGAGGGATCGAGTGCACGCGGGAACTCGAAGCATCAAGTCACAAATGAAGGGGGCACTGCAATGGCTGTGTTCGCAAGGATTCTCCAGCTGCTTGCCAAGTACGGGGCGCGCGCCGTCGAGTGGGCGAAGGCAAACGTCCAGACGATCCTGAACTGGATCAACATCGGTCAGTCAATCGACTGGATCATTTCGAAGATCAAGCAGATCCTCGGCATCCGCTAACGACGCCACAGCTCATCACGACGATGCCCGCGCCCGATTCACTCGGGTCGCGGGCATCGTTCTGCCGCTCCACGGCCACATTTGACCGCAAATGAACCGCGGACGTGAGCCCGCATTCATCCACATCGCGCCCCGCACGCGGCCACGAGGATTCGCTCGGTTCGCACGCCCGTTGATGCTCGCCCGCTGACTCGGGCAGGCCGATCGGGGGGGGTGCGCTTGGCCGGCCGAAACCGTTGATGGTCGCTTTCATCCGCTGCGTTCGAACGACGGCTCCTGACGAAGTGAGCACGCCAACCTCGCGGCCGGGTACGAACGGGGCCTCGTGCTCGCACCGTTCGGCGGCCGCACGATGCACCCGCTTGCGTGCGGGATGCAGCTGGCGGCGCGGGGCGAGGAACTGCGCCGGGGCAATCGGGTCGAGACAATGTTCCCTGGAGCGGAGGACGAGCACCTGTTCGGCCCGAACGCGATGAACCCGACCCTCCGCCCGGAGGCTGCCCGCGCCGGTCACCGGGTCGGGGCGGCGCTCGCTGAACGTCTCGGAGCGTTCTGGCGCTGAGCCCCGCGGGGTTACTCCGCGTCGCCGTCCTCCTCCGGGTTGAAGTGCGAGTCGTCCCCGACGTGTCCGGCGGCGAGACCGTCGGGCTCGTTGGGGATGGTGCTGTCCTCGCCGAGGCCGTCCGGCTTCGGGGTGCCCTCGGAGTCGTTCTCCGGTGCGGTGCCGTCGCTGTCGCTCATGGTCTGCTCCCTCGCAGTGGTCGACCGGGGCCGCCGTGGCCCCGGTGCTGCTGACTCGGAACGTACGTGGCGTCCCTGACGACATCCCCGGGGGCACGCCTTCTGGATGGCCCGGCGCCTAGGCTGACCACGTGAACTCGGCGCGCCAGCAGCTGTCCGCGCTCGTCGAACCGGGCGCCCCGCCGCTCGTGACCGGGATGCCCGTGGCCGATGCGTCCCGGAACGCAGCGGTCCTCATCCTGTTCGGCGAGCTCGACGACGTCCCGAGCGACCGCGCCGCCGACGACGCAGCGGTGACGCGAGACCTCGACGTCCTGCTGCTCGCCCGTGCCACCACGCTCCGTGCGCACCCCGGCGAGGTCGCGTTCCCGGGCGGACGTGTCGATCCCGGCGACACCGACGCCGTCGCCGCCGCGCTCCGCGAAGCGCAGGAGGAGACCGGCCTCGACCCTGCTGGCGTGAACGTCCTCGGCACGATCGCCCCGGTCCCGCTCGCGTTCTCGCGGCACCTCGTGACGCCGGTGCTCGGGTGGTGGCACGAGCGCTCGCCCGTGCGCGTCGTCGACGAGGCCGAGTCCGCCGCGGTGTTCCGTGCCCCGGTGGCCGACCTGCTCGACCCGGCACACCGCGGGGTGACGGTCATTCGCCGCGGCGGGCAGGAGTGGCGCGGCCCGGCGTTCACGATCGACGACGTCTCGGGCGCGCACGTCGTCTGGGGGTTCACGGCGATGCTGCTCGACGCCCTGTTCGACCGCCTCGGTTGGGCGGAGCCGTGGGACGACCACCGCGAGATCGCCCTGCCGAGACGGCGGGCCTGACGGTCAGTCGAGCCGTTCCACGGCGTCGGGGACGATGAGCCGCCACAGCCCGTCGCGCTCCTCGTGGAGGTACAGCCGGTAGGCGCCGGGCTCGTCGAGCGGATCACCCTCGGAGTACTCGACGGCCTGCCCACCGGTGGTGCACTGGTCGGTCGGTGCGAACACGTCGAGGGTGCGAGACGGCGCCGTCCCCTTCCGGACGTCGGTCACGGTTGCCGCGTGCAGCCGGTACACGCCGTCGACGTCCACGGTCCGGTCGGTCGCGCTCACCCGGGCGTCGACCACGAGGGCGGCTTCGTCGGTCCGCGCTTCCTCGGTGTCGAGCTGGACGTAGTCGCGGCAGGAGCTCGTCTGCAGCGCGCAGCCGGTCAGGCTCGCAACGAGCAGCACCAGCAGCCCTGCCCCGGCACCGATCGTCCTCCGCACGGTTTCCCCCTCCCCTTGCCCTGCGCACACCCTGCCACACCGTCCCGTACTGTTCGACTGTGCCCACCGACCCGCGCGACTGGTTCCTCTCCAGGGAGGAACGCGGCAACCTCGCCACGAGCATCCACGCCGGGCACGCGAGCGACGACGCCGCGAGCGCCCACGCCGATGCAGCCCCCGACGCCGAGGGCGACACCGGCCGCGACGCCGCCCCGTGGTCCGAGGGCAACCACGTCCGTCCGCTCGTGCACGGCGCCCCCTACTTCGCCCGCATCGAGGCCGAACTGTCCGCCCTCGAGCCCGGCGACCGCGTGTTCTTCACCGACTGGCGCGGCGACGCCGACGAACGCCTGTCGCCCGACGGCCCGACGATCGGCGACCTGCTGGCCGACTCCGCGCGCCGGGGTGTCGAGGTCCGCGGACTGATCTGGCGCTCCCACGGCGAGCGCATCAGCGCGTCGATCAGCGCCCGCTCGAACGAGTTGCTCGGAAAGAAGATCAACGACGCCGGCGGCGAGGTCCTGCTCGACCAGCGGGTCCGGGTGTTCGGTTCGCACCACCAGAAGTTCTTCGTCGTCCAGCACCGTGCCGATCCGTCCCGCGACGTCGCGTTCGTCGGTGGCATCGACCTGTGCCACAGCCGACGCGACGACGCCGCACACGAGGGCGATCCGCAGCCCGTGTCGATCGACGCCCGCTACGGCGAGCGCCCTGCCTGGCACGACGCGTCGATGGAACTCCGCGGCCCGGTGGTCGCCGACGTGCTGGCCGTGTTCGCCGAACGGTGGGACGATCCACTCCCGCTCGACCGCAGCCTGCCGTACCGGATGCTCCTGCAGCGTCTCGTCCACATGCCCCGTCGTCCGGAGCCGTTGCCGGAGCGCACGCCGGCACCCCCTGCTGCCGGGAGCCACGCCGTGCAGCTCCTCCGCACCTACGGGGTCAAGCGCCCGCCGTTCCCGTTCGCCCCGCTCGGCGAGCGGAGCGTCGCCCGCGCGTACGCGAAGGCGTTCACCCGGGCCCGGTCGCTGCTCTACATCGAGGACCAGTACCTGTGGTCACGCGAGGTCGCGACCGGCATCGCCGAGGCCCTCGAACGCAACCCCGACCTGCACGTGATCGTCCTGGTGCCGCGGTACCCGAACTCCGACGGGGCGTTGAGTGGCCCGCCGAGCCGGCTCGGGCAGATCGACGCGCTGCGCACGCTGCGCCGGACGGCCCCGGACCGGGTCGGTGTCTTCGACCTGGAGCACGAGTCGGGCCGTCCGATCTACATCCACGCGAAGGTGTGCATCGTCGACGACGAGTGGTTCACGATCGGGTCGGACAACTTCAACCGACGCTCGTGGACGTCCGACAGCGAGCTCACGTGCGCCGTCGTGGACACCAGCGAGGACGGGCGGTCCCTCGCGAGGGACCTCCGCCACGAACTCTGGGCGGAGCACCTCGCGACCACGCCTGACGACGAACGGTTCGCCGGGTCCGGTGCGGAACTCCTTGCTCTCTGGCGGTCGCACGCCCGCGCGGTCGACCACTGGGACGAGGACGGCAGGTTCGGCCCGCGTCCGCCCGGTCGCATCCGGCAGCACGAGCCGGAGCCGGTCTCGGCGCTGCAGCGCCTGTGGGCGCGCCCGGCGGCGCGCATCGCCGTCGACCCCGACGGCCGGCCCCGCGGCATGCGCGGCTCGACCCGCTTCTGACGGGAGGCACGGTGCGGGCCCGCCCCGCGCCTCCCGTCCGACGTCCGCGACCTCAGCCGAACGGGATCACCCGCACCACGATCGCCACCGCGAGCATCGCCACCGCGACGACCGCCGCGCGCCAGAGCACCTTCTTGTGGTGGTCGCCGAGGTTCACGTTCGCCAGGGACACGAGCAGCAGGATCGCCGGGACGAGCGGACTCTGCATGTGCACCGGCTGCCCCACGACCGACGCCCGCGCCATCTCGGCGGGCGTGATGCCGAACGACGCCGCACTCTCGGAGAGCACGGGCAGGATGCCGAAGTAGAACGCGTCGTTGCTCATGAAGAACGTCAGCGGCATGCTCAGCAGCCCCGTGATGCCCGCCAGGTACGGCCCCATCGAGTCGGGGATGACCGCGACGAGCCAGTCGGCCATCGCCGAGACCATCCCGGTGCCGTCGAGCACGCCGATCAGGACCCCGGCCGCGAACACCATCGAGACCACGCCGACGATGCTCGGTGCGTGCGCGACGATCTGTGCGGTCTGCTGCTTGAGCTGCGGGAAGTTCACGAGCAGCGCGATCGCGGTACCGATCATGAAGACGAAGTGGAGCGGCAGCAGTCCGACGACCAGGGCGACCATGACCGCGACCGTCAGCCCGAGGTTGACCCAGATCCGCCCGGGTCGGAGCGTCGGCCGGTTCGGGTCGAGCATCGTCTCGGCCATCGTGCCGGCGCCGTCGGACTCGGCCGAGCCGACCGGGTCCGTGCCGTCCACGCCCTCACCGTCCGCGCGGCGCCCGTCGGCCTTCCCGCCGCGCAGGCCGAGCGCGACCGTCGGACTGGTGAACATCCCACCGCCCGTCCCACCGGCGGCCGCGAGCATCCGGGACCCGGCGCGCGAGCCCGAGGACGCTCCGGCCGTCGCCGGCACCCGCCCGCCGCGCGCCGCCGTGGTGAACTCGATCAGTCCGAGGCGCTTGCGCTCCCGCAGTCCCATCGACCACGCGAACCCGAAGCAGAGCAGCAGTCCGACGACCAGGGACGGCACGAGCGGCACGAAGATGTCCGTCGGGTCGATCCCGAGCGCCGCAGCGGCACGAGCGGTCGGTCCGCCCCACGGCACGATGTTGAGCGTCCCGTTCGTGAGTCCCGCCACGCAGGTCATCACGACCGGACTCATCCCGAGCTTCAGGTAGATGGGCAGCATCGCCGCCGTCACCACGATGAACGTCGTCGAGCCGTCGCCGTCGAGCGACACCGCTCCCGCCAGGAGCGCTGTCCCGAGGACGATCTTCGCCGGGTCGTTCCCCGTGACGCGCAGGATGAACCGGACGAGCGGGTCGAACAGGCCGACGTCGATCATCAGCCCGAAGTACATGATCGCGAACATCAGGAGCGCTGCGGTGGGGGCGAGCGTCCCGATCGCCTTGGTCACCATGTCCCCGAGCCCCAGCCCGGCACCGGCGAAGAGGCCGAAGACGGTGGGCACGATGATGAGTGCGAGCACCGGTGACATGCGCTTCGTCATGATCAGGACCATGAAGGTCAGGACCATCGCGTAGCCGAGGATGACGAGCATCAGGACTCCTTCGTCCGTGTCGAGCAGTCCGGGCACGCTACGTCCCGGCCTGGAGGCACGGCTCGCTTCTGCGCGTTGGCCCACCAACGCGCGTTGACCGCTTTCTGCGCGTTCTGCTCACGAGCGTCGGCTCGCGATCCGTACGCTGTCCCCGTGACCGACGACCGCTCACGGCGCCCACGGCTCCGCTTCGCCACCGAGGTGCTCGTGCTGCAGCTCCTCGTCGTGGTCGCGGTCATCGCGCTGACGAGCGCCGTGTTCGTCCGGATCGAGGTCGGCCGCCTCGAACGGGCAGCGGAGGGGACCGCCCTCGCGATCGCGCAGAGCGTGGCGTCCCAGCCGGACCTGCGCTCCGAGGTCGCCCGGCTCAGCGTCGACGGCACCTCCCTCGACCGAGCCGCTCTCGCGGACGGGCCGGTCCAACGGGCGGCGCTCGCGACCCAGCAGCGCACGGGAGCACTGTTCGTCGTGGTCACCGACGACCGCGGGATCCGACTCGCTCACCCGGACGCCGACCGGATCGGGCAGATGGTGAGCACCTCGCCGGACGAGGCACTCGACGGCCGCGAGTCCGTGTCCTGGGCACGCGGCACCCTGGGTGAGTCGGCGCGGGCGAAGGTGCCGGTCCGCGCGCCCGCAGCCGGCGGGACGGCGACGAGCCGCGCCTCCAGTCCGTCGCCCGTCGTCGGCGAGGTGAGCGTCGGGTTCAACCGGGCCCGCGTGTACGACACGCTCGTCGAGGACAGCGTGCCCGTCGTCGGGGCGGGACTCGTCGCGGTGCTGCTCGCGGTGATCGCGTCGGTGCTGCTCCGTCGACGCCTCGTCCGGCTCACCCTCGGGCTGCAGCCGGAAGACCTCGTGACCCTCGTGCAGAATCAGCAGGCCGTCCTCGGCGGGGTGGGCGAGGGGGTGATCGCGATCGCGCCGTCGGGGACCGTGACGGTCTGCAACGCCGAAGCCGCACGCCTGCTCGACCTGACGAAGCCGGTCGGGCGCGCACTGGGGTCGCTGGCCCTGCCGGCACCGCTGCCGGACCTGCTCGACCGTTCCGCGTCCGTCCCCTCCAGCGCGACGGTCGTCGCCGGCCACCGGGTGCTGCTCGTCGACGTCCGCGCGGTCCACCGCGACGGACGCGACCTGGGACGGGTCGCCGTGCTGCGGGACCGGACCGACGTCGAGGCCCTCACCCGGCGGCTCGACGCGGTCGGTTCGATGAGCGCCGCCCTGCGTGCCCAGCGGCACGAGTTCGCGAACCGCCTCCACGCGATCTCGGGCCTGCTCGACACGCGCGAGACCGACCGGGCGCGGGCGTACCTGGCCGACGTGCAGGAGCGCGGCCCGCTGCACTACCCGGTGCAGCACGCCGATCGGCTGACCGAGCCGTACCTGCAGGCGTTCCTCGGCGCGAAGGGCGTCGAGGCGGCCGAGCGCGGCGTCCTGCTCCGGATCGGCCCGGAGACGCTGGTGCAGGGGACGATCACCGAGCCCGGGGACGTGACGACCGTGCTCGGGAACCTCGTCGACAACGCAGTCGCGGCGGCGCTCGGCGGCGACGACCCGTCCCCGTGGGTGGAGGTCGAGGTCCTCGACGACCGCGGGGCACTGCACCTGTCGGTGATGGACTCCGGGCCTGGGGGCGTGTCTGGTGGGGACCTCTTCGCCCGAGGCAGGCCGGAGACCGACGCCCCTCGGGATCCCGCGCAGGTGCACGGCCTGGGGATCGGTCTGCCGCTCTCGCGCGAGATCGCCCGACGACGCGGTGGCGACCTCTGGCTCGCGTCCCCAGGCGGGGACGACCACGGCGCGGTCTTCTGCGCCCGGCTCGAAGGAGTGGTGGTCCCGTGACCGCATCGTTCACCGTGCTGGTCGTCGACGACGACTTCCACGTGGCCGACCTGCACCGACGGCAGGTCGACGAGGTCGCGGGGTTCCGGGCGCTGGACCCAGTCGGCACGCTCGCGGCCGCACGATCCGTGCTGTCGTCGACCGTCGTCGACCTGGTGTTGGTCGACGTGTACCTGCCGGACGGCAGCGGACTCGACCTGCTGCGGTCCGTCGACACCGACGCGTTCGTGCTCAGTGCGGCGTCGGACTCGGACACGGTCCGCCGTGCGATGCGTCGCGGTGCCCTGGCCTACCTGCTCAAGCCGTTCCCGTCGACGCTGCTCGCGGAGCGACTGCGGTCGTACGCACGGTCCCGGAACGTCCTCGACGAGCGGGCGACCCTCGACCAGGAGGCCGTCGAGCGGGCGTTCCGGATCCTGCACTCCGGCGACGCTGCGGGTGCCTCTCCGTCACGGGCGGCGACCGCGGCGCTCGTGCTCGAGCAGCTGTCGGCCGACGCCGAGCGATCGGCTGCGGAGGTCGCGGCGGGCATCGGGGTCTCCCGGGCGACGGCCCAGCGGTACCTGGCGCAGCTCACCGCGGACGGGACCGCGACGATGCAGCTCCGGTACGGCGCGGCGGGGCGTCCGGAGCACCGGTACACCCGTCGTTGATCCGCACGGCTGGCGGATGTCCGTCGCGGGGATGACGACCGGCGCGAGCGCGCTCCGTATCGTGGCTGCCGCCCGGACGGTCGTCGTCACGGGCGACGAGGGGAGAACGACATGCTGGGCAACGTCAGCGGAGCACACGTCCTGGTGATCGCGGTGATCCTGGCGATCGAGGTGCTGGCACTCGTGCAGGTCTGGCGGGACCGGCGGCGCAGCGACGTGGTCAAGGTCGTGTGGACCGTCGTGATCATCGCGGTGCCGGTCATCGGCGTCGTCGGCTGGGCCGTGAACTGGTTGCTCGGCCGTGCCGCCGATCGGCTGAACCGCTCGAACGGGCCGGCCGCCTAGGGCCGCTCGGCTCAGACGGTGGCCTCGGTGCCCCGCACCTTCCCGACGACCACGTCGACGATGCCCGCGAGCAACGCCGCCCCGACGAACCCGAGCGACACCCCGAGCCCGAGCGGGAGGCCCTGCGCGTAGTCGCCCTTCGAGCTCGCCAGCACCGAGTAGAAGACGCTGCCGACCGCGGCGATCCCGATGGCGGAACCCACGCGGGCACCGACCTGGATGAGTCCGCCCGCCGAGCCGCCCTGTGCCACCGGCACCTCGGACAGGGTGAGTGTCTGGTTCGGCGAGATCGTGAGCCCGGACCCGATGCCCGCGACGAGCAACGGCACGACGAGCCACCACCCGAGGTCGGACCGGTAGTGGTTCGCGACGACCCACACCACGGCACCGAGCCCGAGGAGCACGAGGATCGTCCCGATCACGATGAGCTGCCGACCGAAGCGGTGCACGATCCTGCCGCCGATCGTCGACGCGATGCCGGAGCCGACCGCGAACGACACCGAGGACAGCCCGGCCAACAGCGCCGAGTAGTGCAGCCCGGACTGCAGCGCGAGCGTCAGGACGAAGAACAGCGGGGTGAACCCGGCGAAGTACAGCGTCGCGAGCCCGACCCCGAGCGAGAACGACCGACGGCGGAACAGCGCGAGGTCGATCACCGGCTCCTTCGTCCGCCCGTAGCGCCGCTCCCACAGGACGAAGAGCACGCCGAGCACGACGGCGACGACCACGAGCCACCACTTCGTGTTCCCCTCCCACACCTGGGACTGCACGAACGGCAGGAGCAGGGCGACCACCGCGGCGCCGAGCAGCACGATTCCCACCGGGTCGAAGTCGTGCCGCTTCCCACGCTCCGCTCGGCTCGCGGCGGGCAGGTACCGGAAGGCCAGCAGGATCGTGACGAGCCCGACCGGCAGGTTCACGAA
>Ga0153924_1000173_pt1 | contig 43724 bp, 45 predicted proteins | sample TSNJ008MetaG_FD_104709 | JGI IMG/M metagenome (GOLD analysis project Ga0153924, IMG submission 104709) | Attine ant fungus gardens microbial communities from New Jersey, USA - TSNJ008 MetaG | ecosystem: Host-associated > Fungi > Mycelium > Unclassified | place: USA: New Jersey, Wharton State...
CGTAGGCGCATCGCGCCGCAGTCGAACCATCGAGGTGCACCATTGCGGCGGTCCCTCGACTGCGCGCCTGCGGCGCTACGCTCGGGATGACACGAGAGCTTGTCAATATTGTGGCGGTCCCTCGACTGCGCGCCTGCGGCGCTACGCTCGGAATGACACAAGAGCTTGTCAATATTGTGGCGGTCCCTCGACTGCGCGCCTGCGGCGCTACGCTCGGGATGACACACAAAGGCGCTACGCTCGGGATGACACGAGAGCTTGTCAACATTGCGGCGGTCCCTCGACTGCGCGCCTGCGGCGCTACGCTCGGGATGACACGCTCAGCGTACTGCGGCTGCGTTGAAATAGGATGCGCGCGGATGGTGGATGACGATTGCGGCGGTCGATTGTTCCGGCACGATTTGGAAAGCTTCGGTTAGCTGAATGCCGATCCGCTTCTGTGCACCGAGGACGCGGAATGCGGTTTCATGCTGGGAGAGATCGGGGCACGCACCGTAGCCCCAGGAATAGCGCTTTCCGCGATCGCGGTCGAGGCGAAGCTCGGTGCGGATGCGACGGTGCGTCCATTCGGCCAGCGCTTCCGCCGACTGCACCGAGAAGCCGTGCAGGAAATATGATTCGCTGTAGTCGCCGGCGGCCTGCAGCGCCTCGGTGCGCTCGGAGGCGTGTTTACCAACCGTAACCACCTGTAGCGCGACAACGTCGACGCCACGGCCGTTTTCCGGTTCGCGCAAGTAATCCGCAAGACACAGATGGTCGCCCCCGACTTGACGCGCAAAAGTGAAGCGCGCCATTTCGCTGGTCGCATCGTCGGGGTCGTAAACGATGACGTCGTTACCCGAGCCAGCTGCCGGATAATATCCATACACGGCCTTAGAGTCGAGTAAGCCGCCCGCTTCTGCCTCACGCTCGTAACGCTGCCGCCGAGGATCGAACTCGTTGCGCACGAGCTCATCGAACGCTTCGCCCTTCGTATTGCTGGCACCCCACGATAGCCGGTAGAGGCTCCTCAAATCGAAGCACGGCCAAAGCTCGCGCAGATCGACGTCTTCGATCGTCGTCGCTCCCCAGAACGGCGGTAACGGCACGTCGACGTGTTGGCTCTTGACGGCGGAAATCGCAGGAGCAGAAGCGTGCAATACCACACCGTCGCGGTAGCGATCGCGCTCTGCGAAGGCTTCCGTGCGAATGCGCTCCACCAACGCCTCGCGAGCGCGCTCGTCGCTCGTGAGGCGATCCATGATCTCCAGACCCTCGAACGCATCCTTTGCATAAAATAGTCCCGGTGAAAAGAACCGCTCGCCGTCGTCGAGCAGCGCGATGCGCCGGCCGAAGTCGCGATTGATTGCTGCGCCGCCGACGATTACCGGAAATTGCAACCCGCGCGTGTCTTGCTCTTGCACGCAGATCGGCATCTGCTTGCTCGTTGAAACGAGCAACGCAGAGAGTCCGATCGCATCGGCATTGACCTCGACGGCCTTCTCGAGGATGGTGTTCATCGGAACTTGTTTGCCTAAATCGTGAACGGTGTAGCCGTTATTCGTCAAAATTGTGTTGACCAGATTTTTGCCGATGTCGTGCACGTCCCCGAAGACCGTAGCAAGCACGACGGTTCCCTTCGTCGCGCCTTCTTTCTTCTCGAGGAACTGCTCGAGATGCGCGACCGCCTTCTTCATCACTTCGGCCGACTGCAAAACGAACGGCAGAATCAATTCGCCCGATCCGAACTTATCGCCGACCTCCTTCATGGCCGGCAGCAGAATGTCGTTGAGCACGGCGACCGGATCGCGCTGCGCAAGTGCGAGGTCGATCTTGTCTTCGATCCCGTCTTTGCGGCGGCGCAGGATCGCGTTGTGAATCTGTTGCTCGATCGGGAGCTCCTCATCGCCCCCCGTGTCGCCCTGACCCCCCTTCGACGAGCTCAGGGTGACGGAGGCGTCATCGAACGCTTCGATAAAGCGCGCGAGAGCATCGGGACGACGATTGAAGACGAGGTCATCGCAAAGCTCGCGGACGTTTGCCTCGATCTCGGCGTACGGCGTGATTTCCTTGGCGTGCACGAGCGCCGCATCCAGCCCCGCTTCGACGCAGTGATGGAGGAAGACGGAGTTGAGCGCGGCGCGCGCCGGCGGCTTCAGGCCGAAGGACACGTTCGAGACGCCGAGCGAGGTCAACACGCCGGGCAGCTCGCGTTTGATCAGACGGATGCCCTCGATCGTCTCGACCGCCGACGTGGAAAACTCGGGATCCCCGGTTGCGAGCGTGAAGGTCAGCGCGTCGAAGATCAACGCGCCCGGCGGCAAGCCGTATTCATCAACTACGATGCCGTAGATGCGCTGCGCGACCTCGAGCTTACGCTGCGCGGTCTTGGCCATGCCGCTCTCGTCGATCGTGAGCGCAACGACGGCGGCGCCGTGCTCCTTGGCAAGCGGAAGCACGACGTCCACCTTCGCGCGTCCGGCTTCGAGATGCACTGAGTTGATGATCGCACGCCCGGGATTGTTCTCGAGCGCCACTTGCAGCACGCGCGGCTCGGTGGAGTCGATCATCAGCGGTGCTTCGATCGATTGTGTGAGACGGCGCACCAACTCGCGCATTTGCGCGTCCTCGTCCACACGTTCGGTCAGCGCGCAGCAGACGTCGAGCACGTGCGCGCCCCCTTCGACCTGCTCGCGCGCGACGAGCATGATTTCGTCGTAGTTATCCTCGAGCAACAAACGCTTGATCTTGCGCGATCCCTGGCTATTGATTCGCTCTCCAACCAACAGCGGCCGAGGCTCTTGCTCGAGCGCGATGGCGGTCATGGCCGAAGCGACGTACTGCGCGCCATTCGTAGCGCCGATCCCTCGACTACGCTTCACGGAGTTTATCCCGAGCACTGCTTCGCGCAACGCAGTAATGTGAGCCGGCGTCGAGCCGCAGCAGCCGCCGACGGCGTTGACGCCGAACTCCTTGACGAAGCCGGCTAGTTCGCGCGCGAGCTCCGCGGGCGATTCGGGATATATTGTCTCGCCCTTGGGACCCATCAGCGGCAGGCCTGCGTTTGGAATGACGCTCACAAAACAACGCGAGTTCTCGGTCAGATAGCGCACGGCATCGCGCATTTGGGCGGGGCCGGTGGAGCAATTCAGACCGATCACGTCGATCGGCAACGCATCAAGCGTCGCCGTGATAGCGCGGATGTCTGTGCCCAGCAACATCCGGCCTTCGGTGATCAGCGTCGGCTGTGCCTGAATCGGCACGCGGCGCAGGCCGCGATCGAATTCCCGTACGATACCGGCGATCGCGGCTTTGAGCTCGAGTAAATCTTGCATCGTCTCGAGCAGCAGCAGATCGACGCCGCCTTCGACCAGCGCACGCGCCTGTTCGCTGTAGATCGTTGCGAGCGCTTCGAATGTGATTTTCGAAAGCGTCGGGTCTGAGGACGAGATGAGCATGCCGGTCGGACCCATAGATCCGGCGACGAAGCGCGGGCGATCCGGCGTGGCGATTGCATCGCACGCGTCGCGCGCAAGTTCGGCCGCGCGGCGATTGATCTCGACGGTGCGCTCGCCCAAGCCGTATTCGTCGAGCTTCAAGCGCGATGCGGTGAACGAGTCGGTCTCGACGACGTCGGCACCCGCCGCCAGATAATCGCCGTGGATCCGGCGCACGACCTCGGGGCGCGTGAGAACGAGCGCTTCGTTGCAGCCCGCGTAGCGCTCACCGCCGAAGTCGGCGGCGGATAGTTCGAGCGCCATGAGCTGTGTGCCCATGGCGCCGTCGTAAATCAAAACCCGCTCTTGCAGCAGGCGCAGATAGTCACGCAATTGGTGTTTACGTACTCGCTTGTTCGACGGCGAAGTCGGGTATGACACGGATCTCTCCGACGGCACGCCCAGCCCGATTATACACGACCGGCGCCGCGAAGGCCCCCAAATCCGTCGCATCGGCCGCAGGACCGCCAAGTGCTCGCAGCCCCGCCATCGTCACCGGCCCTCTGGCGCGCGGGGTGCCGTCGAGAATCTTACTAACCAGGCCCAACCCGCGCGGGATCAGGGCGAGGCCGTGCACGCCTTCGGCGCCGGACTTGCACGCGATCGCACCGCCGGCTGCAATCATCAGGCGCGTGTCGAATTCATTCGTGCCCGACACGTACACAGGATGCGAAACCATCGCGTCGCGCACGACAAGCAGCGCCATCGCGTCGCGCGGCGCTACGTGCGAGAGGTCTGCGAAACGAGCAAAGGCCATCGAGGCTTTCCGCAACGAGGTTGCGTACACCGGAATGCCGCAACCATCCGTGCCGATCGGCCAGCACGCGGGATCGTCGTCGGAGAGTCGTGCGCAAAAAGCCAGGATTCGCTGCTGCGCCGGATTGTTTTCCTCCATGTAGGTTGTCACATCCGCGCCAAGCACTTTGCAGAGGGCAAGAATTCCGGCGTGCTTGCCCGAGCAGTTGTTGTAAATCGCGGTCGGCTGCTCACCACGGCGCAGGAGCGCATGCGCCTCCGACTCCCTGTAGGGAAGATGCACGCCGCACTGCAGGGCCGATTCGTCGAGCCCGATTTTCTGCAGGATCGAGCGCACGGCTTCGATGTGAAACGGCTCTCCAACGTGCGATGCGCAGATCACCGCAATCTCGCGCATGTCGAGATCAAATGCTTCGCGCACACCGGCTTCAACGACGGCTGCAGCGATGAACGGCTTCGCGCTCGAACGCAGAAAGACCGGCGATTCGACCTCGCCGGTCCGAAGGACCACGTCACCCTGCGCGTTAGCCGCGCAGACGGCGACGTGATGAACGGATTCCACGAGGTTTCCGCGCGTGACCTCGACGAGCATCAAGTGAGTGCAGGTTCGAAGATAACCGCTTCTTGTTCCGCAAAGACCGGATTGCTCAGGTAACGCTCGCCGGTATCGCAACCGACGGTAACGATCGTTTTGCCGGCCGATTCGGGACGCGCCGCAACTTGAAGCGCGGCCCAAATGTTCGCCCCCGCCGAAATGCCGACCAGCATGCCTTCCTCGCGCGCCGCACGCCGAGTCATGGCGATCGCGTCGGCGTCGGTAACGCGGATGATCTCATCGTAAATTCTCGTGTCGAGAACCTTCGGGACAAAGCCGGTACCGGTGCCCTGAATCTTGTGCGGTCCAGGCGTGCCTCCCGAAAGAATCGGCGATGCGTCCGGCTCGCCGGCGATTATCTTGACGCCCGGCTTACGCGCTTTGAGCACCTCGCCGACGCCCGTGATCGTACCGCCGGTTCCGATCATCGCAAGAAAAATATCGACCGCGCCGTCGGTATCGCGCCAAATTTCCTCGGCAGTCGTGCGGCGGTGCACCTCGGGATTGGCCGGATTCTCGAATTGTTGCGGCACAAAGTAGTTGCTCGGCGCCGATTGATAGATCTCGAGCGCCTTGTTGATCGCGCCTTTCATGCCGTCGGCGCCCGGCGTAAGAATCACCTGCGCACCGTACGCCTTGAGGAGATTCCGGCGCTCAATCGTCATGGTGTCGGGCATCACCAGCAGGCACTGATAGCCCTTCGCCGCCGCGACGAAGGCCAGTGCAATTCCGGTGTTGCCGCTTGTCGGCTCGAGGATTTTCATCCCGGGAAGCAACCGGCCGTCGCGCTCGGCTGCCTCGATCATCGAGACACCGATCCTGTCTTTCACCGAGCCGGCCGGGTTGAACGACTCCATCTTCACCAGCACGGTTCCCGCGAGACCCTTATTCAGCCGCGAGATCTTTACCAGCGGCGTATTGCCGAACGTATCGGCCAAATTCTCATAGATGCGTGCCATGGTTTTCCTTCTAACCGCGCTGCGCAGCAGAATGTTGCGGGCCCCAGGTGTTTGCGGGTCTCCCGAACGAACGTTCGATGGGTGTTTTCCCTTTCCCGGAAATCGCTCTATGTCGAGGCGCTCGATCTTTGGATCGACAGCATGAGCTCGCAGGAGCGTTGCTATGTTTCTCACGGTCACAGCGACCATGCGCGCGAGCACCGCACGATCGTAGCAACGCCGAACACCGCGCGTATTTGCCGGGCTCGGTTCGCGCGGCGAGACCGAGGCCCGCAGCTCTCGCTCCTGGCGCGCGAGCAAGAGCCGCGTGCGCCGGTTACCTTTGAAGAGCATGCCTTCAATCAGGCATGGGACGAGCGCGATCATCGCCTGACGCTCTTCTCCGCCGGACATGTGCTCGGCAGCGCGCAGCTGATGATCGAAAGCGACTCGGGCCGCTTCGTGTACACGGGTGACTTCAAACTGCGCGAGTCGCTCACGGTCGAGCCGCCCGAGGTCAAACCGTGCGACGTCGTCTTGATGGAGTGCACCTACGGGCGTCCGCAGTACGTCTTTCCGCCATTCGACGAAGTTGCCGGCCAAATGATCGCCTTTGCGCGCAGCGCACTCGAGGGTGATGCGGTGCCCGTCTTCTTCGCCTATTCATTAGGAAAGGCGCAGGAGGCGATGGCGATTCTCGGCCGTGCCGGCTTACCGCTGACGGTGCACAGCGCAATCGACACGGTCACAAAGGTCTACGAGGAATGCGGCGTCGCGCTGCCCGCGTATGCGCGCTACGATGCCGAGCTGTTTGATAAGCGCAGCGTGTTGATTTGGCCGCCCGGCGGGAAGGCGTTGCCGAAAGCGTTGCGCAACAGGCCCGTGCGGACGGCCGTGCTCACCGGCTGGTCGCTCGACCGCGGGGCGCTCTTTCGCTATGGCACCGAGCGCGGCTTCGCGCTCTCCGACCACGCCGATTACCCGGCGTTGCTGCAGTACGTGGAACGCGCGCAGCCGCGCAAGGTTCTCTTGAATCACGGCTGGCGCGACTTCGTCTACCGCCTACGTGCTCTCGGCATCGATGCCGAGTATCTGGAGGATCATGCGCAACTCTCGCTTCTTTAAGCTCCTGGGTTTCTGGCTAATCGTCGCGCTGGTAGCGCAATCGGCTTCGGTCCGGGCGCAGGCCGGCGCTCCGACGTTGGACGCGGCTTTGGCGGCGATCCGCGCTTATGCGCCGCAAGCTCTGCGCGAACAGGGTGCGCCCGGCATGTCGGTTGCGATTACCGATCGCACGCATACCGTCGCGATTATCACCGTTGGAATGGCCGACGTGGCGAGCAAGACACCCGTGACGGATCAAACGCGCTTCGCGATCGGCTCGATCTCGAAGTCGATGACGGCGATCGCGCTGCTGCAATTACACGATCGCGGCTTGGTCGATCTGAACGCTCCTGCCCAGACGTACTTGCCATCTTGGACGATCCCAAGCAATGGGGCTGAGATTCTAGTGCACCAATTGCTTTCCCACACCGCCGGTATTCCCGATGACTACTCATTCGCGCCCTACACGTATGCGATCGCCGCGCTGCGCGACGCGCACACACTTTTTACACCGGGTACATCCTGGTCGTATTCCAACGACGGTTATGCAACAGTCGGCGCGATCGTCGCACGGCTTTCACACGAGAGCTGGCAGGACGCGGTGCAAGCACGCGTGTTCGACACGATCGGGATGGCCCATAGCTCCGCGATCTTCACACCGCGCACGTTGGCCGACGCCGCGACGCCGTATCAGTTCCGCGACGGAGATTTGGTCGCAACGCCGCCGAATTCTCCGCTGATCCCGGCGCCCGCAGGCGATTTCGTCGATCCCGCCGGATCGGTGATCTCAACGCCGCAAGATATGGCTCGTTACATGCGCTTCTTCTTGAACGGCGGCAAGACCGAGAGCGGAGTGCAACTCTTGCAACCCGCAACGTTCGATGCGATGACGAACGCCGATCGGCTCACCAGCGGCAAGCCCGCGGGAGCCGCGAGTCCCGAATTGCAAGAATGGCCCGAGTTCTATAGCGAGTACGGCTACGGGCTTGCGATCTTTCACACTGACGGCGATCATCTGATCGGCCATACGGGCGGCATCTCCGGCTACACCGCCTGCATGCAGGCGAATCTTACGCGCGGCTTCGGTGTGATTGCCATGTCGAATTTGATCGAAGCACCGTTGCATCCGTGCGCGATCGTAAAGTATGCGATGGCGGTGCTGCGCGCGCAGAGTCTAGGCCAGCCGCTTCCGGCACCGCCGAACGGACCGCCGATACCGCCTCCCACGGTCACGACAAGCGACTACACCGGCACGTACCTCAGCGCGGATGGGACCAGCGTTGACGTGAGCGCCGACGGAGATAAACTCGTGCTGCTCGACGGCGGAAAGTCGTATCGGCTCGTAGCGCAGGATCAGGACACGTTTTGGACCGACGATCCGCGCCTGACGCTCTTTTATGTCGTGTTTGAACGCGACAAAGCCAAAGCCGTCGACGGCTTTACCGACGCAAGCGCGTACTACGTCAACGCGCGTCACACCGGACCTGCGACGTTCTCGAACCCCGCCGCGTGGGATCGGCTGACGGGACATTATCAAACGGTCGCGTTCGGAGCGCAGGTCGACATGCGGATCGTCATCGTCAAGGGAACGCTCACCGTCGACGGCGTCGAGAAGTTCAAGCCGCTTGCCGATGGAAGCTTTGCGGCCGGGAGCACAACCTTGCGTTTCGATACGCCGTTCGACGGTAAAATGCAGCGGCTGTGGTTCGACGGCACCGATCTCTATCGCGTGGAGTTACCCTAGGCTCTCGAGCGTTGCGATGGTTTCGTCGGTTTCCCGCACGAGTTGCCGCACGAGTTCAGCCGCCGGAATGCTCCGCGCCAAGCGCGGCGCCTGACCGGCCCAGAGCGAGAGATATTCGGCACGGCCGGCCGACGCAGCCGCGTTGCGCATCGAGCGCGTCAGCGCGTTCTGCAACGGATACGGGGCAATGGAGCCGGGATCGCTCTCGAACTCGTCCATCACGCGATTGCGAATGCCGCGCGCCGGCCTGCCCGAAAATGCGCGCGTGATTGCCGTCGAATCGTCGCTCGCGGCGAGCAGTGCCGCTTTATGCGCCCTCGACGCTCCCGATTCGTTCGTCGCGAGAAACGCCGTCCCGAGCTGCACGCCGTCGGCGCCGAGCGCGAGCGCAGCGGCGATGCCGCGGCCGTCCATGATTCCGCCCGATGCAATAACGGGAATGCGCACCGCATCGACGATCTGCGGAACCAACGCCATCGTGCCGATCATCGCGCGTTCGAACGGCGGAGCGAACGTTCCGCGATGCCCGCCGGCTTCGCTCCCCTGCGCGCAGATCGCATCGACGCCAACGTCTTGCAATGCAATCGCTTCGCCGATGGTCGTCGCGGTGCCGACGATCGTCATGCCCGCGGATTTCAAGCGCTCGATCGCGCTCGCCGGCGGTATGGCGAACGTGAAGCTAAAGATCGGAACGCGGCACTCGAGTATTGCTTCGATTTGCGACTCGAATTGCTCGGATTGCGAGGGAGAGGACGGTGTGCTCGGAGGCGCAACCCCGAGTTCCTCGTGGTAGACGCGCAGGCGCGCGAGCGTTGACGAAGTATCGTACGCACCCGGTTCAGGCAATGGCGAAAACAGATTCACCGCAAACGGACGATCGGTTCGTTCGCGCGTTGCCGCGCATGCGTCGCGAATCTGTTGTGGCGTCATATACGCCGCTCCAAACGAGCCGAGCGCTCCGGCATTGCAGGCGGCAGCCACGAGATCGACGCTCGCTGGTCCGCCCGCCATCGGCGCTTGCACGATCGGATACTCGATCCCGAAAAGATCGCAGAGCCTGGTTTTCAATGTACCGTCCGGCAACTCACGCACCAAGCCTCCATCACCTAGTTCTCCTGTGACCCCAAAGCAGGCCACTCGTTTAGAGCATGCTCGCCAAGTAGCCACTTGGATACACCTTTGGTCGGGGAAGAACGATCGTGCGCAGGCAGCGGACGACCGCCGGCTCTATAGCGTTAGCGCACGACGCGAGCGCATCGTCCATCGATCGAGACGGCAACATGCGCTGCACAAGGGAGCATCGAGAGATTGCCTTAGTCGACGCCGATGTCCCAGAGCAGGCCGAGGTCTTTCTTTGCGAAGGTCTTGAATGCGATCAGGGTTTCAGTGTTCTGTACGCCTTCGAGCGCAGCGACGCGTTCGGTCACCAGATCGTTGAGGTCGTCGTGCTGGCGAACGCGTGCGACCGCGACGATGTCGAACGGACCGGCCACCGAGTAGACCTCGGCGATCCCGTCGATTGCGAGCAGATCGTCGGCGATCGACTTGAGATGCGTGCGGGATACGCTCATCAGAATAAAGGCCGTGACCATGGGATTGCGCTTCGCAGGCGTGCGGCTAAGCCCCTTGCCCGCGTAGGCGGTTAGCAGCCGCCTCGGGCAACAGATCGCGCTGCGGCTGCGCGAGCATCTCGTATCCGACCATGAACTTGCGTATCGTTGCTGAGCGCAGCAGCGGCGGGTAGTAATGCGCGTGGAGATGCCACTGCGGGTGCGCCTCGCCATCGGTTGGGCGCTGGTGCAACCCCATCGTGTACGGAAACGGAACGCCGAAGAGCGCGTCGTACCGGCGCGTCAACTCTCGTAGTACCTCCGCAAACGCGTCGCGATCGGCATCATCCATGTCGTCCAGCGACCGAACGTGCCGACGCGGGAGCACCAGCGCCTCAAATGGCCACGCGGCCCAAAACGGAACGAGCGCGGCAACGCGATCGTCAGCGTATACGACGCGCTCGCCGCGCTCGATCTCGTCCTCGACGTACGAGCAGAGTAGGCACGCGCTGTGGGTGCGGACGTAGTCTTGCTGCGCATGCGTCTCTTTTGCGGCCTCGTTCGGCAGATGTGATTCCGCCCAAATCTGACCGTGCGGATGGGCGTTGCTCGCACCCATCGTCGCGCCGCGATTCTCGAAGATCTGCACCCACGCGATCGCCGTCATCGCGCCGAGCTCGGCGTATTGCTGCGCCCACGCATCGACCACGCGCCGGACCGTCGCCGCGTCCATTGCACCGATCGTCAGATCGTGGCGCGGCGTAAAGCAGAGGACGCGCGCGGTTCCGGACTCGCTCTGCGCACGCAGATACGGCGCAGGCGAAAATTCCAGTTGGATGGTCTGTGGCAACAGCGCCGGAAAATCGTTCGTAAAGACGTAGGTACCTTGGTACGCCGGATTTCGCTCCCCATTGGCGCGCACGTTGCCCGGACACAGATAACACGACGGATCGTACCGCGGCACCGAAGGGGCGGCCGCGGCTTCCACCTGTCCTTCCCACGGACGGTCGAGACGGTGCGGAGAAACCAAAACCCAATCGCCGCTAAGCGGATTGAAGCGGCGATGCGGCTGTGCGGCCCAGTCGCGATCGCTCATGCCGAGGCGACCTCGCGTACGTCCGCGCCGCCGGCAGCGCCGGTGGCGAAGACGTCGGGCGCAATTCCCGTTGCGTTGGCGTACGCCGCCCGGATCGACGCAATGAACCTCTGCGCGGCATCGGCGCGAACGAGATTGACCGTGCAGCCGCCGAATCCGCCCCCGGTCATACGCGCTCCGTAACATCCCTCCACATCACGCGCCAGCGTTACCATCGCATCGAGCTCTTCACAACTGACCTCATAATCGTCTCGCAGGCTCTCGTGCGAGGCATACATGAGAGCGCCGAATTCGAAAAGATTCTTCTCACGCAGCGTCTCGGCGGCTGCAAGCACGCGCGCGTCCTCGGAGATCACATGGCGACACCGCCGGTAGGTTGAATCGTCGATCCCGGCGCGAACGGCATCCAGCTGCTCCATCGTTGCGTCCCGAAGCGCGCGGACGCCGGGAAAGCGAGCAGCGATCGCCGCTACGCCGCGCTCGCAGGCGGCACGCCGGTCGTTGTATTCGCCGGACGCAAGGCTGTGCTTGACCATCGTATTGCATACCACGACCCGCACCTCAGATGGAATTGCGACGTACTGCGCCGCTAGCGAGCGTGTATCGAGTACCAATGCCTCTCCGGCGCGGGCGTTGGCGCTGACGAACTGATCCATGATTCCCGTACGCGCGCCGACCTGCCGGTTCTCCGCGCGCTGCGCCGCAAGCGCTAGCGCGATGCGGTCGACGATTTGCCCCGCAAGCGCCGTCATCGCTAGACCGGATGCGATCTCCAGCGACGCCGACGAACTCAGCCCAGCGCCGAGCGGCACGTCATTCGTAACGTGCAATCGCGCGCCGACGAACGAACAGCCGTCACGCTCCAGCTCGACAATCACGCCGCGCACGTAATCGCTCCAATCGCCGGTCGGGCCATCCGGGAGAGCATCGAGGTCGAACACGCGCGCGTCGTTCATCGCATCCGAGACAATCGTCAGCCTGCGGTCGCCGCTCGCAGCGCCATCCACCGTGGTAGCCAAATCGATCGCAATCGGCATCACGAACCCGTCGTTGTAGTCCGTATGTTCCCCGATCAAATTCACGCGGCCGGGCGCACGCGCGCATACGGCGATCATCGCGCGCCTCGGCGGGCGCGAAGCGCGAATAGCGTCATGATGGCGCCGAAGAACATCTCGACCAGTCCCCACCATAGATCGAGCGCAATGCCGGTCAAGCCCACGATGGTGAGAATCGCTCCAACGATCAGGAACAGCAATCCGGTCGGCAAGCGAAGATCCATCAGCGAAACACCACATTGAGCACGATGCATCCTGCCAGCACGACGGCGCCGAGAACGGCCGGTCGCCGATACCACGGCAGATCGCGCAGAGGCTGGCGCCGTGTGAGCGACGACACCAAACCAACCAGCTCACGCTCGTCACGTGGCTTCGTTACCAGGCTTACCAGGATCGTGATCGCGAAGCACGCCGTCCATGCAACGATGGCGGTATAAAAATTCTGCGCCATCTCACTCGGATAGACGTGCATGATCGCGAGCCAGCCGCCCTTGATCCCGATCGAATCACCGGCAGGCAGCGTAAGACCGTGGTGCAGGGCTGCTGCGATCGTTCCACCGATCAAACCGGCGAAGGCGCCGTGTCCGGTCGCGCGCTTCCAAAACATGCCCAGGAGAAATGTTGCGAAGAGCGGTGCATTGACGAACGCGAACACGAGCTGCAACACGTCCATGATGTTGTTGAACTGCGCCGCCATGTACGCGGCTAAGACGGAAAGGGCGATCCCGCCCACAGTGGTCCATCGGCCCACGGCAAGGTAGTGCCGGTCGGAAGCGCCCTTGCGAATGTACGGCTCGTAGATGTCGCTGGTGAAAACGCTGTTGAATGCGGTCACGTTCCCGGCCATGCCCGACATGAAGCTCGCAAGTAGCGCAGTGAGGCCGACGCCGAGCAGGCCGATCGGGAAGTAGTGCAACATGAGCGCCGGCAGGGCCATGTTGAAATCGTAAACGGGATGCCCATAGCTGTCGAGCACCGGCATTCCGCTCGGACTCAACTGCACTGGGATCAAGCCGGCTGCTCCCCCAGCGTGGGAAATGGCACCTGGCGTCAACGCTATTGCAATGATGCCAGGCGCGATCACGAGAAACGGAAAGAACATCTTGGGAATCGCGGCAATAACCGGCGTCAGGCGCGCGTCGTGCTCGCTGTCGGCAGCCATGGCACGCTGCACGACGAGATAGTCCGTACACCAGTACCCGAACGAGAGCACGAAACCGAGCCCCATTACCAAGCCAAACGCGTCGACGCCGAACAAGTTCTGCTGCGGATTGGTCATCCCGCGCCACGCATGCGTATACGCAGGCGGAAGCGAGTGCACGATTCCCTGCCATCCGCCGACGCTGATCAACCCGACGATGACAAGCGGCAAAAACCCGGCGCAAATCAAGAAAAACTGCAGAACTTCATTGTAAATTGCGCTTCGCAGACCGCCCGTAAAGATGTAAAAGAGCACGGCCAGTGCCGACACGGCTACCGAGAGCAAGAGACTGTCGACGATGTGGAGCGTCTGCAGCAGCCGCGCCATTGCATACATCGAGATCCCCGACGAAAAGATCGTCATTACTGCAAATGTAAACGCGTTGAACGCGCGCGTCTTTTCGTCGAAGCGCAACTTCAAGTACTCCGGCACCGAGCGTGCCTTCGAACCGTAGTAAAACGGCATCATAAAGACGCCGATGAAGACCATCGCCGGGATCGCGCCGATCCAATAGAAGTGCGCCGTCGATACGCCGTATTTCGCGCCCGATGCGGCCATCCCGATAACTTCTTGCGCACCGAGATTGGCGGAGATGTAAGCGAGAGAGGTGATCCAAAGCGGCAAAGACCGGCCGGCTAGCAGGAAGTCTCCGCTGGTTCTTGCCGCTCGCCGAAGCACGTATCCGACGCTAAGTACGAACGCAAAATAAACGACGATAATCGACCAATCGACGGCAGAGAGATGCACGCGCCTCCTTAACGAACCGAGCTATCCGTTAAGAGCGCCAGTTCGACGCGCCACGAGCGACGCTCCCCCGGTAAGAGTATCGGAGCCGTTCCGCTCGAAATCGTGTCGGCAAGCGATCCGGGTGCAAGACACGGCTCTAGCGCGATTGCATACTGGCCCCGCTCCGGCACCGGCCATGCGCCCTGCGTTACCCAAATGCCGAGATATGGCACGTGCGAGGTTGCGAAGCTCAGGCGCACGCGTTCGCCGGTCACCGGCAGCAGCAGAGAGCACCAGCCTTCGCCTGCGTGAAGCCGCCTGGTGAACTGCATGCGAGCGAAGCGCTCGCCACGGAACGTAAATGGCGCGCGCTCAACGTCCTCGAGCCCCGGCGCCAGCGCAATCGGACTGCCTTCGTCGGGTGCAAAAAGCGGATGCATCGTCCAGTTGAAAGCAAATGGCTCTCCCGCGCGGCTCTCGATCGTGTATTCGAGGACCATTGTGTTGCTTTCAAGCGTGATCGCGCGCGCGAAATGATACGGCAGAGAGACCCCGTCAGCTTCGCATCGAACGTGAGCGCTATCGAGCTGCTCGCAACGCCATGGAATCGACCAGAGATCGCCGTGATCGGGGAGAACCGCGCCCGACCACGGCCCATTTGGATAGATGCCCGGCGCTACGGTCGGAACGCAGTCATCGAAACCGTACGAGTACCGCTCGTCGTAGACGTCGCCGAAAATTGCTGCTGTCCGGTCTCCCGAATCGCGCCGGAGAAGCAGCTCGCGTCCGCTTGCGCGAGAAACGAGAGAAACGATTTGTGCGCCGCGCTCCGCAACAAGCCGCGCTGAAATCCACTCGTTTTCAAGAATGACCATCCGTCGCGCTTCGTAGGGCCGCTCGACAGCCCCTTGAACTAGGAGCTGCATGCTGCTTTTCGCCCAGACGTGCTCGGCCGTGGCGGCAACGCCAAGCAAGCTCGAGAAGGTTTCGATCCTCGCGTCGTATTTTCGCGAACTCCACGATGACGATCTTGCGGCCACCGCGCGATTTCTCACCGGCCGCGCCTTTGCCGCGCGCGATCAAAAGCAACTCTCGATCGGCGGACGCACGATCGTTCAGGCCGCAAAACACGCGTGGGGCGTAACCGACGCGCAGCTCTCCGCCGGATATCGCGAACATGGTGATTTGGGTGATGCGCTCGGTCCGCTACTGCGCGAGCCGGCCGATCTCGGCCTCTTCCGCGAACGCCTGACGCCGGCGCGACTATCGACGATCTTCGAAGAAATCGCCGCGGCATCGGGTTCGTCGGCGGGCAAGCGCCGGCTGCACCTGTGCGAGCGTATTTTGGGCGCGTGCAGCGACCCGCTCGAAGCGACGTACACAATCAAGATCATGACCGGAGATCTGCGGATCGGCTTACGCGAGGGACTGGTGCACGACGCGATTGCCGCCGCATTCGGCGTGACGCTCGCGCACGTGCATCGCGCCGTCATGATCGCCGGTGATATCGGCGCCGTTGCCGTGGCGGCAAAGGACGGCACGATCGACTCGCTGCGTATCCGCTACGGCTCGCCGATCGGCTTCATGCTGGCTTCGCCGATTCCGTATGGACAGACCTATCCGGATCTGGGGCCACATGTGTGGCTGTGCGAAAACAAATACGACGGCATTCGCGCGCAGGCGCACGTAGCGGACGGCGGGGCAACGCTGTTCACGCGAAACATGAACGACGTGACGCGTTCGTATCCTGAGATTGCCGCTGCGCTGCAAGACCAGCCCAATCGCATGATTCTCGATGGCGAAATCATTGCGTCTCGCGATGGAAAGGTACTGCCCTTTCGCGTGCTCCAGGCACGCTTGCAGCGCAAGGAAGTCGATCCGTCACTCCTGGCTGAGGTGCCCCTGCAATACGTCGTCTTCGACATCATCGCAGTCGAGGATGCGTTCCTTCTCGACCGGAATCTGCTCGAGCGTAGATCGCAGTTGGCAAGCGCGTTGGTTGAGAACTCCCGCGTGCGCCTCGCGCCCTTCGAGCGCGTCGAATCGGGAACCGCTGCCGCTCGCATCAACGAGCTTTTCGAAGCGGCCCGAGCGATCGGAAATGAGGGTGCGATGTTCAAACGCATCGACTCGCCGTACGCCCCCGGGCGCCGCGGCAAGTGGTGGATCAAGCTCAAGCGTGAGCTCTCAACGCTCGACGTTGTGGTGGTTGCCGTCGAATGGGGCCACGGCAAGCGCGCGAAAGTGCTCTCGGATTATACCTTTGCCGTGCGCGGTCCCGGCGGCGAGCTCTTGGCCATCGGCAAAGCATACTCGGGCCTCACCGACGCCGAGATTGCCAAGCTCACGCCGTGGTTCCTCGAACACCGCTTGCCAGTTGCGCAGCAGCGTGAAAAAGCGCGGTCGTACGAGATTCCGGTTGACCCCAAGGTCGTGCTGGAGATAGCCTTCGACGTTATACAACGAAGCGATTTGCACGAAAGCGGCTACTCGCTGCGCTTTCCCCGCATCGTACGCATCCGCGACGATAAACCGCCCTCGGAGATCGACACGCTTGCTCGCGTCGATGAAATCTACGCTGAGATGCTGCAGCGCGAAGGCATCGACTAGCGGCGATTTCGCTGCTCGCGGATGCGGCGCGCACGTTCCTGCGCCGACAGGCCGGATGCGGGCTCTTGGCCCTTGGTCAGGGATCGATGCAGTTGCGCGCCGCCCACGACCGCAATAAGCGCGATCGCGATCAGCGCAAACCAAAGACGCCCCGCGATCGGCAGGGCGGCAATGCTGGCAGAAATCACGGCGGCGAGCGCGGTCAGTGTTTCCCATCGGCGCATAGAGCCATAGATTCTGCGAGACTTGCTTATCGCCCCGCGTAGGCTAGCGTCGTACTCGTACAGCTCGGGCACGGGATGCTCACGTCGTTTGTCCCGGGCTGCAGATCGAACGCAACGACGACGACGACGTGGCCCGCGAAGGTCCTCCCGTAGCTACTTGTTCTTGAATCTGGCGACGCGCTTTTCAGTGTAAGCGGCGATACCTTCTTTAGCGTCGTCGCTCTTGAAAAGCTGCGCCTGCAGCTCGCGTTCGAGTGCAAGCGCGTCTTGGAGCGGAAGCTCCGCTCCGGTCTGAACGCTGCGCTTGATAAGACCGACCGCCATCGGTGCTTTATTCGGCGTACAAAACTGGCGCGCATAGTTGAGGATCTGCTCGCGAAATTCTTCGGCGGAACCTTCGTAGATGTCGCTGATAATACCCCAATCCAATGCCTGCTCGAAGCTGAAGGTCTTGCCCGTGACCATCAATTCGATGGCGCGCGCCTTGCCGACCAGACGCGCGAGACGCTGAGTGCCGCCGGTACCCGGAAGCACGCCGAGCGAGACCTCAGGCATTCCGATTTTCCCGCCGTCCTTGCGCGCGATGCGGACATCGGCCGCCATGGCAATTTCCATTCCGCCGCCGACACAATGGCCGTTCAACGCCGCGATCACCAGCTTCGGCGTCTGTTCGAGACGAAGCAGCGTCTCGTTCGCATGCAAACAAAACATGTACTTGAATTCCGGCGTTACCGCATTGAGCATCGCGACGTTGGCCCCAGCCGAAAAGAACTTCTCACCTTTTCCCGTGAGCACGACGACTTCAACGTCGGGATCGAAGCGCGCATCCAGAATCGCTTCGTCGAGCTGGCGCATCATCTCGTGCGTGTACGTATTTGCCGGCGGATCGTCCATCTCGATCAGCGCAATGTGCCCGTCTTTTTCGTATCTGACGACGCGCTTGCCGTCGAAGCCGCGCGCCTCCCGGCCGAACGAGGTGACTTGCGCGGCGGGTCCGTTTGTCGTCGTCATGCGTTGCCTTTTCCTTTGGGCGCGATCCAGTCGGGGTTCTTGAAATATTCTTTGAGGACCGCTTCGTCGGCCGGCGTGGGGAGAACCGTTGGAGCGTAGGCCTTCCATTGGTCGTCCGTGAGGGCGCGACCGTCGACGGTGCAATGCTTGCCGGCGTAGGTACCTATTTGTCGATTGAACCGCATGTCAGGCACGTAGAGTTTGGTTTCGCTCGCGTTGACTTCGTTGACGCGATCGACCGTGGCTTGCACCTCGGCATAGAACTGCTCGCGCGCGCGTTCGTTGAGGTGTTCGCGGTCCACGCCGTCTTGCGTCTTGTCTTCGTCGACACGGCCCTTGATGCCCCAGGCGTACGCCCACTGTGCCGAACCGGAGTGATCGGTTCCGAACAGGTCCAGCGAACCCGAGAGCCATTTGTTGTAGTATTTCTGCTGGATCTCCACCGGGATCACGCCCGCTTTGGCGATACGGCGCAACCCCGTGATGCCGGTTCCCATGTGGAACGATTCCTCGCGCAGCATCGGGCCGACCGACGACGCCAACGGAGCGAAGCTTGAATGGGAGAGCATCGTCAACTGAAATTTTCCGTCGCGATCCATGAAGTTGGTGTAAGCGAAGAAATCGAGCCAGTGCGTTACGTCGTCATTGAAAGCATGGAGCAACCGGTTCTTCTTCCCGAAAGCGCGGCGCTCGAGCAGCTTTTGTGCTTCGATCTTGCCCTCGCTGCCGAACTGATGCACGAGCAAATGACACATCTGATAGCCGTGACGTGTTTCCTCAACCATGATTCGCACCAACGACGCGAGATCGTACTCGGAGGGAGCATTGTTCACCAGAAATCGCTGCTGCTCGTTCGATGCGAATTCAGTATCGCCCTGATACACGATCATATTCAGCACCGCATCGCGCATGCGCTGATCGGGAACATCGCGCAGCCGTTCCCAGCGGCGATCGCCCTTGAAATTGCCGAAGTAGATTTCCGGCGTCGGCAGCTCGCCGTATTTGGCCTCAAACTCGTAGCCGGGCATGAAGCGATCGATCAGCTCGCGGTCCAGCCCGATATCGTGCTGCCACTCCCGGAGCAGATCGACCCAGTCGTCGAAGGTGGAGATTCTCATATAACGAAATTCCCGTGTGTCGTGAGAATAGTGTTATATTACTCCGCCTCGGGCAACTGTCAATCCTCATGACCGTCGAGCACCGGCCGGTAACCAGACCGAATTCCTTCATCTTCACGCTGTATGGCGACGTCGTGCATAGTCAGGCAGACGATGGATTGCTGTGGATCGGGAGCCTGATCCGGTTGATGGGCAGCTTCGGCCTCTCCGCTGCGGCTGTACGGCAGGCCGTCTCGAGAATGTCACGACAAGGATGGCTGGCTGCGCGTAAACATGGCAATCGCGCGTTCTACGCCGTCACCGAGCGAGGCCGGCGGCGGATCGAGGAACTGAGCCCTCGCATCTACGGGCCGGTCGTTGAGTGGGACGGGCGCTGGCGCCTATTGACTTACAGTGTTGCCGAGACGAAGCGTGCGGGCCGTGACCGCCTGCGCAAAGAGCTTGCCTTACTGGGCTGGGCGCCGCTGTCTGCTTCGACCTGGATTTCGCCCAGAGACGCGCTGCCCGAAGTTCGCGATGCCGCACGCGCCGCGGGCCTAGAGGCAGACGTCGAACTTTTCACCGGGGACTTTGCGGGACCCCGAAGCGACCGCGACCTCCTGTATCGCTGTTGGGACGTTGATGCGATCGCAGCCGCCTACACAAGGTTCATTCGCACCTACCAGCCGCGGTTAGCGCAAGAACTCGACCGTCCCCATCTCTCCGACGAAGCAGCGTTCGTCGAGCGACTGTGGCTCGTCCACGACTATCGCAGATTCACCTACGTCGATCCCGGGCTGCCGAGTACGCTCCTGCCGCCGCACTGGCCAGGCACCTGCGCAGCCGCGATTTTCCACGAATACTACCGCGCGCTCGAGCACAAATCGCTGCGTTTTTTCCTGGGAGTGACGGGCAAGGCAGCTGCCGGATAGGCGTCGAAGCTCCGGCGCCATGCCCAAACGGATCCTACTGATCGCGTTCGCCGTTACGGCGCTCGCACTCGCAGCGTGCAACTCCGGTTACAATCCCGAAGACCTGTACGGGACGCCCGTCCCGACCACCGCGACACCCAGCGAAACACCAAATCCGACTATCACCGCGGCTGTCGTCACGGTCACTGTTTCCAGCTCACCGCTGCCGGATCAACCGATCAATCTCTACACTGATTCGAACGGGTCGTTGGGCACACTGATCACAACGCAAAAAACCGGTTCATCCGGACAGACGACGTTCACCGATCTCAAGGCTGCAGCGAACTACTGCTTCGAAACCAGCTACACGCCAACCGCGCCCGGGTCGCTCACGCAAATCGGCAAGCAATGCACCGATCTCTGGTTCGCCGGCATCACATTTGCTTTTTAAGAAAGCTGTTCTTTGTCATCCCGAGCGTAGCGAAGCGTAGTCGAGGGACTGGCGGAACGCATGGCTTGCGATGCGTCCCTCGACTACGGAGCTTCGCTCCTACGCTCGGGATGACAAAGCGCTGCGCTCACCATGACAAAAGCCGGGATTCCTAAAATCGTTATCATTCCTCGTCTTCGTGTAAGTGAAGATGACAGCCGTCTTCGGCGTCGGATAAAACCTCGCGCGCTTCGCTGAGTACGTGGCCGGAGAGCGGCTCGTTCGGCGGAGCGACTGAGCCTTCGGCCGCGAGAAAATCTGCTTCGCTCCAATCCTCCCACGTTTCCAACGGCTCGCCCTCAACTTGCGCCGGAAAACGCACGCAGAATCCTTGTTCGAGGTGCACGCCGACGACCATCACTTTTGTTCCGCGCGGGAAATACGTTCCGTCCTTCCACAGCGTGCCGTAGGTTGTATCGTAATGGTGGCCGACCCTCAGTTGCTCTATGGTTCTACTCCTCGATTCCGGGTTCGCTATTCGCGAGCTGCGGCGCCTCTTCCGCCGCATCGAGCACCCAGAGCGATCGATGCGGGGCAAACGCCTCACCTTCGGCCTGCGCCAGCCGCTTGAGGATACGCCCAATGCGGGCGCCGCCGATTTCACGCCCCCATTCAACTGGACCGCGCGGGTAGTTCACGCCGAGCTGCATGGCAAGATCGACGTCGTCTGCTGACGCGACGCCGTCTGCTATCGCAATCATTGCTTCGTTGACAATCCCGCCAACGACGCGGCCGAGAAAGAGCCCAGGGCGATCTTCGACGAGTACGACGGCCTTGCCGATTGATTCGAAAAGTTCTTGCGCGAGCGCAAGCGCGTCGTCGCCCGTGGCGGTTGCGTCGACGACCTCGACGACACGCTGATCCTCGAGCGCGCCAAGAATGCCGTATCCAAGCACGCGATCGGCATGGCGCAAATGCGGTGCTACTGCGCCGAGATCCGTTGCATACGCGTCTGCAAAAATCATCGTTTCGGGTTCGAGCCGAACGTCGAGCTGTTCGAGGACGTCGCGGCGATCGTTCCAGCCGTCACCGACGTCGATGACCAGCGTCGCGTCGAGATCGATTTCGTCGAGCATGTCATCGTTCTCGATTCGCACCACTCGATCGCAGCACGCCTCCAGCGCCGCCGCGAGCGCATCGGCTACACCGCCGAAACCAATCACCACGACGTTCTCGTCAAGTTTCTCGCGGCCGCTGCGCGAAGGAGCGGACAGTTCGAGCTTCGCGTAGCGGCCGTCTTCATATGTGTAGAACCCCGATCCGGTCTTTCTCCCAAGACGCCCTTGCGCAACAAGCTCGCGCTGCATGGCCAGCGGAGCAAGACGCTCGGCTTCGAGTCGAGCGTAGACCGACTCCGTTGTCGCAAGATTGACGTCGAGCCCGATTAGGTCCATCAACTCGAACGGACCCATGCGAAAGCCCGCGCCACGCGCCAGTGCGTCGAGTTCTTCGATCGAGGCGACGCCGCGGTCGAGCGCGCGGATCGCTTGGAGATAAAATGGCCGCGCGATGCGATTGACGATGAATCCCGGCGTATCCGTGCAGACGACACCCGTCTTGCCGATGCGCTCGACAAAGGCGTGCGCTCGCTCTAGTGCGTCTTCCATGCTTTGGTCGATCTGGACGATCTCAACCAACTTCATCGCGGAGGGTGGATTGAAAAAATGCAGTCCGACCACACGCTGCGGGCGCTGGATACCGGCCGCCATTTCGGTCACGCTTAGCGATGACGTGTTGCTCGCGATCAGGGCCTGCGGATCGAGAGAAGCCTCCAGCGCAGCGAAGATGCCGCGCTTGAGATCGAGCCGTTCCGGTACCGCCTCGATAGCGATCGACGCATCCGAGTGCTGCGGAATCGTTTCGCGAACGCTAATGCGCGAAGGTGCCCCGGCGTCTCCTGCGCGCTGGGCATCGTTGTGTATTCGTGCGACGGCGCGTTCCCGCGCTGCGGCATCGGAGTCGATGAGCTCGACGTCATAGCCGCCCCGAGCGGCGACGTAGGCGATGCCTGCGCCCATCGTGCCCGCACCCACGACCAAAAGAAGATCTCGCATCGGTCCGCTCTCTTCGCGAGCGGGGTGTCAAAGGCTTCGCGGGTAACAAGCCTCGATGAAGAAGCCGCACTGGCGCGTCCGCTCCTCGACGTATCTGATCGAATCCGAGCATCTGAGAATCCGCAGCGACGAAGTCGAGCTGCCCAATGGCGCCGTGATCTCCAACTACTTCGTGCGCGAGTCGACGGGTTATGTCATGGTCTTTGCGCTCACGTCCGTGCGAGAGGTGATCGTCCTGCGTCAGTACCGCTACGGCGTCGATGAGGTCATCGTGGAATTTCCGGCCGGCAGCATCGACAACGACGAGGATCCGCTGGCTTGCGCGCAGCGCGAACTGGCCGAAGAGACCGGTTACACCGCACCTCGCTGGGAACCGCTGATTTGCGTGGCGGCCGAGCCGGTGCGCTCGAATGCGACGATGCGCGCGTATCTCGCGTTCGATGCGGTGCCGACGCACGCTCCGAAGCTCGACCTGACCGAAGCGATCGAAACGTACACGGTTACACTCGGTCAGATTCGCTCGATGCTACGCGACGGCGCGTTCGGCGCGCTATCGTGCATCGCGGTTGCCTACGCCGCGCTCGACCGTCTCGAAAGCTAACGGCGCGCGAGCGCGCAGATCAGTGCGTCGAGACGGTTGCCATCGAATCGGACAGCAGCTTTGCGGTAACCGTCACGCGGTTGTCGATGTCGTTGCCCGTCATGCGCGGATGATCGGTGGTTACTTCTTCAATCGACGTTAATACCTGATGGGCGAGATCGTAGCCGATCTTCGCGGAGACGTCGGCCGAGCCGGAACGCTGGCCTTGGTACGTCACTTTGCGCGTCTCGCTGATCTGCAGCATTCCGCCGTCGTTCCTGGTAATCGTGTAATCGCTGGTTGCCTCATATTCGGGGCCGGCGCTCGAGAATTTCCAGTGGTGCTGCGCGTCGAGGAGCGACGGGTCGACGAAGTTCGCGCCCAGCAGGCCGATGACGGTATACTCCTCGGGATTGACCGTCGCGTTCGGATCGCAGATCACCGTGCTGTTGCCGTAAACCACGCAGGTAGCGGGTTTGGCGTTGCGGGCCGGGTTGTTTCCGAGCTCCGAAACCGACAGCACGAGCCCCTTGTCGGGCTGTTCGCGCAGCACATCGACGGCGATCGTCCCGGTATCGCCTGCGCGATCGGTATAGCTGTCGATCCCGTTGCCCGTGCTCCCGCCCAGCGCGTCGTTGAACCCCGAGTTATGGGTCGTGAGGCTTCGCGTGGCGCCGTAGGTGAAGGTATAGACCAGGCGGCGCAGCGGCCCGGGACTCGCTTGCGCCAAAACCGACCCGGCCAGAACGGCCGCGAGACCAAGCATTGAAACCTCCTTTAATGAGTACCGGTATTTTGGGGTGAGATGCTCAGAACATTCATTCGCCTCACCCTGGTGGTCGCGCTCGCGATTGCGGTGATCATCGTCGCTGCGGTCATCCTAAAGCTTGTCCTCGTGGCTGCCGTCATCGCGGCGGTCGTAGTCGGCGGTCTCTTCCTCTATAACCTGTTCCGCCGCCGGTCGAGCGCCCCGATCACCTACCGGTAAAGTCGAGCAAGCAGGCGGTTAGCTCCCGGGGCGCTTCCAGCATCGGAAGGTGTCCGCTTCGCTCGATGACCGCTAGCCTTCCACCCGGGAATGCCGCCGCGGCGCGGCTCGCCTCCTCGCGACTACCGAGCGGATCCTCGTCAGCATAAATGACGGAAACGGGCACGCTTACGTCGCCCGCGATATCCTCTGCGCCGTCGCGCAACGCCATACCGCGCAGCATCGCAGCAAGTCCGCGCGGATCGTTTTTTTGCGCGATTTTCTCGAATTTTTCGATGATTTCGGGATGTTCGCGGCGCGTTGTCGCGCCGATCGTTGCATCGCGCAATTCGCGTACGATGCGTTCGTTCGAACCGCTGCACTCTGCATCGTCGGCGAGTTCGCGGCGATGCGCTGCGCGCTCGGGCGAATCGGCATCGATGCGCGAACACACGAGCGCGAGACGATCGAGCCGCTCGACGTACATGCGCGCGAACGCGAGCGCAACGTAACCTCCCAGTGAATGCCCGACGATCCCCGCGCGCTCGATCGCAAGTGCGTCGAGCACCGCCGCAACATCGCCCGCGAGCGACTCCATCAGGTACGGACCATCGCTAACGCTCGATCTCCCCATGCCGCGAAGGTCGAGCGTGACGACGCGCACGCACTGCGCGAGCGGCGGAATCTGCGCCGTCCAGATCTCTTGCGAAAGCGGGAACCCATGGATCAGCACGATGGTGTCGGCACCGTCTCCGGCGACGTTCACCGCGATGCGCGCATCGCCGTTGCTCACGTTCACGTCCGCCACAACTCCGCCATAGTAATCAAAACTTGCATTGCGTCCGATAATACTGTATAAGGTAGGCAACTACCCTGGCTACGTCGCGTAGCCAGAGAAAGGATGACTCCACGCACATGGCAGTCAAGAAACGTGCGAAGAAAGCGGCGCCGAAGCGCGCTGCGAAGAAAGCCGCGCCGAAGCGCAAAGCGACGCGCAAGAAAGCCTCACGCAAGAAGGCGGGGGGCCGTAAGAAGGCCACTCGCAAGAAGAAGGCCTCGCGCAAGAAGGGCACACGGAAGAAAGCCCGCAAGGCGTCGGCACGCAAGACCACTCGCCGCAAGAGCCGTCGGAAGAAAGCCGCTCCCGCAGCTTAGTAATCCGACGTTTTTCTTGCCTTTGCGAGTCGCTTATGCGGCTCGCTTTTTTTTGCGATACCGCAAGCGGGCGGACCGAATTCTTCCACGAGCGAACTCTATGGCGATGTCATTTCGGCTCGCTCCGGCAGTCGCGCTCGTCGCCGCCCTCGCCTGCAGCGTGGCGGCGAGCGCGCGCGTGTTGTAGGTATCCGATAGCCGCAGGATCGTCAGCCTCGAAGAACCGGCGATCGACTCATCCGGCACGCGCGTCGCCTTTATCGCGGTGCGGCCCGACTACGCGCGCGCGGCGTACGATAACGAATTGTGGACCGTCGAGGTTCGCAGCGGACGCGAGCGTTTGCTCGTCGCGGGCAACGACCCCAGCGTTCCGCGTTGGTCGCCGGATGGCGAGTCGCTGGGCTATCTCGTCATGGCAGGGGTCATCGCCAGCTCGCGATTCTGCGTAACGGGCAAGCGCGCGTCGTTACGCATGCGGCAAACGACGTCGTCGATTTCGCATGGCGGCCTGATGGCGCAGCGATAGCGTACGCAGCGTACGATCCCGCGTCGCGGGCGGATTTTTTTGAGCCGGGGGCAGGCGATTACACGCAAACCGCACCAACGCCGGCCGAGCATCTCTGGCTGCTTTCGCTCGCTGGCGATTCCGTACGGCGTCTAACGCACGGGAGCTGGACGATCGCGCCAACCGATCCCGGTGGAATCTTCACCTCGCAGTTCGCATGGAGTTCGAACGGACGGCGCATCTATTACACGAAGGTCGCGACGACGTGGTCGGGCGCCGATGAGTTCTCAACTATCGAGTCGCTCGATGTAGCAACCGAACGTGTGAGAGACGTCACAGGACGCGACCGCTTCGAGCTCGCGCCGCAACCGATGGGCGCGCGTCTTGCGTATTGGTATCCGGAGAACGGCCAGTATCTCGCGCAAAACCAGTTGCACGTCATATCCAACGGCCACGATCGTGTCGTTTCGCGCGCGCTCGACCGAAACGTCGGCGGAACGCAGTGGATGCCGGGCGGCAAGGCATTCTTGGCTTGCGGCGACGACGGCGCTCACGGGGCGGCGTGGAGCATTGGAGTCGATGGTTCCATCGAGCGCTTGACATTGGGCGGCCTTACGATGGTGTGCGACAGCTACAGTGACGGCACGTTCGATTCGGGCATTGCCGCTTCCATCGCCCGCAACGGGACGCTTGCGTTCGTCGCGACCGATGCGCGCCACGCCCGCGAGCTTTACGTCGTCCGCTCGCTACACGATCCTCGACCACCGCGGCGTCTCACCCATTTCAACGATTGGCTCGAGGGCGTGCAGCTCGGCCGCACGACGCAATTCCGCTGGAGCGGACCACATAGAGAGCCCGAGACCGGCGTATTGATATATCCGCCCGGCATGCGCCTGCGCCAGCGATATCCCATCGTTGTGTTCATTCACGGAGGGCCGGGTGAAGCAAGCATCGACAGTTTCGTGTGGGAGTCGTGGCCGATGGCCCAGCTCATCGCCGCGCGCGGTTTTCTCGTCTTCCAGCCGAACTATCGCGGAAGTGACGATCACGGCAACGCATTTATGCTGGGGATTTACCGCGACACGGTCGCGGGACCCGCGGCCGACATCTTGAGCGGACTTGCCGCCGTCAAGGCGTTGCCGCAGGCTGATCCTGCGCGCGTCGCGGTTTGCGGCTGGTCGTACGGAGGACTCTTGACGTCGTGGCTTATCGCGCAACGGCATGATTGGCGCGCAGCGGTTTCCGGCGCTGCCGTCAACGACGAGCGCGAAGAGTACGACCTCTCGACCAGTAACGTGCAGGATCGGTACTACCTCGGCACTTCGCCCTACGCACCCGGCGGAGCGTTAATCTACGAGCAGCAGTCGCCGTTGACGTACGCTGCCGCAGTGACGACGCCAACCTTGATTTGGAGCACGACGGGCGACCCGGTGGTTCCAACCACAATGTCGTATTCATTTTTTCACGCGCTTCACGAACGGGGCGTCCCCTCTGCTTTCGTCGAGTATGTAGCCGCATCGCACGGCCCGGATACCCCGGTAATGGTCGAGGAGCTTTCAACGCGCTGGCTGGCGTGGTTGAATCACTACCTGCGGTGATTTTCAGACGGTGCGGATTATTGGGTTGAGGATATAGGTGGCGAGGACGGCTGCGAGTGTGACGGAGCCGGCGAGCGTGAAGGCGGTGTGGAGGGTGGTGATGGAGGCGATGGCACCGACGATGAGGGAACCGCCGGGGACGACGCCAAGGGCGATCATGGTGTAGATGGCGACCGCGCGTCCGCGGACTTCGTCGGGCGAAAGGGTTTGGATGAGCGTGTTGGTTGCGCCCATGAAGGCGAGTGTGCCGACGCCGATTGCGAAGAGAGTCGGAATCGCGGGTGCGATCGCGTGGGTGATGGATAACAGGATAATGCCGGCGCCGGTTACGATGCCGGCGATCAGCCATTGCGTCGAGCGGCGTTCGCGCCCTCCGAAAGCTGCGGTGACGAGTGCGCCGCCGAATGCGCCGATGCCGATCGCAGCGACGGCCCAGCCCAGGTCGCGCGCGTCGCCATGCAACTCGTTCACGATGTAGGCGGGGATCAGCTGCGAGTAGGGACGCGCGAAGATTGCCACAATCAAGAAGACGCCGACGATCCAGCGCAGGATCGGGTGTCCGCTCAGATAGACGATGCCGCCGCGCATGGCGTCGAGTATCGGCTCGCGGCGTGCGGTCGACGGCGGTGACGGATGCATCATCGCGACCGCGAGCACGACGGCAAGCGTTGCGATCGCGTTGACGTAGAACGAGCCCGCGACGCCCACCCAAATGATGAGCAATCCGGCAATCGCCGGTCCGATGACCGCGGGCGCATTAAATGCCACCGAATTCAGGCCAATCGCGTTACCGACGGAAGCCCGGTCGACGAGCAAGGGCATCCAGCTTTGGCGCACCGGTGAATCAAAGGCATTCGCAGCAGCGTTGATCGCCGAAATCACGACCAGTGCCGGCATTCCAAGATGATCGATCGTCGAGAGTATCGCTAGCGCCAGTGCGGCGAGCGACATCGTGATGTTGGTTGCAAGGAGCACGACGCGACGCGGTAGCGTATCGGCCACCACGCCCGCGAGAGGCGAGCATAGGAGAACCGGCACTGCGCGCGCGGCTCCGAGTATGCCGAGGTCGAGAGCGGCGCGATGCGCAGATCCGGCGATCTGCGCGACGAGAAAACCCTGCGCGGTAAACTGCATCCACGAACCGAGATTAGACACGAGCAGGCCCGCCCAGAGAAGGCGGTAGTCACGATAACGCAGCGCCGCGAAGATGCCGGCGCTAGCGCTCATTCACAGCCGCGATGATGATACGTGCGCAATGCTCTCGGCCGAACGTCGCCGTGTCGATTGCAAGATCGACGATGGCGGGCGAACCCATCTCGACGTTATACCAATCGCGCAAATGCGCGCGTCGTGCGCGATCGACGCGGTCGACGTCGGATTCCGCCGCTTTGCGATCGATCGAGAAGTCTTCCATCACCCGCTCGATGCGCCAGTCGCGCGGCGCGTACATGTAGACGCGCAGCACGTCGGTTCGCCGGCCCAGGATCGCGCCCGCGGCACGCCCGACAATCACAACGTTGCCGCGCGCGGCAAACTCACGGACGGCCTCTTGTACTTCGCGCACGTAGTCCTCGTCGAAGGTTTGACCGAAGCTCGTGACCGCAACTTCAGGCGTGGCCAGCTCCAGGCTCGAGAGCAATCGCGCGCCCAGGGAGCGGCCGATCTCATCGGCTGCCTGAGCCTGCGCCGGCGATATCTGCATCCTCTTGGCGACGACGACCGGCAACTGCCGATCGATCAGCTCGTAGCCCAATTCCGCCGCGACGCGCTCGGCGACGGCAACCGCTCCGCATCCATATTGGTTGGAGATCGTAACGATCACGACGAAGGACTACGCGATGCCGATCATCCAGACCCGCGACCTCCGCAAAGTCTTTCGCAGCGTTAAGCGCGTGCCGGGCGCGCTCGGCGCGCTGCGTACGCTCTTCTCGCACAGCTACGAAGACCGCGTCGCCGTAGACGGAGTGACAATGTCGCTGGAAGCGGGCGAGCTAGTCGGTTACATCGGTCCGAATGGTGCCGGAAAATCCACGACGATCAAAATGCTCACGGGCATCCTGGTTCCGACCTCGGGCGAGGTCAACGTTGCCGGCATCGTCCCGCACGAAGCGCGCCGCCAAAACGCCCGTAACATCGGTGTGGTCTTCGGCCAGCGAAGTCAGTTGTATTGGGATCTTCCGCTAATCGAGTCGTTCGAACTCTTGCGCGCGATCTACGGCATCCCGCCGAACACGTACAAACGCAATCTCGATGCATTCATCGAGCTCTTGCAAATGGAAGAATTCCTTCGCACGCCCGTCCGCCAGCTTTCTCTAGGCCAGCGCATGCGCGGCGACTTCGCCGCCGCCATGCTGCACGATCCCAAAATCGTCTATCTCGACGAACCGACGATCGGCCTCGACGTCGTCGCTAAAGAGGCGATCCGCAAATTCATCGCCCGCATCAATACCGAACGCGCGACAACCATCATCCTCACGACTCACGACCTCGCCGACGTCGAACGCCTCTGCCGCCGCATCGTCCTAATCGACCACGGGCTGCTTATTTACGACGGCGACATCGACCGGATCAAAACTGAATACGGGCGATACCGCACCTTGGTGCTGCAATTCGAGCACTACACGCCCACGCCACGGCTGGACGGCGCAGAACTCGAGAGCAGCGACGGAAAAATCGCTCGCTTTCGCTTCGACCGCAACCGTCAACGTCCGGATCTGCTCATCCGCCAAGCCAGCGAACGCTACAGCCTCGAAGACGTCACCCTCGAAGAGCCGGACCTGGAGTCAATCATCCGCCGCATCTACGTCGAGGGATATGACACCCGCGCGCAGGAGAGCCTCACATGATTCTTTCGAGCGCCACCAAAAAACCGAAGATCCACCCCAGTGCCTACGTAGCCCCAACCGCAACCATCAGCGGCGACGTAACCGTCGGCTCGGGCTGCGCCATTCTCCACGGCGCCGTGATCACCGCCGAGGGCGCCCCGCTCACCATCGGCAGCGACTGCGTCGTCATGGAAAACACCGTCATCAAATCAAGCGGAGGCAGCGCCACTCAATTCCCGGTAAAAATCGGCGACCGCTGCATCGTCGGCCCGAGCGCGTACGTCGTCGGCGCCACCATCGGCAACGGCTGCTTCATCGCCAGCGGCACCCGCGTCTTCAACGGCGCAATCATGGAAGACGGCAGCGGCGTCGCCCTGGGCGGAATCGTGCACGTCAATGCTCATCTCGGAAAAAACGTCAGCGTCCCAATGCAACACATCGCGTACGGAAACCCGGCAAAAATCGTTCCGCCCGAAAAAGCCGCCGAAGCAGCCCGTGACCTCAACTTCTACGAAAACGTCTTCAACATCGAGAGCGGCGAAGGCGCCCGCGCCAAAGCAGCCCAAACCTACGCTCAGTTCTTACGCAAAGCACATGCCCAAGACACCGTTCTCGACGCGCACGTCAACGCGGCACCCGCGCGGCGCAGTTCGCGCGAAGAGCCCCCGCCCCAGCAAATGACCGAAGTCGACACCGTCGTCGACGCCATGATGCTCGAACTGCAAGAAATGGAACATCGTCGTCAAGAGGGGCTCAAGAAGAAACCTCGGGCGTGAATTGGGTGGATGCACTCGGGTCGCGGGGACGCCCGCTTTTTCACATCGTGTGAAAAAGCTACTCACTGAAATCGGCCTCCCGCCCCTCCAGGGCTTCGGCCGATTCTCAGATGCCCCGCGACCCGAATGCATTCACCCAATTTTGCTCGTGATTTCGTCTATCGCGATGAGATGGGGATGATGATATTCGAGCCGTACGTCGAGTTCGCCAAGAAGGCGTTCGCGAGAGAGTCGACTTATCGGATGGAGGTTTTGACCGAAATCGGGTCGCTCGTTTTGCGTGTTTATTTGTTACGCTCGTTGTGGACGGCTTTGTACTCGCAGAATGCGATGCCATTGAATTTACCGTTACACTCGATGATTACGTATGCGACGGTATCACTGTTGATGTCGTTGATTCTGGAGGTTGACGGGACGCGGTTGATTCGCGAGAAATTGCGTGAAGGGACGATCGCTACGGATTTGATGAAGCCGATTAGCGTGCCGTTTTATTTCTTCTCCGACGGTGTTGGGCAAACGCTGTTACATGCGCTGTTGGTGATACCGTCGTTGCTGTTCGCGTTGCTACTGGTGCATATTGACGTGCCGCAGCCGGCGACGCTGGTGGCGTTTGCGATTTGCTTTCTGATCGGGTATTGCGTCAACTTCTTCATCAACTTCTTGATGAACTCGGTGGCGTTTTGGACGCTCGAGACCTTTGCGATTCAGTTGATCGTGCGCTGGGTTTCGGATCTGCTCTCGGGGCAGATCATTCCGCTGACGTTTTTTCCGGGCGTCTTTGGGCAGATCGTGTTCGCGTTGCCGTTTGCCGCGGTGTATTCGACGCCGCTCTTGATTTACGTCGGCGTGATTCCACCGGCGCAATGGGGTGCGGCGATCGGCGTGCAGGTTGCGTGGCTCGTGCTGTTCGGCGGGCTGTCGGCCCTCGTTTGGCAAGCGGCTGCCCGCCGGGTTATCATTCAGGGCGGCTAGACGCTGGGCACGTCCCATAGGACGAGCTCGCAATGGCCTTTGACGCCTAAACGGGGGACGTCGAAGAGACGGACGGCGTCGCCTTTGTGGAGACTCTCACCGTTGGCTTCTACGTTTCCGTCGGCCACGAAGAGATAGGCGTAGCGGTGGGGCGCAAATTCGTAGACGAGGGTTGCGTCTTCGACTCGCGCGACGGACATCGTCGCGTCTTGCGTGATTCGGATCGGCGCACTCACGCTTGCTTGGCCGCTGACGATGCGCAGCCAGGTGTTGCGGCGATCGTCGATGGAGAAGTCCATCTGTCCGTATGACGGCGGCTGCTGGAGTTGCCCGGGGATCACCCACATTTGGACTAAGTGCAGCGGCGCGTTGGCATCGGCGTTGTACTCGCTGTGGCGGACGCCGGTTCCGGCGCTCATGAATTGCACGCCGCCCGGTCCGACGACGCCCTCGTTGCCGATGCTGTCCCTGTGCGCGAGCTTGCCCTCGAGAACGTAGGTGATGATCTCCATATCGCGGTGAGGGTGCGTTGGGAATCCGGTGCCGCCCGCGATCGTGTCATCGTTGAAGACGCGCAACGCGCCCCAGTTCTGATTGCCTGGATCGTAGTAGTCGGCGAAGCTGAACGAATGATACGTCTGCAGCCACCCATGATCGAAGAAGGCGCGATCCTTGGAGCGTTGGACGTTGAACGTTGGGGCGGACATAGTCTTCATGGCAATCCTTCGTAACCGCAGCCGGCTGCCACGTGGTTGCGTTACCGGGCTGCTCCGCGGGAAAACGCGGCGAGCTTGAGGTAACGCGTAACGATGGTGGCGGCCTACCTCCAGTATTGGCGGGTGAATCTGCTGACGATGCTCGAGTACCGGGCCAATTTCATTATGTGGTTCGTTTTCACGATCGTCTACCATGGTGTCGCACTTGCGGCGCTCTACGTGACGATGAGGCAGTTTCCATCCATGAACGGCTGGGACTTCCGCGAGATGTTCTTTCTCTACGCCCTGTGGATGACCGGCCACGAGTTGCACAATGTGCTTTTCTTTAATGTCGTGAGCGTCCCCGATTACGTGCGTGAGGGGCGATTCGATCGTTTCCTCGTTCGTCCCCTCGACACGCTCTTTCAAGTGCTGACCGTGCCTGCCCAACTTTCGCCCGACGCCATCATTCTCGCGGTTGTAACGTTGGCGGTCGCGACGGCAACTGCACACGTGCGCGTCGACTGGGTATTCGTCGTCTTCGTGCCGCTGGTCGTGATGGGCGGATCGTTGATCGACCTTGGAATCTCGCTCGTCGTGGCGACGATCTCGTTTTGGTTCGTACGCGTCGATACGCTGCGCTGGGTTGTCATGTCGCTCGAGCAAGACTTTACGCGCTATCCGATCAGCATCTACACGCGCGGCGTACGTATCGTTCTGGCGTTCGTGCTGCCCTTTGCCTTCATGAACTATTTTCCGGCGACGTACTTCCTGCAAAAGGCGGAAACGGGCTTACACATGAACCCAGCGGTCGGTCTCTTGACCCCTGCGATCGGCATCGCGTGGCTGGCCGTTGCGTATGCTTTTTGGCAAACCGGCCTGCGCCACTATCAAGGCACTGGGTCGTGAAGCGCGCTGCGTTCCTGGCCGGCGGCGCTGCATTCGCGGCGCTTCCGATGCCGCTGGAAGCATCGTCGTTTACCCGCGTCGAGGCGATTGCGCGAAGCGTGCCCGGCGTGGTGGGTGCCTATTGCCGCACGCTCGCTGCCGGGCCGCCGGTTTTCGCATTCAACCAGAACGTCCTCTTCCCGGCGGCATCCACAATCAAGGCACTCATCATGGTTACTGCATTCGTGCAAGAGGAACGCGTGCCGGGAACCCTTGCCCGGCGTATTACGACGAGCAGCAGCGAGTTGATTGGGGGTTCGGATTTCATGTCGCAGCAGCCCGATGGTGCGCGCCTTTCCGTACGCGAGTTGCTGGTGCCAATGATCACGGTCAGCGACAATACTGCGAGTAACTATCTGATTTCATTTTTCGGGATGAAACGTATCAACCGCATAGGCGCCCGCCTCGGCATGACACGTACGCGCCTAGCGCGGCATTTCTTGGACTTCGGAGACATCGCGCACAACGACAACGTCACCACACCGCGCGATATGTCGGCGTTGCTTTTCGCGATCGCACGTGGTGCGCGCGAAGAGATTACGACCATCTGCTCGCCGCAGCACTGCCGGTCGATGATTCGCATCATGCTTCGACAGACGGACCGCGACAAGATTCCGGCTGGACTTCCGCCCGGCGTTTCGGTCGCCAATAAAACGGGCGAACTCGACGGAAGTCGAAACGACATCGCGATCGTCGAACCGTTCGGCGATTCGCCGTACATCCTAACGGTGTATAGCAAGTGGCTGCAGGACTACAACCCCGCGTATACGGCGATCCATCGGCTGGCTCGCCTGTCGTATCAGCTGGCGGGTTCGACCGTGACTTTTTTAATAGGATCGCCTCTGCGAATCGCGTCGAGCGCGCCAAAGCCATCGGTCATTTGGCCGAAGACGGTATAGTTGTTGTCGAGAAACCGCGCGTCGTCCAGACAAATGTAAAACTGCGATCCAGCCGAGTCAGGCTTCGAAGAACGAGCCATCGCGACGGTTCCGCGCACATGCGGGCGAGCGTTGAACTCGGCTTTGAGCGCGTAACCCGGGCCGCCCGTGCCATCCCCGTCGGGGTCGCCGCCCTGGACGACAAACCCTGGCTCCACCCGGTGAAAGGTGAGGCCGTCATAAAAGCCGGCCTCCGCCAGCTTCATGAATGCGGCGGTATGAACCGGTGCATCGTCCGGAAAAAACTTGAAAAGGATGTCACCTTTGTCTGTGGAGATGCGTATCCGCGAGGTACGCGCTCGCTCGGTGTAGGTTCTCACCTCGTCCGGCGTGGGAGCAGCATGTGCCATCCCGCTTTCTTTGCGCGTTTTGATCGTGTGCCCTTGCGGTAGAATCTCATCGATTCCTCATGAGGACTACAAAAAGCCGCGGCAACGGACCGGGTGAGGCGATGCGGCCGACGCTTCACGTGCACATCCCCCCTGACGCGCGCCACGCACGAACCGTGCGGGATGCGCTGCTTGCGTTTGGTTCGTTGCATGCAGTTGCCGAGCTGGATCTGGAAGCGCTGATCTTCGCGGTAGGTGAAGCGTTGGCCAATGCCATCGAACACGGGTGCCCGCAAGGCGGTGAGATCGACGTGACGGTCGAGCTCGATTCGCACCTGATTTCTGCGCGCATTGCAGATCGCGGGCGCGGGTTCCGCGATACGCCAAGCGGTTACATGCCGCTGCCGGATGGACTCTCCGAGCGCGGCCGAGGGCTTCCGATCATGCAGCGCTGCATGGATTTGTGCAAAGTCGAGAGCATGCCGGGAGGCGGAACCATCGTCACTCTGGGTCGATTTCGGCGCGGCATGTCCGCGAATCAGGAACAGCCGGCCCTCTCGTAAAACACCGGCGGCATGGATGCTTATGCCGTTTTGGCTGCTCTGCTCGCCGCTGTGCTCTCCTACGCGGCGCCCAGCCCAGCGCCTTCCGATCCACAGATCGTTGCCATGGTGGCGCAGGTCAGTGCGGATCGGCTGCGGGCAACCGACACGAAGCTGGTCGGTTTTGGAACGCGCAACGATTTCTCCGAGACGTCATCGACCGCGACGCACGGCGTTTTCGGAGCTCGCGATTGGCTTCGCGCGCAATTCGAGGAGATCGCCAAGACGAGCAGCGGCCGGATGACGGTCGCCCTCGACGATTACGTGCAGCCCAAGACGCCGCGCACACCACGCGCCGTGCAAGAGTCGAGCATCATCGCCACGCTGCGTGGCGACGAACCCGGCCTCGTGTATGTAATGTCGAGTCACTACGACGACTGCAACGGCGATTGCACCAACGGCACGCGCGTCGCGCCGGGCGCCGACGATAACGGCTCGGGTACCTCGGCCGTATTGGAAGCGGCGCGCATTATGGCTCCCCACCAATTCCGCGGTACGATCGTTTTTGCGGTGTTCGATGGGGAAGAGCTGGGCTTGTGGGGGTCGCAACATTTTGCGAACGAGCTAAAGGCCAAGGGCATAGCCATTGCCGCCGATCTCAACAACGACATCATCGGAAACTCAACTGGTGGGAACGGCGCTCACGAGCCGGACGCGATACGTGTGTTCAGCCAAGCTTTGCCTGCCGGTGCGGACATTAAGGACGTCAACCTGGTCGGCTCGGAGAACGACTCTCCTTCGCGCGAGCTTGCACGCTTCGTCGGAAACATCGTTCCACAATACGTCACCGGCTTTCAGGTGCGCCAGATTTGGCGCGCCGATCGTTTCCTGCGCGGCGGCGATCAGGAGTCGTTTCAAGACGACGGTTATCCAGCGATTCGTTTCGTCGAAGCGAATGAAAATTTCACGCACCAGCACCAAGACGTGCGCAATGAAAACGGCGTCCAGTACGGCGACCTGCTGCCGTATATCGACTTCGACTATATGGCCAAGGCGACGCAGGCAAACATCGCCGCGTTAGCGGCACTCGCGCTGGCGCCTCAAGCTCCGCCGAACGCACAGATGGTGTTGCGACGTCTGGGATACGACTCGACCCTGCGTTGGAAGCCGGCGATCGGCGCCGCATCCTACGAAATCGTGTGGCGCTCGACGTCCGCCGCCGACTGGCAGTTTGCGCAAAGGGTCGGCAACGTTACCGAAGCAACGGTACCCGTCAGCAAAGACGACTACATCCTCGGCGTCCGATCGATCGACGCACAAGGGCACCAAAGCGTCGCAAACTACCCGGTGCCCCTGAGAGAGCGATGAGCGTGGCGCCTGTCATGGTGAACGCTCACTCGGTGTCGGGGGCGAGATCTGAGCCGAGCAGCAGCGTAGAGTTCGTGCCGGGACGCAGCTGCGTCGAGAAGAGCTGCGCCAGCGCTTGTGCTGCAGCCGTGCTGCCGACGACGACGCTCGTGGATTTTGCGGGCTGGTCGATCGACGTCTGAACGTTCCAACCGCCGCCACGAAGCGCGCCGACGATCGTCTTGTCGAAATCACCGTTGCCCGTTGCATTGGCGACAACGATCTGATCCTGCGGTGGGTCGACCTTGGTGAAGAGCAACTTGCCGATCAGCTTTGCCCATCGTTCGTCAACGAAGACGACGGAGGCGTCGCCCACCCAGCCGGGCTTGCTCGGGAGCGTAAAGGAGCGGATGTTGTCGTCGGGCACGTCGCGATAGACCTCGAGCAGTGCCGCAAGCTGCCGATCGGAAAGCGTGCTTTGCATGTCCTTGCGCGCAAACTTCAGGATGCGTGGGAGCTTCGCCCAGTTCTGCGGCTGACTCACCTGATCCATCATCAGCCTGAGCACTTGTTGCTGGCGCTTCATGCGCCCGTAGTCGGACGCTGCGTCATGACGGAAGCGCAGGTAACCGACGACTTGTCCGCCGGTTAGGTATTGCTCGCCCTTCTTTAGGTGAATGTGCAGATCGCCGTAGTTGTCGTCGTAGTCCATGTCCTCGTCGACATTGACGTTGAGGCCGCCCATCGCGTCCACGATCTGCGCCGCCCCCGCAGGTTGCAGTGCAACCACGGCATCAATCGGAATTCCGCCGAGCAGGGTACTCACCACGCGAGCGCTCATCTTTGAACCACCGTAGGCATACGCCGCGTTGATCTTATCCTCACCGTGTCCCGGAATCTCGACCCAGGTGTCGCGCGGAATGGAGACAAGCGTTGCCGTCCGGCGATCGACGTCCAGATGCGCCATGATGACCGTGTCGGTGGTCGCCTCGTCATCCTGATAGCCGAGCACGAGCAGATTGAGCTTGCTTACGCCGAACGCTTGCTGTGTCGTGTGCAAAACGACTTGGTGCTGGACGCGATCGCCGAAGATGAAGAATCCGGCGACGACGGCGGCAATGCCGGCCAACCCGACGAGGATGGTTCGCATTGTGCGAATGCTAGAAAACATAGAAACTCCTCACGTGGTGCGTTGTTCGAACAAGCGTTCGTCTGCGGACGCGGGTTTACGTGAGGAAAATCGGAGGAGCGCGATTGCCGATCCGGCAAACGACCGGCGCGCAGCGCGTGAAGAACAGCGTTTCGCGGCGATGCAGCGCGAGCGGCGGGCTTGCGCGCAACGACCGCACGGCGAGCGCCTGGATTTGACGGATGACACGAGCCGTCGTATGCGCGCACGCACGCACGACGCGGGCCAGGCCAAACGCGAGCGCGACACAGGTGATTGCGTGGACCGGCAGGCTGAACCAGATCGGTCCTCCAATCCACACCAAGCCGCCCAGCGGGTGACCCGCGACCACGATCTGCTCGAGCGTTTCCATCAGGAAAACCACGCCGATCTGAACCGTGAACGCCACCGGGAGTAGCCGGCCGACGTTCGTCGCGAGAGCGCTGCCGGAAACTCGCATCAGCTCGCGCTGCACGCGCGAAGCGATGTGGACCAGCATGAAAACTGCGCCGACCAAGAGCGCCGGAAGAACGTCGAGGTTTGAGTGGTCGGTGAAATTGCCCGGACCAAACCACCCTGCGTTGGAGGCGGCTTCAACGAGGGGGTCAGCGATCGCAGCCGCGATCACCGCCACGGCAATGCAGAACCAGAACCGGATCGAGGCGTGCGTCATGGGGTGGTTGTACCCCCCTTCGCTACGCGGGGACTCTTACCCGGCTTGGGCGGTCCTCTGGCTCGGCCGCATGAGGGCAGTCCCGAGAGCCTCAACGACCGGCAGGATCGAGGGCGAGGCCTTTTCGCGCATTTTGCCCAGGACCACGCGGGGGTTCACCGCACACTCGCCTTGAGCGGCCAGACCGCAAACGAATTCATCCGCCACGCCAAGGATCTGCCCGACTCTTGCATTTTCGGCAAGCGCTGGTAGGTGAGCCAGCTCAGGAATGCGCGCGAGCACGAGCGGATCAACCTCCTGCAGGACACCGGCGCGGCGAATGTCGGCAATATCACCGGGATAGCCGAGTTGCGCCGCAATGCGCGCGCTCCACTCACCGGTCTGACGCGCTCGCTCCAGCGCGCCCACGTCGCCTCCCATGGCAAACGCGAGCGCAGCGTCGATCACCGCCTCGATTTGCGCTTCGCGAACCCAAGCCGTCTCGAGAATCTCGCTTGGTAGACGCTGCAATTTGCGTTGGGCCTCCAGCCGAGCTAATTCGTGCCTCGTAAGCTCCTCGTCCATGCACCTAATGTAGCGGCGGCGAGAGGCCTACGGATATACCGAGTTTTCCGTAGGCAAGTTCGCAGCGGGCGCAATCCTCCGGGTCATGTAGGCAAATTCACCTACTAAGAGTTAATCTAGTGCCAGGGGTGTGCCGGCCTCTCGGCCGCGTCCGCCCATACGGAAAGGACGGAGCAATGCTTTTTTTGGCCTATCTCTTTTCAATAGTTCTTTCGACTCATACGCCGGCGTTTGGCTTTCACGTTAGCGACGTGACCAAGTCTTCAGTGCACGCGGACGAGACCGGCGGGGCACCGATGGAGACCGGCGGGGCACCGATGCACACGCGGCACCTCGTCGGAGGAGTGCGCTAGCGATCAGTGACCGCTCCGGTTGATTTGCTGCGCGCCGGCCGGTTTAAGGAGGCGCGCGCCATTCTAGAGCAACGCAACGACCCGGGCTCGCTCATCGAGCGAGCGCGTCTTGCGTTGTTTCTCGACAGCGATGTTGACGCAACGCAGCGGTTCGCCGCCCGTGTCCGCACGGCCGACGACGCTACGGCCGGGCAACGCGCGTTGGCAGCGGCTTTCGTGCGCTGTACGAAGGCGCTTCGGGGCGAACACGCTCCTGCCGTTGACGCAGAGAGCTTAGCGGAGGTCGAGCCGCCGATTATCGGTGAGGTTATCTACTATTTGGCGTACGCTGCCTACCTGGCGCGTGATCTCCGTAGCGCTGAAGCATGGCTGCGCTTTCATACGCCGCTTTCGGCAGACTGGGCCGCACGCTACCTTGTGATCTCGGGCATGATCGCCGCCGGACACGAGCGCTTCGTCGAGCAGGCGGAGCTGACCGCGAGAGCGCTGGACTTATTGGAAACGCAGGCACCCGACCACGTTTATCTGATTGCAAACGCCGCGCGCCACCTCGCCGTTTTGGCCCGCGACGTGCCGCAGGTCGATGCGAGCGAGGGTTTGGAACGCATTCTTGACAGGCTCGGTGACGACGACGGATTCACCGGATCGCGCTTTCACGTCGTTCGCCTCCTCGGCTGGTCGCATGCGCTTCGCGGCGATTATACCGGCGCCATGAGATTCATCCTTCGCGCAACGTTCGAAGCCGACAACGACGTCGAGCGTCTATACGCGCATCTGGATCATGCGTCGGTCGCCGTCTTTGCGCACGAGCAGGCGGGTGCCGCGGCAACGGCAGCGTTTGCCATCGCAAAAGACTTGATCGCGACCATTCCATGGCATGCGATCGAAACTGACGATCTGGCGGCGCTACCGATCGCCGCGCAGGTCGCGGTGGAGTTCGGTGCAAGCGCAGAAGCGATTAGCTACTGTGATGTCGCGGAAGGGGGCAGGGGACGAATTTCCCCGCGCCTTCCGATGGCGCATGACGGACGCTACGACGCGATGTTGAGCGAAGCCGTGTCGCTCGCGTACGCAAGCCTGGATCGGCGCCGTGCGCTCGCTGCCGCGACGAGCGCCTACGGCTACTACGAGCGGATCGGATTCGCATGGCGCGCGGCGCGAATGGCTATTCTGCTCTATCAGATGACTCACCGCACAGAGTGGAAGACGCGTGCGCTCTCACAGCTCGAAGCGTATCCGCGCAGTCCGTTTCATCGCTTACTCGAACGTCCGCGCGCTCTTACCAAGCGTCAGGAGGACGTGCTCAAGTTGGTACGCCTTGGTTACGACGACGAGCGCATCGCTCGCGAACTGGGTATTTCGTACAAGACCGTCCGCATTCACATCGGACGCATCTTTCAATGGTATGGCGTGCGAAGCCGCAGCGCGCTGATGGCGCGCGTTGCCGCCGCAGGATTTGTCAGCGCCTAAACCCCGCAAGCACCGGCCGTAGGGCCGGGCGCGCGTTGATGACGATCTCCCCTATTCGCAGCATTGTGCCACGATAATTGCTTTTTAGCATAGTACTTGCTTTTTACAAGTCTATAGGCTACCATGCTGCCATAAGGAATATCAAACGCTTGAAAGGGGGCCTCTCATGCCAAGCATCACACCGTTCCTGTGGTTTGAGACGCAGGCCGAAGACGCAGCCAAGTACTACGTTTCGATTTTCAAGAATTCCAAAATCACCGACGTGGCCCGTTACGGCGATGCAGGGCCGGGGCAAAAAGGGTCCGTCATGACAGTCGACTTCACGCTCGACGGCCAAGAGTTCATGGCCATCAACGGCGGCCCCGCGGATCCCGATGCACCAAGCCGCCCCGATACGCCCTGGCAGGGTGCGATCGCGCTCTTTGTGAGTTGCGAGTCACAAGCCGACGTCGACGTCCTTTGGGACAAGTTGTCCGAAGGAGGCAAGAAGCTGCCGTGCGGGTGGGTCACCGACAAGTACGGCGTCACTTGGAACATCGTGCCGAGCGGATTAGGCGAGGTGCTTCGTGGTCCCGACGAAGAGCGCTCGCAACGTGCGATGCAGGCAATGCTGCAGATGCAGAAACTCGATATTGACGAACTCAGACGCGTCTACGCTTCATAGCGTTGGAGGGAAATCACACCATGCCAGAGACCACGACGAAACATCCGGTCATTCACTTCGAAGTTATGGGCAAGAACACCGCAAAACTGCGGACGTTCTACGGCGAACTCTTCGGCTGGTCGATCGCGACCCCTCAGAGCGGCGACCCGACCGAGTACGGCGTCATCGATACGGTGCCCAGCGACAGCGGCGTCATCAGCGGCGGGATCGGCAAAGCTCCCGACGGTTACGACGGCCACGTGACGTTCTACGTCCGTGTCGATGACGTTGAAGACACCCTCGCGGCGGTCGAAAAAAACGGCGGAACGCGGATGATGGGGCCGGACAACGTCCCGATGCCGAACGGCGCCTCGATTACGATCGGTCTCTTCCGCGATCCCGAGGGCCACACGATCGGTCTGGTCGATCCCGGCAATTCAATGTAAAGTTACTCCAGCTGCCCGGCACGGCCTGTGATGCCAATTGCGGCTGGTCGAGATGACTTGTCGCGAGCGGCGGGACTACCTAAGACCCGGCGAGTCGGAACGGAGGTGCTTTCGTAGTGCGCTTGATCCTCTCCGTAATTTCTCTGCTGATGTCGATCTGCTTGCAATCGCAAGTCTTCGCAGCAACACCTTCGCCGCAGAAGACGCCCAACAGCTTTGCCTCGACTCCGCAAGAGGAGATCGCCAGGGCTTTTTACCACGGACGATCCATTCGCATTCTGCGAATCAACGCAGTGGGGCGTTTTGCGATTGCGCTGGCACAATGCAGTAGTAGCACATGCGCGGCGATATTTAGCCCTCCCCGCAATCCTCAGACCCTTCTCTTGGAGCGATTCTCGTTTGGATGGCAACTGCTCGAACTAGTGGGACCCTGTACCCTGGACGGCCGCGGCATTTCTAGGGACGACCAACGCCAATTAATGCTCGGGATGCCCAAGCCGACCGAAAACCGTTGCGGTCCGAGCGAGGTAGACGCGGGGCCTCCAGGAGACGTAGAGGCCGTGCGCGAGTTGATGGACGGGACGTTCATCCCATTCGTCAAGGTTTCCGGAAACTACGCGTTCGGAAGTGAGTTCAGCGACGGTGGCTGGTGTGGGCTCTTCCAACGGAAAGCCAATGGGTGGATTCTTCTGGCTAGTTGCAAAGGCGCGATGGACGATCAATACGTGTGCAGCTTGGGAATCCCACAGGACACCTTAACCGCGCTATCTACCGGCGTTCAGTGCCACGGCGGGACGCCGCCGCGGAAGCTGTCAAGAAGTTTGATACCGGCGATCATCCCAAGTTCGTGAACGCTTAGACTCTAAAGAGAAAGGTCGAATTGAACCGCCAGCATTTCCTCGCCGGTGCTTCGGCGGCCGCCACAGCGGGACTCGGTTCGCTGCGTCCAATCACCGCTCACGGCGCAGCGGCGGAGCCGCGGTTTGAGTTCCACAGCGCTTTTCTTGTGAATCTGCATCACACGCTGTATTATCAGGCCAGTGTAGTGCAAATGCTCTACACCACTGGCCCCGACGCGCTTCCGGAACTTCCTGCGCGCGTGTATCGCGAGATGGTTACGCACATTCCTTCGCCAGAGCATAGACGCTGGTACCGTGCGTTACGCTTCTATCAAAACGAATATGGTTGGCGCAGTCTGATTTTCGACGACGAGATGTATGCGCTGGAAAACGACTTGGTCGCCGGTACGCCGCCCGCGCAGCTGAAGCGCGTGCTCGACGACGTTTCGCCGATCTACCGCGAGCGGCTCTGGCCGATTCACGACTCGCTGAATCGCAAGTCCATCGAAGAATGGCAAGCCGCAGTCGCGCGATACGGGCCTTCGTTCTTTCCGGCGCTAGCGAAGCTCTATCAGCGACCGTGGCTGCCCATTCCCTGCCGTGTGGACGTCGTCGCTACCACCGATCGACTCGGCGCGTACAATAATCCGGGAAAGGACAATCGATACTGGCATATTGTCATGTCGAGCTATGATCGTGAGAATGACGATCTTCACGGGTTCGAAATCATGACGCACGAAGCGTCGCACTCGA
>Ga0153924_1000174_pt1 | contig 43655 bp, 42 predicted proteins | sample TSNJ008MetaG_FD_104709 | JGI IMG/M metagenome (GOLD analysis project Ga0153924, IMG submission 104709) | Attine ant fungus gardens microbial communities from New Jersey, USA - TSNJ008 MetaG | ecosystem: Host-associated > Fungi > Mycelium > Unclassified | place: USA: New Jersey, Wharton State...
AGTAGCACGGTGCCGTGCTCTACCTATATCAAAGAGTATTATGACAAGAAAATCAAGAAGAAAACCTTATGATAAAGGCATTTGCTTTAAATGCTTTCCATAAGTACTTGCTTTCCATAATAAACCTCCGTAGAACCGGGAGAACGATGCCCTAACAATTGCTGTATAAAAGTGTGGCTTACCCCGTCTTCCAGTAAATGAACCGCAAAGCAGTGGCGCATTGTATGCGGGGTGACATGCGACTCCAGGCCGATTTTTTCAGCTTGTCCGGAAGTAAATAGGAGGACAGCATCACTGGTCAGCGGTCCTCCCGTTATCTGACTTGGGAACAGCCAGTCCATGGGTCTGCCACAGTGATACCAATAAGCAGTCAGGATTTCTAGATTCCGTTCTGAAAGGATGGTATTTCTGTCCTGCCGGTTTTTCGACTTGCTGACGTAGATCATTGATTCGGAACGCAGAACATCACCATATTTTAGCCGACATACTTCGCTGACACGTAAACCGGAAGAATACATGGTGGAGACCATTGCCTTGTGCTTTAAATTATCATAAGAATCAATCAGGGCATCGACTTCTTCTCGTGAAAGGATGACCGGAATTTTTCTGTCCCTCTTCATTTTGGGGACTTTTTTCGCATTCCACTGATATTCCAGAGTATACTCAAAAAAGAATTTAAGGGCCGCCGTATAACAATTGATGGTAGAAGGCATCTTATTTTGTTGATCTTTTAAATAAAATACAAATCTCCGGATATCCGAATAGGTTGCCTGCATGGCATCTTTCCGGATAAATTCCAGAAAGATGCGAACATAAGTATGATAACCCTCCATGGTTGACGGTGTGAAATTTTTAAGCTTCATATCAAGCATAAGTTTATCTAAATATTTCTGATCCATGAAAACCCTCCTAGATTTAATGGTGTAAGATAAATCGGTTATTTACACCCATAGGAGGAGCACGAATCGGAAATATATTCTTGTCATCAAATGACAAACATGATAGTATTTCCATAGGCAGTGGGTACTCCTAATCTATGATTGTTTTGTTGTGGTGATTTAACAATATAATAGATTTTGAAAGTATTCCACTGTTTTTAATATTTAGATAACGTAAAAAACCGCCACGTATCTGGCTAAGCCATCGCGCAGCGATTTTGTTCAATAATCATTATTCTCTGTTCTAGGAATATTCGCCTATTCCCAATCGCTATTTTTCAATTCCCTTAATTTATAAATTGAGCATTTGCTTTAAGGCGATACTTTTGGTTTGTGTGTATTCGTCCAGCGTATGTGTAACTCCTTCTCTTCCAATACCTGTCATCTTATAGCCGCCAAAAGCAAGATGAGCACTTCTATAATTACCACAACCATTAATTACGCATGTGCCCGCCTCTATCTCTGTCGCCACTTTCAGCGCAACACACATGTCCTGTGTCATAACACCGCTGGATAGGCCGTATGGCGCAAGATTTGCAATTGTAATTGCCTCTTCCACCGTATCAAAACCAATTACCGGAAATACCGGACCAAATACTTCCATTTCGTGCGCTATGTTCATCTCAGGTGTCACATCTACAAGCAGTGTAGGTTCAAAGTACGTTGTGTGAAACCGCTTCCCACCAAACAAACACTTTGCGCCTTGCTCTATTGTTTTTTGCACCTGTTGTTCCACGTCTTTTGCTGCCCGCTTACTAATAAGCGGACCATATGTCGTGTCCTCTTCTAAGGGATTGCCTACTTTAATTTTCTTCAATGCTTCCAGCAGTTTTTGCGTATACTTTTCTTTTATGCTATTTTGAACAATCATACGCTTTGTGCCGCAGCAAGTTTGACCGGCATTGCTTGCACGTCCAGCCAGCGTTTCTTCAACTGCTTTATCGAGATTTGCTCCTTCAAATATGATAATAGGATCATTACCGCCAAGTTCCAGAAACACATGTGTCAGGTTCTTTGCGCAGCTTTGCATCGTCTCAATGCCGACTGCTGTACTTCCTGTCAAACTAATTGCGTCAATCTTTTCACTTCCAGCAAGTTGTCTGCCAATCCTTGCTCCTCCACCAGTTACAACCTGCACCGCACTTGTCGGTACTCCCGCCTCTAAAAGCAGTTTTGTCAGGTAAATATTACACATGGGAGTTTCGCTCGAAGGCTTAATGATCACGGCATTACCCATCACGAGCGCAGGGGCGACCTTATGGGCATATAGTTCTACCGGATAATTAAACGGTAAGATACAGGCAACAACACCAAGCGGTTCTTTTATGGTAAAGATGATATCCCCTTTTACACGATCTTCGGAATTCTGCGGCAATGTTTCGCCACCATAATTCTTTGCCTTTTCACAATATGACTCAAATATCCCCATACACGCCTTTGTCTCATCGACACAAGATACCAGCGTCTTCCCACTTTCTGCACACATCAGCCATGTGAACTCCTCCATATTGTTTTCCAACAGTGCAATAAATTTACGAAGGATAGCTACCCTGTCAAATAGGGCAATCTTTTTCCATAATTTTTTTCCTTCCTGTGCAACCTCCAGCGCTGTTTCAACGTCTTGGTAAGATGCTATAGGCACTGTATCAATCACCTCCAGTGTAGCGGGATTTGTAACCTCCAGTGTCTTTCCGTCACTTGCGTTCACTTGTTTACCATTGATCAACATCTTCATATTATATACCTTCTTTCTAAAATTAATGTACATGCCTGACACGTTACTACGGTATAAGGTAAATCTTATATCCCTCTTTGTTCAAGAACATGTCAAATGCTTTTTCCCACTCTTGCAATGGCAACCGCTTGCTAATAAGTTGCTGAACCTTATCAAGCTTTCCCTGCCCTGCGAGTTGAAGCAGTATTTCCCACGATGTCCGTTCTGTCGCATAGCTCACAGTCAACTTCAGTTCCTTATATAAGATTTTATCCATATTTACCGGAATGGGCTTTCCGAATAAACCGACCTGTGAAAGATTACCCTTTTTTTTCAACATCTCTATACATGTATTCATGGATTCTAAAACCCCAGCACATTCAAACGCCACATCCACACCATCAGCAGTCACTTCACTGACAATACGTTTTAGTTCCTCCATATCCGTAGCAATTGCATCCGCTCCCATTTCTTTTGCCATCAGTAGGCGTTCTTTATCCTGTGGGGTTCCTGAGACTATGATATACGCCCCTTGCATCTTTGCAAGCACTATGGCGAGTTGGCCTATTGTCCCAGGCCCGGATACCAGCACAACATCACCTGCTTTCAGGTAAGATTGCTCTATCACTGCACGGATGACACACGCAAGCGGTTCTGCAATTGCCATGACGTCATTTCCTGAAACATTATCCGGTACCTTGAATGCAAGATCGGCAGGAATGACCAAATATTCCGCCATTGCGCCGTTTACACCCGATCCAAGAGAACGTCTTTCATTACACATCATCAGCAGTCCCTGCCGGCAGTAATGACATTTCCCACATGTAACAGCTGCAGTCAGCGAAATAATCTGATCCCCTATTTCAAATCCTTTTACCTTTTCTCCGATTTTTACGACATTTCCTGTATATTCATGTCCTAAAATTACTGGTGGACAATAGGTATATTCATCTTTCATCAAATGGATATCCGTACCGCATATCCCTGCTGCTATAACCTTAACTAGTAATTCATTATCTTTGGGGATAGGCACGTTTACCTCTTGAATTCCCATTCCTTCTCTGCCTTCTGAAAATTTCACCAGAGCTTTCATCATTTCACTCCTACTCTATCGGTCTTTCTTTTGATTCTTTCCCAGTCTTGAACCCGATTCCACCTACGCTTACCCTAAAGCCGCTATCTTTCAACTGCTTGCTAATTTGCTTTATACGATTTGAATTTTCTTCCTGCCAGTTTGGCATTTCGTATTCCTTATTGATCTGGTTGTATTTTGATATTCCCAACTGATGAAATGGCAGAACATGTACTTCCCTGATTCTCCTCAGACTATTAATGAATTGCAGCATACGTCCAAATTCCTCACGAGTATCATTGACCGCTGGTATGAGCGGAATTCGTATGATAACCTCCTTATTACAGTCAATCAATTTTTTAAGATTATCCTTAATAATCTTATTATTTACACCTGTCCATTGCCGATGCTTTTCCTCATCATACATCTTCAGATCATACAAGAACAGATCTGTAACCGGCAATAACATTTCAAAAGCCTGCCAGTGCGTATACCCGCATGTTTCTATCGCCCTGCTGACACCTTCACATTTTTGTAGAAGTGTTGCGCAGAATTCGGGGTGCATTGTCGGCTCTCCACCTGAAATCGTGATTCCGCCACCAGACTGAACAAAGAATTCTTTATCTTTCATCACGTCTTCATAAAGCTCTGTCACCGTATAGCTCTTGCTTGAGACTTTCCTTGCTCCCCAATAGCATTCCTTGGTGCAGGCAAAGCACAGATCACATAATTCTCTGTTTGTTAACAATTTATTTCCCTGAACAGAGATTGCACTTTTTGTACAAACATTGATACATGCGCTGCATCCCATGCATAAACCATCACTCATCATAAGCTGTGGATTTTTGTCCAGCGCTTCCGGGTTTTGGCACCATTTGCAGGTAAGCGGACAGCCTTGGAGGAAGACGACTGTCCGTATTCCGGGTCCGTCATGTACGCAAAACCTTTGGATATTAGAAACATAAGCACATTGTTCTTTCATCTCTACCCCTTAACGTATTTATCTGCTGAATCTTTTGATTATGTTCTCCTGTTGCGCAGGTGCCATTGCTATAAAGTAAGCAGACAGCCCTCCCATGCGTACACGCAAATCTCTATGCAAGTGCGGATTTACCTGAGCGTCCCTCAAGTCAGCAACATTAGTGCTTGTAATCGTCATTATCTGCCCGTCAAGATTACAAAATGATTTAATCAGGTTTACCATTCGCTCAACTCCAGCCCCTCCTTCAAACTCATTGGAGTTAACCGAGATATCAACCGGACATCCGCTGAAATAGCGAAGCAGGTTCGGCTTAGTAACACTCTTGATCACGCTGGTGGGGCCACTAATATCCATACCTGCTGTTGGCGAAAAATTCGGTGCGAGTGCCTCGCCTGCCCCACGACCATCTGGCGTTGCCCATGTGTCTCTGCCAAGCACGGCATAATTTTCAAATGTACCAATGCCTGAACAAAATAGCAGCTTTTCCTGTTTTCGGTTCCAGTCATCCACCATATCTTCGAAATCTTCCATCAGCGTCATTGCAATGGCATCCACATAGTCGTCGTCATTACCAAACTTGGGAACAAGGTTCATCACACGTGCGCATAGTCTCTCATGTCCCTTCCAATCATCTTTTACAGCTTGTATCAATTCCTCCATTGAAACTACTTTATCTTCAAACACTAGTTTTTTGATTACTGCAAGTGAATCAACTGTATTCGATAACCCCGTGATAATAAGCATGTGAAAAATGTATTTTGCACCATCCTGGGAAATATCCCTGCCTTTTTCAATGCAATTATCCACAATGGACGAAAACAGCGGGTCTGGAGCAATCATATGCGATAGGCCAAAATTTTTAATTCTACGCTCACATTGAAAATCAATTGCTTTTTTCATCTGCTTAAGGTATGCGGCATAAAATGCATTATAATCCTTGAATATGTGTGGAGCACCTGTGTCCGGCGCCTCCTTATTCCCTGATTTTAGGGATTTTCCTTGAAACAGAATAAACTCTATCAACTGTAAATTCATGATGTGGGCATAACTAAAATGACTTTTGCCTGCAACTAGGCATTCCCAACACCCGTCATTAGAATAATTCCGTGCATCCTCGAGAGGAACTCCCATATGTACAAATCCAGGAATAATGGCATCATCGTTATAAATCATCGGTTCTCCCTGCCCATATCGCAAAGTATTGGCAAGCAGTTCTAAAAAGGATTCCGGCGAATCCTTATGAACCCTTGCAGCAAGTGTGGGCATAAGTAACCTCATTGATGCCATCAGGTCTACAAAGAGATAGGACACCTCGTTAGTCGCATCGTTTCCATTCTCATTTACTCCGGCAACTATGCAGTTCATCAACCAATCGTTTCCAGATTGCCCATAATTATAATTAGAATCACTGTTAATATCTTCATTCTCTTTCCAGGTCCACTGGCGCTGTTCGTATCCCCCTGTCTGTGCTTTTTTTTCTGTCAGTTCGGGAATCCGCCCTTGTGAGAACATGCCAAATGTAGCATGATTTTCAGCTTTTTTCGTGTCCATGATAATACGTTCATTGCATTTGACCAAAAAGCTGGCCATAAGATCTGCCCCATGCTCTTTGGAAATAGCCTTGCGATCCATATCCTTTTTGTAATAAGGATAAAAATACTGATCCGCTCTGCCAAACGGTACATATTCTCCAGCAGAATTCACCATGCAATATATGAACCAGAAAGACTGTAAAGCCTCATTAAAATTGTGCGCAGGGTTTTGCGGCACATGACGGCAGGTATTGTAAATCTCAAACAACTCTCTCTTACGAACGATGTCTTTACAGCAAAGTGACAGTTTCAATGCCTCCTGTGCATAACGCCTGGCAAACTCGACCACGCCATCCAATGCAATAATCATCGCACGCCATTCATTCAGTTTCTTAGGATTGGGCTTGGCACATCGCATTTCACTTACTATCTCCGCATTGATCTCTGCTATAATTCCAGTTATCCCCTTTTTGATCACTTTATCGTACTGTGGTGGATGATGCCCCCATATGCTTGACTCATTGAGTTCATACGTCTCGGCATGCTCACCTTCTTCTTTAGTGAAATAAAGTGGCATGACAGTTCCCCAGGCAACGCTGTTCTGGTTCGGATTGCCCACGATCAGTTCATCTTCTTTGATTGTTACAGGAAGGTTCTTTCCTATATAGTATTGAGCATAGGCCTTTCTGACAACCAAAGGTTCTTCCGTAAGTTCTGGATGCTCTTCCAATATATTCACTTCTTTAAAATGCCAGGTGCCCGGATCATTATACTCAACTTCAAACAACCGATCCTTTAGTTTTTTCATCCTTTTTGTTAACTTCATTAATATTACCTCACTGAGACTTTGTAGTCTGCTGACTAATTCTTGCTATCATCCGGTTCATATCCTTCAATATATTGACGAATTGCCGCAACTGCTTCATTTGTGTCCATGTTATCTTGGGTTAAGATAAAGCTTCCGCTGTCGCTTTCTTTGGGAACCTCTTCTCCATTCATAAGGGCAAGTAGCATCTTCACTCCTTCATATCCCTGATTGTAAGGCATCTGCAGCGCACAAGCCTGCACAATCCCTTGACGCATAGCCTGAAGCAATTCTAGGTTAACGTCCACACAGCACATTTTAATATCTAGAGATCCTTCCTGTTTTAATGCGTTGAGGGTTCCGAGCGCAGAACGGTCATTATTCGCAAACAGTATTTTCAGATCCGTATTTGCTTGAATCATATTCGCAACTATGGACTGTGTTTCTGCAATATCACTATCGGTGATTTCATAACCGACACTTTCCATCTGGGGAGCAAATGCTTCCATTCCTTCAACAAAGCCATCATAGCGGTCAATCGATGCGAGAGAAGTCATATTGTAGACCAATGATCCATATTTTCCTGTACTTTCTTCGCCATCCAATACATTTTCAACCATATATTCAGCCAAGTCCTTACAGGCTTGTACGCCATTTGTTCCAAAAAATGCATTTGCATCCATCGGATCAAGATACTGATCCACACAAATTACAAATACACCGGATTCTATCGCATCCACAATCGCACCGTGGGGTACTGTCGGGCTGGAAGGTGCGACCAAAAGTCCATCAACTCCGGCTGAAACAGAATTATTAATCAAATCTATCTGCTTTGCCATATCCGTGTCAGATTCAGGAGCGTCAAACTGTATCGTAATCCCACCCCATTCGTCACCAAATTCCTCCGCCGCAGCTTCAGCACCGGCACGCAAGGAAGACCAGTATACTGAAGCTGTAGACATTGCAATAAATTTGATGACAACACCGTCTTTATTGTTAGTTACTAAAGTTCCATCGGATGTTTCGACCGATTGTTCTGTTGTAGCGTTTGAACTCGTACTACACCCAGTAAACAGTAAAGATCCCACCAATAACATACTGATCATTGACACTAATTTCTTCATTTTCTTTTCCTCCTGTAAATTGTTTTTTGTTAAATCAATTCAAATTTTTCTTCCTGCGCATTGTATCCATTAAAACGGCACCTACAAGTACAATTCCTGTAATAAGCTGCTGCCAGTAACTAGACACCCCCATAATCTGCAGTCCGTTTGCAAGGATTGTCATGATAAACGCACCTACCATTGCACCCGTAATAGAACCCTCACCTCCAAACAAACTTCCTCCTCCAATAACCACCGCTGATATGGAATTCATCTGGTAACCTTTACCTGCTATTGCCACACCGCCTGACATTCTACACATCATGATAATTCCTGCAATACCGCAAAGGAATCCCGCCAGTACATAGGTACGAAAGAGAACTGATTTTGTTTTGACCCCAGAGAATCTTGCTGACTGTTCATTACTGCCTACGGCATATATATAGCGACCAAAGCAGGTATGCTTCAGAAAAATGTGCATAACAAAAGCAATAATAATCATAATGATGGCAATATTCGGGATCACGTTGCCAATGCCCTGCTGTGCGAATTCTGATATCCCCTGAGGCAGGTTATAAATATCCTTGCCGCCTTTTACAAGAAGTGCAATTGCTTCCGTCACACTCATACTTCCCAGTGTCGCAATGAATGCAGGTAAACCAAGGTACGCAATGAGTAACCCGTTGAGAACACCGATAATCACCCCGACTAGTAGACCAAGTAAAATCGCAATCGGAATTGACAGACCAAAGTCCACCATGCACATCGCCGTTATCACTGTTGTCAGACCAATGACAGCTCCCTGCGAAAGATCAATGCCCCCTGTTATGATCACAAAGGTTTGCGCCACCGTAATAATGCCTATCACTGCAATTTGCTGTAAAATATTATAGCAGTTTTTAATAGTAAAGAACCCTTCCGAACCGATTGCGAAAAAAACTATCAACAATGCCAGTATAATCAATATCGTAGCCAATTGGCTCTTCAATATATGATGCTTTGTGCTATTTGATGTTCTTTCGGTATTTCTTTGTGCAACCATCTTTTTAACCTCCATTAATTGTGCGAATTACTGTGCCAGTAATATTTCATGTTCTTCTACACCGGCTTTAAAGGATGCCACCAGATTACCCTTTGACATGACTTCTATCCTGTCGCATGTCCCGATCAACTCTGGGTTATAAGATGATATCACAATGATTGCCGCTCCTTGCTTTGCCAATTCCCTGATAATGTCGTATATCCTCGATTTGGTAAGTACATCGATTCCTTTTGTAGGTTCATCAAAAATATATATATTTGCCTCTGACGCAATCCATTTTGCGATTGCAATCTTTTGTTGGTTCCCCCCAGAAAGCGTAAGAGCCCGTTGTTGGGATGAGGCGCATTTGATCTCCAGCTGCTCGATCATCTTGGCGCACAGTTCCTGTTCCTTTTTTGTATTGATAAATCCACCTGTACCCACTACATTATCCTTACCTTTTGCAATGCTAGACAATGCAATATTGAAATCAACCGACATTGTTAGATTCAGCCCACCTGTACGCCTGTCCTCATTGATATATGCAATTCCTTGTTCTAGAGCGCTGCTTGGGTTAGCGATCCTTACCTTTTTGCCATTCAGATACACATCTCCATACTTGTGTTTTTCTGCACCTATCAACATATGCATAAGTTCTGTACGCCCTGAGCCAATCAGCCCAGCCAGACCTACCACTTCACCATGATGAACCTTCAAGTCACATGGTGATACAATGCCTCCACCAAAATTCTTCAGTTCAAGCGCTACATCTTTTGCCGTGTATTCAACCAGTTTGGGATAGTAATTACCTATATTCTGACCAATCATATAGCTAATAATTTCGGGCTCACCCTTCCCTTCCATTGAACCATAGTAAGTCACACTTCCATCTTTTAGTACTACGCATTTATCTGCCATTTTTACAATCTCTTCAAGATAATGTGTAATAAAGATAATCGTCAAGCCATCCTCACGCATTTTATCCATCACTTCAAATAACTTTTTTCGTTCTCTCGTCGTAAGGGATGTAGTCGGCTCATCAAATACCACTACCTTAGGTGTTTTATATAACACTTTCGCAATTTCGATCAATTGTTGCGTAGAGGCTGGATATGATCCCAATTTTCTGTTGATATCAACATCCACGCCCAATTGATCAAATATTTCTTGCACTTCTTGATTCTGTTTCTTAAAATCTAAAAAGTGCATTTTTGTCTTTATGTCTTTGCCAAGCACAACATTGTCGGAAACTGACAGGTGTGGAACACCACTAAGCTCCTGATAAACAATGCCTATTCCCTTTGCGTCTGCCTCTATTGTGTCGTGAAAACTTACTGGCACATCGTCTACAAGCATCTGACCGCTTTCAGGATAGTAGATGCCTGACAAAATCTTCATCAATGTACTTTTGCCTGCACCGTTTTGACCTGCTAGGGCAAGAATCTCTCCGGGGTTCACTTTGAAACAGATGTCTTTCAGCACCATATTTCCAAAAAATGACTTATGTATATTCCTGAACTCAATCATATATATTTTCCGCCTCCTTGATTTGGAATTAAGCCGTCAATCAACATATTTACAACCGATCACCTTCTTAGCCGCTTGTGCAATATCGACAGCCCTCATCTTAAAGGTCTTTTTCAGGTATTCCAGATCGCCGACCTCTCCAAATTGATCTTGCACCCCAATTCTTGCCAAAGGGCAACAACAGTTTTCCGCAAGCACCTCCGCTACCGCCGATCCCAGTCCGTTTAAAATATTATGGTTTTCCGCCGTGACAATCGCCTTCGTCTCATATGCCGCTTTTATGATACTGTCTTTGTCGATGGGTTTAATCGTATAAGCATTTAAAACTCGGGCTTTTATGCCTTCATTTACCAATGCATTTGCCGCCGTGATCGCCTCTGCTACCATGATTCCTGATGCGATAATCGTAACATCCTCACCAGATCTTACCTCTGCTATCTTTCCGATTTCAAAAGTCGAACCATCCTCGTATATCTTCTCAGCCTTTTTTCTGGAAAGCCGAATATAAAATACTCCGGGGGCATCTTTTGCTTTCCGCAAAATATCCCGCAACATAGCCGAATCCGTAGGCTCGATGATGGTCACTTCCGGAACACAACGCATCATCCCGATGTCCTCCAGCGGCATGTGGGTTCCACCGTTCAAGGTTGCCGTTATCCCCGGATCCGAGCCGATAATTTTAATATTCTGTTTTGCATAGGCCGCCGATATAAAAACCTGATCCATAACTCGTCGACTGGCAAATGTCCCAAAGGTATGCGTAAACGGTATTAATCCGGTCGCCGACATCCCTGATGCAACACCGATCATATTCGCCTCTTGGATACCGCAATTGACGGCTTTATCTCGGTGCTCATTCCAATAGTTCGTCATACCGATACTATTGATCAGATCTGCATCTAGATAGATGATTCGATCATCTTCCTGTGACATTTCTTCCATCACTTCAGCGAAGGCGACTCGCATTTCTTTATGCTCTTCAACTACTTTGTCTACTATGCGATACATCCCTACACCTCCATTTCTCTTATAGTCGATAACTGTTCATCAAGTCTTTCCATTGCTTGAGCATACTCAACCTCACTAAATTTCACGTGATGATTGTAGTAAATATTTTCTGTAAAAGAACAACCTTTTCCTTTAATCGTGTGTAGAATAATCATATGTGGCTTTCCTTTTACTGATTTAGCCCGCTCAATTGCTTTTACTATCTTTTCAACATTATGTCCCTCACATTCTTGCGCATCCCAACCAAACTCTTCAAATTTTTTTCGCAAATCTCCCAGATCACAAATTTCTTTGGTATAACCGTCTAACTGCTTTTCATTGCAGTCAACAAAGGCAATTAAATGATCCAGTTTTTGTTGTGGTGCAAATAGAGCACCTTCCCAGACCTGCCCCTCATCACATTCACCATCTCCCAATATCAAATATGTATAATTGTCTCTGTTTCGATATTGATGACCCCAGGCAATGCCGATAGCACTTGACATCCCCTGCCCCAGTGAACCGGTTGACATATCGATTCCCAGTGTTTTATTCATGTCACAGTGACTCGGCAGACTGGTTCCCCCTTGATTAACTGTTAAAAGTTCATCTTCTTTGAAATATCCTTTTGTCGCCAAAGCTGCGTATACTGCCGGTCCACAGTGTCCTTTTGAAACAATCAGCCAATCTCTTTCTACCCACTGTGGCTTTTTTGGATCAATCCTCATTACTTTACCGTAAAGAACAGCCATCAACTCCACCATCGACATCGAACCACCGATATGTCCGGCCTTAACTTTGCTCAAACATGTAAGTGTCGACTTTCGTATTTTTACAGCCAATTCTTCTAATTGTAATACTTCTTCCCTTCCCATATAATCCCCCTTAAAAGCTTTCTCGGTATATTTCGAGAATATCATTACGGGTCATCTCGACATAGTTATTGCTAAGTAATCTCTGCTGCCCCACAATCACACTGTCTGCAAATTCCTCCAACTCTGGTTCTGCAATTCCATATTCTCTCAATCCCTTCTTAGCATAAATTTGGTCAAATAATTCAAGTAGTGTTGTTATTGCAATTTCCACAGACACATTTAGCTCTGATGCCACCAGTTCTTCCAAAAGCTTTAATTTTCCTTCAGGTTGTTTTTGTTTATACTTATAAAGCACTGCTGACAGCATCAACTGATTTGCCTCACCATGAGGAATATGGTATTTGCCGCTTAAAGGATAGCTGGTAGCATGAATTGCTGCACACCCAGCGTAACCGAAAGCAATTCCTGCAAGATTTGACGCAAGTAGAAACTCTTTCGCTCGATCCTTCCATTTTTCAAGCCCCTTTTCCAACGTATATAGATAGGATTGAAGTATTAATCTCATAGCTTTCTCTGAATAAGCCTCACTATGATAAATAGCTTTAGGTGACAAATAGGATTCCATTGCATGAATAAATGCATCCATGGAACTCGTGGCAAAAAACTTATATGGTAATGACTTTACCACTTCTGTGATCAGAATTGCTCTATCCGCATACATGGAATCTAATGCTAGCCCTTTTTTCGTTTTCTGCCTTCTCAACGCACTGATAGTGATATTCGTTACTTCGCTGCCAGTTCCGCAGGTAGTTGGAACCACAATCAAGCTTCTTACCTTTTGCGGTACTATTTCTCCCGTAAATAGATCTTCCGTCTTCCATTCACCTGCAAAAACCAAAATCTTGGCAATGTCGATGACCGTTCCACCGCCAACCGCAACTATTCTAGTGATATCATTGGGAGTATCTTTTCTGATACTATCTATCATCTCATCATTAGGCTCACCACTTCCATACTTCTCCTGGAATAGCACTTCGCACGGAAGCTCTAAATCCCGAATAAAAGGAATAAAGATAGATTCATTAGTTAAAATCATATCCCTTTCATTTATAGCTTCACTTAAAGCAAATTCTGCAAATGTATCAAGATTGGTAATTTCAGTGTGCAGTGTAAAAATAAACATCTATTCAACTCCTCCCTACTACAATATGGTTTTATTATATATTCAAATTGTCGACATGTCAATAAAATTGTATAATTAATATAATATGTAATTATATTCCATGTTATGTATATAATGCCATAGCTTGTTGACAAAATCCAGTGTTTTTGAAATAAATCAATTTACTATTATTGTATTCCATGATATACTTTGATTGACAATCTTGAACATATTAAAACAATGGAGTGAGAAAAATGCCAAAAAGCAAAGTCGTCTTAAGCGAACCGGTTTATGATTATATTTTACAAATGGTTATAAATAAAGAACTAAAACCAGGTGACCGCATACCGGAAACAAAAATAGCTGAAAAGTTTACTATCAGCCGCACCCCCGTCCGTGATGCCATGAGACGCCTGTCCAATGAGGGAATTATAGATATTTTTCCAAACAGATATGCTCAGGTTAAGGTATATAGTGAAAAAAGCATTACCGAAATAGGCACCTTAAGAGTTGCCCTTGACACGATTTCAGTTAAATTGGCTTCTCTGTATGGCAGTCGGTCTGATTTTCTGCATCTAGCCGATCTGGCAAAGCAATTAGAAGAGGCTTATGAAAAAAAGAATTCATTGTTGAAGAAAAAGTTAGACTGCGATTTTCATCTTTTTCTTTCACAAATCAGTGGCAACGAACTTTTAATTAAGTATCAAAAAGAGCTTTATCTGCGAGTTCAATATATAATGATCTTTTACGAAAACCCTGTTGAGAACGTTAAACGTTACATAAAACAACACAATGAGATTGCTCAGGCACTGATGGAGGGTAACGAAAAGTTGGCAGAATCAATCATCATCGATCATCTGACTTCCTTTTATAATCTAAGTGACAAATTTCCAGGCAATTTCTTTTAATTAAGTAAGGATAAATTAGGATCCCATCAACTTTGCCACGATGGAATACAAGATACTAAAAGTGCCAGTTGCTGATATTGATTCTGATGTTCTTGATGAACATACATTCACATTGGCTTCAGTTAAACGAAGAATATCATCGAAAGCAGGATGAACATAGCGAACAGTCGCCCAAAATGGCGTCTCCGTTCAATATACTACGTTAAAAACGCCTCGCATTTTATATAGCTTGATAATACGGTGCTTATGCAAAGTGTTGTTGGAATAGAGGAAATACGGAAAATGATTGCATAGAATCCACATATTTTATCAGTATTATTTAAGAAAGTGAAGGATATGTTATGAATACTAGAATAGTGACAATTAATGATTATGAGCAAGTTTATTCCCTATGGTGGAACACACCGAACATGGGTCTTAATAATTTAGACGATTCCAAAGATGGCATAGAGAAATACCTTGTGCGAAACCCCAACACTTGCTTTGTTGCCGAAAAAGGTGGTAAGATCATCGGTGTGATTTTAAGTGGACATGATGGGCGCAGAGGATATATTCATCATACTGCCGTGGCTGAAAGCGAACAGCGAAGCGGCATCGGAACCACTCTTTTAAGCGCTGCGATAGAAGCTCTGAGGCATGAGGGGATAAACAAAGTTGCTCTTGTGGTATTCGGCGAAACCGTAATAAAGCGATTGCAGACTTTACAAGGATTGAATAATCAGCCCATATAAAATGGGCTTGCTGTTGTCTGATTAACATGCAAGACCAATTTTGTGTTATTTTTCAAAATCTTTATAGAAAAGGCTGGGCTGTATTCCGGAATTATACTGATACTTTCCACTATTGTATTCGGAAAACTCGCCTTCGATTGTATGATAGTAGATTTGGCATATTTCAACCATCGGATAAATCTTTACGGGCTGAACACACTGTATTTCTAATGTCCAATATCCTGAAAATCCAATATCACCAAATCCGGCCGTGACATGAATGCACAATCCTAACCGGCCTACTGACGATCGTCCCTCGAGCATGGGGACATATTGATTTGTCGAAGTTCTTTCGAATGTTCTCCCAAGATATAATTTGCCAGGTTGTAAAATCAAACCTTCTTCTGGAATCGTAATTGTTTCAGTGTTTAGTCGTTTTTTCATATCTAAAATATCATCAGTATAGACAAGAAGCTCATTGTGGAGTCTCAAATTATAGCTGTTAGGATTGATGTATTTTTCGTCAAATGGCTCAATAGATATTTTTTTATTCATTACTTGCTTCTTTATTTCTAGACCAGATAAAATCATAATAATTGACCTCCGCTTCATTTCGTTCTGCATCAATTCTATATTGGTAGAATATCACTCAGATAGAGAGTTGTCAAATTAATCATTGGTAAAAAAAACAAAATCACCAGCGCTGGCGATCCAGCTACCAAACTGCCTAAAACACTTGATAATCCTATCATATTTTTGCAAACTCGACAATGGGTGGCAATTGACTTTGCCGCTGCCGCATGTTAAAATGTTCATAATTATTAACGAAGAAGGAGGTGAGAGGTGTGATAATTTCAGTTTTTGCAAGCAATGACAAAGTGTTTGCTAATTGTGAATGTATTAAAGGCTTCGCATTCAAAAATGCGGTATTAGGGGTGAATTATGCCCTTTTGCCGATAATTTGTGACGATTTTGGACGTTTACAGGATAACTGCGCCCATTTTAGCCGTATTGAATACCTCTTGCCTCACGATAGATGCGCCTGATTGATCAGGCATGTTCATGTGTGAGTTGCCCGGGTATTCTAACGGATATGCGGGTATTTTTGTATTTAAAACTACATGATAAGGAGTAAACACACATGACTAAATATTTAAAAACTGTGCATTTGTCTGCGCTTGAAAAGACAAACGGCGGCATTATTTATCTGCTGCCGGATATCATCATAAAAGTATGTACACTCATTCCCCTAGTCTTTTTATGGAGAGTGGTTATGTCTTCTGGCGCGCAGGTTGGCATCACTCTTGAACAAATGCTGTCTTACACTGTGATCAGCTCTCTTTTGGCGGATATGCTGGTCGTTAAGACCCCCGCTTCGGGATGGCTCTCAGAGGGGGTGCTGCTTCAACTGTATGGTAGACCGCTTCCAGTGCTTGGTCAGCTTGTAGCCATAACAGTAGGAGGGTGGCTGCCTATGTTGCTGTTGTTTTCCCTTCCGATGGTCTTATTCATTCCATTAGTAGACATCAATCTGATGCCTGCATCTTCATATTTTGGGATCAGCCTTTTACTTTGTATTTCGCTTGGATTTGCTGTTGATTTTCTATTCGCCTGCCTGTCCATCAAGCTGCGAAATATGAGCTGGCTTATCGACCGTGTACGTATGGCTATCGTTGCGCTTTTTTCCGGAACCGTAATCCCGATCAGTTTATTACCACACGGAATGGCTGAAGCCATGAAATATCAACCTTTTGCCTCACTTGGTGGAGCCCCGTTGATGATCTTTGTCGGTGTGGCAAATATACGAGAAACGATTGCTCTGCAAATTGCCTGGAATTTAATTCTCTGGCCATTGGCACTTATTACATTCCGTAAATCACAGGAAGGAATGGTGAGCTATGGCGGATAGAATTACTTTTAAACGAATCATAAAGCTTTATGCCATATCAGCAAAGATGGATTTGGCGTGGTTGCTTCGCGATACAAAATATGCTTTAGCTGGAATTGGCGCCGACCTAGTCTCCAACCTGTCAATCGTGTCCGGCGTATTCCTGATCTCTGTGAGATTCGGTGGCATCGGCGGTATGAGTGCCGATGAGGTATTGTTTATGATGTCCTACTCTACCGTGGTAACAGGGATTTTCATCATGTTCGGCGCAGGAAATAATATTCATATTTCAAGAATCATTGGGCGCGGACAGCTTGAGCATTTGTTTATTCAGCCTCTTCCATTGCATGTACAGTTGGCTACATGTGGCTTTGCACCATTTACGGGTGGAAGTAATTTTATTGTCGGTGCAATCTTGATGGTAATCGCTGTCAATAGACTGGGTTTGCAGCCTTCGTATGGCTGGATGTTGGCTCTGATCGCATATCAGCTAACGACGATGGCAGTAATCGTAGCGCGGGCATACCTTGTGTCTAGCATGGCATTTTATGCCCCTGTGGCGGCTGAGGAAATTTCTGGCACAGCGATTGATGGAACATGGTTCATGAGCACCTTCCCACTGTCGGGAATGCCTTCTTTTATCCAGATACCACTCGTTACGATTCTGCCTGAAGGAATGATGGCATGGTTCCCGTCATTGTGTCTTTTGGGCAAGCCACCCTTAGGTTTGGGTGCTTATTACCCGATGCTGTTTGCCCTTGTGATATCATTTGTGGCAAGCTATATTTTCAGGAAAGGATTGAACTATTATGTCACAAAAGGTTCTAACAGATATGTTCCCTATGGATTCCGCCGTTAGTTTTAGCGGTGTCACAAAGCACTTCATTCAATGGCAAAGAGACAACACTAAAAAAGGTATGGTCAAAAATCTTATAAAGCCGGAAAAGAATGTGATATCAGCCCTTCAAGATGTCTCATTTGAGATTCAAAAGGGGGAATTCGTTGCCTATGCCGGACCTAACGGCGCCGGTAAGAGCACAACTATGAAATTATTATCGGGGATGTTACTATCGACTTCCGGTGAAATATCGGTTATGTCCATGTCGCCCCAAAAGCATCGCAGAGAGCTGATGTCGCAGCTTGGGGTATTGTTCGGAAACCGCACGGAACTGTGGTGGGATCACCCTGTTATTCAGAGCTTTGAATGGAAAAAAGTGGTGTGGGACATACCTGAGCCGCTCTACCGCAAAAACCTCCAAATGGTGACCGAGCTCTTGGATATCGGAGGCTTGCTTAAAACATTTGCCCGCGAATTATCCCTCGGGCAGCGCATGAGAGCAGACCTTGCCATGATGCTGCTCCATTCGCCGGAACTGATTTTACTCGACGAGCCGACACTCGGTCTTGATGTCGTGGCAAAACATCAAATGATTGATTTCCTCAAGAAGATCAATCATGAAAATGGCGTGACTATAATTGTTACAAGCCATGATATGGATGATCTGGAAGAAATGGCGCAACGGATATTGTTGATTTCAGATGGCAAAATCGCCTATGACGGAAACTTTGACGGGCTGCGAAAGATTACCGGCAATCTTTCGCGAATTATTGTCACCACGGAAAATGGATTGATGCCGATGCTTTGTGATGCGACGCTACTCTCGTCAGAAAACGGTGTTCACGAATTTGAAATCGACCTCACGAAAACGCCTATAAAAGAACTAATGAAGCTTCTATCCGAGTTTGAAGGAGTAAGTGATGTTGAAATTAAAAAAGCTCCTATTGAGCAGATAATTGCCAGGCTATACGAAAGTTGGAAGTGAATCACTGGAAGGCAGGACGCTAGAACTCCTTCCTGCGAGCAAATTTATTGAGTATAGTATATCATGTGAAAAATAGAATAGCAAAATGAAAAAGAAGAAATGTAGATTTTTCCATTCACGTATGCTAAAATTAGTTGCAAAAAGGCGAATAAAGGAGCTAGAGAAATGTCATATGAAAATGTCAAGAAATATTTTGAAAGTCTTGGATTAGCTAACAAGATCAAAAAAGTAGATCAATCTGCCGCAACAGTGGATCTGGCCGCTGCCGCCATTGGCTGTGAGCCGAAGCAGATTGCAAAGAGCATGTCTTTTCTGCTTGAAGGTAAACCTGTTTTGATTGTCACAGCAGGGGATGTCAAGGTAGATAATAAGAAATATAAATCAACCTTCCATCAAAAAGCAAAAATGATACCTAGCGAACTGGTAGAAGATTATATCGGTCATCCGCCGGGTGGCGTTTGTCCCTTTGCAATCAAACCGGGCGTGACAGTATATATGGATGTCTCCCTCAAACGCTTTGATACCGTATATCCGTCAGGCGGAAGTGGCCATAGCATTGTGGAGCTGTCTTTGGAAGAATTGGTAACGCATTCAGCGTCTGTTGATTGGGTGGATGTTTGCAAGGGTGTATTTTAATTGCTGTAAGATATAACTAAATTTGTACATTATAAATCAATGATAACAATTTGTATAAGGATAGATGAATATTATGTAAAATTTAAATTAATCCTGCATGATGACTTGACTTTATCAAAATGAATTTATATACTTTTACAAGTCAAGTAGAATATAAGGAGGAATTTACTATGTGGAAAAGGATCTTTAGTATTATCTTAGTTGCAGGATTATCATTTGCTTTATTTACAGGCTGCCAGACAAAAGAAGGCGATGCCGAGAAAAGCACAAACAGTACCATCAGTGAATCAGCAGAAGCCACCACCGCAACTTCAGCAGAAGCTGTCACCAAGACGTCAGATGAAGCTGAATTGGAAGATACAAAGGAGATAGAGTGGTCATATAGCGGCTCCACAGGTCCGGAATATTGGGGAAGCCTTGATGCGACATTTGCTATAGCAGATGAAGGCAAAAAGCAGTCACCAATCAATATCGAGACGGCCAATGCCGTAAGTACAGATGAAGATATATCGATCCAGTTTAACTATCAACCTACTTTATTTGAGGTGGAAAATAATGGACACGCAATTGAAGCAATTCCTGAATCAGATGAAAATACCATTGCAATTAATAATTTAACGTATAAGCTGGCGCAATTTCACTTGCATTCTTTGAGTGAGCATCAGATAGATGGAGAGAATTATGCAATGGAAATACATTTGGTGCATAAAAGCCAGGAAGGCGATATAGCCGTAATTGGTCTGTTGGTAAAAGAAGGTGCAGAGAATGAGGTTTTAAAAGAGATGCTGGCTTTGATGCCGACGACTAAGACAAGTGAGGAGACTATGGTTTCTCTGAAAGATGAGATCGACTTGAATGCATTAATACCACAAGACAGTAAGGTGTTTAGATATGAAGGTTCATTGACGACCCCGCCGACATCAGAGGGCGTATTGTGGAGTGTATATGAAACTGCGATAGAATTATCCGCAGAGCAGATTGAACGCTTTCAAGCTATTTATTCAGATAATTATAGGCCTGTACAGGATCTAAATGGACGCAAAATTAATATATACTAATTTGTGCTGCTAAAAGATATTTTGTAAAAGACCGCATGGCAACTAGGTGTTAGTTTGCCATCGGCCTTTTATATTTAGAAATGAGATAATTTTGGAATCCGGAGGTGGGAAATCTATTGAATCTCCCGACAATCCTTCGGTCTGATATCATTTCTAAAGCCCTTAAAAACAGGTTGTCGGCGAATCCCCTTATCATTTGCCATATATTGCACGACACATACAAGTCGGGGGGCAAGCCAGATCGCATTCACATTCCCGGATGGCAATATATCAAAAGGCGGCCGCTCTAATATATGGATCGGATAGGCCAATAGCTGATTAAGACTTACGCCAAGCGTGATATGACCCTTGAAGATAAGCTGCATTTCTTTATTGTACTGTCCTAGGACGAGACTTGTCATGTGATTATCTTTGATGATATAACCACATACAACAAAATCTTCGTCTTCCATCACTTTAAACTTAATCCAATCCTTCGTGCGCTTATCAAAATAATATTTACTGTCAGACTTCTTTGCGACCACGCCCTCAAGCTTTTGTGTGACGGCCATCTGATATAAAATATTTCCTTGGCTGGGGAAATATTTGGAAATAGCGAACTGGCTATCTTCAAAAGCTGTATTTTCTGCAAGCAGTCGCTTACGCTCAGTCAGTGGCAAATCGGTTATTTCTTTGCCTTTCAAATACAATATATCATAAGCGACAAAAGTAGCAGGATACATTTTGGAATTGATAGCGATTTTTGCAGCATTTGTTGTCATTACTCGCCGTTGAATCTCATAAAAGTCAGGCGCCCCACTTTTATATACAATTAGTTCACCATCGAGGATGCACTTCTCTTTGACTTTCGTATGAAGCCTTAACAACTCTGGCACGTGAGTATTGAGCGTCTTATTTCTTTTGTTTCTTATTTCTGTTTCCTTGTCGTCCAGATACATGATGCAACGTATGCCATCCCATTTAAGTTCATAAATCCAGTCGGGAGAGTCAAATGGCTCCTTCATATTGGCAATTAGCATGGGTTTAATATTTTTAGCGTCGAAGATATCCATTTATGCTCCCTTTGTTTGCATTTCAACCGTTTTTTGTAAAGCATCCATGAGATCGATAATATTATCGGGTGCCTCAGTGTCGACATTGATGATCTCCTTGCCCATTATCTTCTTATTAATGGCATCTCTTAATCGCTCTTGATATTCGTCTCGATAAGCTGTGGCATCAAAAGCCTTGGTCATGGAATCAATCAAGGTTTTAGCCATCTGCAATTCATCTTTATTGACAGATGAGCGGGTATAATTCGGCATTGCCTGTATTTCCTCCTGATAAAACAAGAACTTTGCAATAATCCCTTCTTTTGTGGGATATAGCACAACGATATCCTCCTTCGTGCCATTGCCGAGGACGGTCTTTGCTACCGCTACAGTTTTCTTGCTTAACATAGCCTGTCTGAGCAATTCAAATGCCTTCTCCGCCATTGGCTGGGGAATACAATAATAGTTCTTCTCAAAATATATAGAGTCTATTTCAGCCATCTTAGCAAAGTGTAAGATATGAATAGTCTTATCCTTTTTGGTTTTTATTCGATCTAATTCTTCCTGAGTTATCGTTACATATTGACCCTTCTCAAACTCATAGCCCTTTATCAGGTCATTACTGGACACCTCTTTATCGCAGTTAGGACAAATCTTTTTGTACTTTACCCGCGCACCGGTATCCTTACAAATTTGATTAAAACTAATACTTATATCTCTGGTGGATTTTTGCAGGGCAATGGGAATATGCAGTAACCCAACAGAGATAGCACTTTTTGACATTGCCATATTAATCACCTCTTTTGGTTAGTATATCCAAAATAAGATAAATAATTTAGGGTGTCAAAAGTTGGCCTCAGGTTATCATATGCAGGCATTTGAAGTGTTCATAAAAGAGTCTGGAAATAAAGGATGGAAAAATAACATCTAGTATGTTATTATAAGAGAAAAGGTAGTGCAAGAGGAATAAAACATGTCTGAAATTGTTGTAATTATATATCTAATCTTCATTAATTTTTTCACATTATATCTAATGTATGCGGACAAGCAAAAGGCCCGGAAAAGGTTATGGCGAATTCCGGAAAAAACATTTTTTTTGGTCAGTATTTTGGGTGGAAGCTTAGGCTGTATCTTAGGAATGTATTTGTTTCGCCATAAAACTAAACATTTGCGATTTGTGATCGGGGTGCCACTAATAATGGTGCTACAAGTTTCTGCGAGTATACTATATTTCATCTATGTTTGACGAACTACCAATGATAAATAGAATTTAATAATATAGTAAGTATAAAGGAGGATCTATGTTTGATAATTTAATACAGTTAAAGCAATTTTGTGAGGAAAAAGAAGTTAAAATGGTCGATTTCATGATGATCGATCTGGACGGTCGCTGGCGCCATCTCACCATGCCTGTTGACCGGCTAACAGAAGACACAATGGAGAATGGCATTGGATTTGATGGCTCGAATTATGGGTTTGCGCCGATTGAGAAGAGTGATATGGTATTTGTACCAGATTTAAAGAGTGCTTATGTGGATGAATTTGCCGAAATCCCGACACTTGCAATGATTGGCGACGTCTTTGTTATTGACTTACCTAACAACCGTCGGTTCAATCAGGATCCCAGAAATGTGGCGGTTCACGCTGAAGAATACATGAAAAAGCTTGGCATTGCCGATGAAATGCGGGTCGGACCTGAATTTGAATTTCATGTATTTGATCATGTCAGCTATGATGTAGAACCTAACAGCTCCAGATATAGAGTCGATACCAATCAGGCCGCATGGAACACTGGTGATAGCAATGTCAATCTGGGGTATAAAATGCCCTCAAAAGGTGGCTACCATATGGCGCCGCCAATGGATAAGCTCAGTGGTTTCCGTTCAAGAGTAACCATGCTAATGGAAAGACAGGGTATTCTTGTTAAATATCATCATCATGAAGTTGGCGGTCCCGGACAGCTTGAAATTGAAGTTGAAATGGGTCCGATGTTAGCGATGGCTGATAAGACAATGATGACGAAGTACTTGATTAAGAACGCCGCAATTGCAGAGAATAAAACAGTCACATTTATGCCGAAGCCTATTTATGCCGAAGCAGGCAATGGCATGCATGTACATATGCATCTTTTTAAAAATGGAAAGCCGCTCTTTTATGATGAGAATGGTTATTCCCAGCTAAGCGAAATGGCGCTTCATTTTATCGGTGGAATCTTGACCCACGCAAGAGCGTTATGCGCCTTCACTAACCCAAGTACAAATTCTTACAAACGTCTTGTTCCTGGTTACGAAGCACCGGTTACGATAGGCTATGCAACCTCAAACCGCAGTAGTGTGATTCGCATCCCGGCCTATGCCAAAGGACCTGATAAGAAACGTTTTGAGTTGCGTTGTCCTGATGCGACTTGCAATCCTTATTATGCTTTTTCGGCAATTCTGATGGCCGGTCTTGACGGTATACTGAAGAAAATCGATCCGAGTAAGGAAGGTTTTGGTCCCTATGATTATAACCTGTTCAATTTGTCATCGGAAGAACAAAAGAAGATTAAGCAATTGCCGCGTTCACTTGACGAGGCGCTTAATGCTTTAGAGGAGGATCATGAATTTCTAACTGCAGATGATGTATTTCCTCAAAGACTGATTGAAATATGGATTGAAAAGAGACGGCAGGAGTGCGCTAGGTATAATCAACTGCCGCATCCGGTAGAATTTGAGATGTATTATGATTTGTAGTTCCAAAACCGATCTTTAAAAAATACATACCTGACTGAAACTTTTTTGTATCCTGTGAAAAGGAGCTGCCACACTAGAATTTAGTGCGGATAGCTCCCTTTTTATGGTTATTTTTGACATTAAAGAGAAAATTATGTAAATAGTTATCTAAAATTTATTATTGATTATTAATTGAGGCGCTGGTAAAATTTAGAAGATATCAAAAATAGGGATTCCAAGAAGTAGTTAGTATTTATAAAGAAGGAGGCAGATACGATATGAGCCAATTGAGAATGAGGGGATTAAGAATCCTAGCAACTTTGTTAGTAATGATAATGGTGGGACAAGTATCTCACCTAACAGTTTTTGCCGAGGATGGCGTCAGCTTTACAGAGGAAATTGAGACAGAAGAGAATACGGAAACAACAATGATGCCAGGAGAGAGTGCCGAAAATGAAGTCATCGATAGTGAGGAGGATACAATAGAAGGCACGTTAGAAGATATACTGGAAAATACAGTAGAAGATACATATAAATTTGGTAAAAGACTTAACGGAACACCTACAGATATAACAGATCAAATAACATTTGACAATATCACCTTAACTGTTTCTGGGAAGGAACTAGATCCTGATGCTTCAGACAATACGTTTCCATATTCTTATGGATATCAACTAGAAATCGACTGGTCGGCTGTGGATTCTGGCTATTATGATGCGAATGATTACTTTACATTTTCTATTCCTGATATATTCCATACTAATCAGCTATATGATGTAAAAGATTCAAACACTGGAAATGTTTTAGGTTCGCTTTCTTTTTCAAAAGAAGATGACGGCACAACAACAGGTACAATTACCTTCAATAAAAATATAGAAGGCACGACAAATATAAAAGGAACATTAAATCTCACTGCCAGTTATCTTGTTGTTGAAGAGGGCGAAACGGTTTATTGGGAAATCCAACTTGGTGAAACGATTGTTAAGGTTTACGAGGGAGAGACAGAAGGCTATGTCCATCCGAATGGTTATGCTGGAATTACAGAAAGTGCTTACAAGAATGGCAGTAAGACCTCCGCCAGCTCAGACTTGGGGGACAATACATATTCCTGGTATGCATACTTTAATACTCAGTTAGATAACTGGGATGCAAAAACTACAGTGACTGATACATTTGTGGATGGAACTTATTGCCTCAGACAGTATCGAGATAGAACAGTTGACGAGGCCAAAGGTTTTTTTGGTGATTCCAATTGGTCCGGCAACAACGATGCATATCTTTATATTATACTGGTTGACTGGGAGGCAATGGGTAACGCTTATAACGATTTGGTTGATCAAGCGGATGCGAATAATGAGACTACGATAAATCCAAATACAGAGTTTGGACTGTCAGATATTCCTTCATATTACATTAGGGACGATAACAATCAACTTATCAAATATACAAAAGGAGAAAGACTTCCTAGCTTTATGGTAAATGTGATGAGGACCTTGAGATATAAATCTGGAGATAGCATACCAGCGGGCAAAGATGCAGGTGATTATATATACATGGATTATTTTGATCCGGATGATGTCGATGTGGCAATCACGGATGAAGGCTTTAAGATTGAATTGGCTGCACATTCAATTGGTGAACGCAGTGTGTATCTTCATTATTATACAGATATTACGTCAGTGGTACCAGTATCGCAATTGACCAATGATATTGCCATTACCTTTGAAGATGAAAAGGATCCCACCTATGAAAGCAGTTCTACAGTCAACGTTACCACAACAGCTGTTGTCGAGGGCGAGAAGATTCCCGGTGAAATCAAATTGTATAAAGCAAATCGAAATCAAAATATAATTTTCCAAGGAGTGACCTTTACTTTGGAAGACAAGGATAATCCTGATAAATCTATTACGGTGACGACAGATGAAAATGGCGTGCTGACATTTAAGCTTTCCGATATTATGACCGCTCCGTATACTGGAACCTACATATTAACAGAGGCATCCGACACGACACCATCCGGCTATATGTGCGCTGATCCGATAGAAATAGAGTTGGATGTAGACGGTAAGGTTATAAGTGTTAATGGAGAAGCTGTAGCTGATAACTATGAGGGAAATGTATTGGATCTCGTTTATGTACTAAAGGATCATCAAACTCTGACTGTGTACAACTATTTGGCGTCATCACCCGTAACAATTAATTTGACGGGGAACAAGACGCTCTCAGGTAAAACACTTATCGACAGCATGTTTGGCTTCGTGGTAAAAAATGAAAATAATGATATTGTCACGACTGGGATAAACAAAGCTGACGGGAGTATTGTATTTGGTGATATCCTCTTTGAATCAGAAGGCATTTATACCTATACTGTTTCTGAGGTTGCCGGTGAAGCAGATGGGATAATCTATGATGACACTATATTTACTGTCATTGTAGCGGTTGAAGATAACGGCGATGGGACGATGACAGCGACAGTCTCTTATCCTGATGGTGACATTGAGTTTAACAATAGTTATAAAAACAGTGAAAGAGATGACAGTACTAAGGAGCAAACAACACAAAGCACGTCTGTGACAAAACCGTCATCTAACACTAGCGCCACAAAAACGGGCGATGAAAGCGAGATGTACCAATGGTTTTTACTTCTGTGCGCCAGCACTGTTGTAATGATTGCATTTCTTCGGATAAAGCGTAAGAAGCATTACTAATCATAATTTCTGACAGAACTTTTCTTGACGGCATACATCTTGCTGTAGTAAACTACTTTTGTAGCTCTGTTGATGACGTGATAAGGTTAAGAGAGGTTTTTATGAAAGTTTTAGCAAGTGATTATGATGGAACATTATTAGTTGATGATATTTTTTCAAATACAACATTAGAAGCTATTAAGAGGTGGAGAAGCCATGGGAATAGCTTTGGCATTATAACCGGCAGGGATATTAGGCTGGCAAAAGTAGCTATTGGCGAACATCAGATTCCATTTGATTTTTTAATCTGTAACAATGGCTGTGTGTTGTATGACCAGCACGGTCAAGAATTAAAGAGCAGCTATCTGCCCGATGAGATAGTCAGGCAGTTAATCAATAATCCTATCATTGCCAGAAGCCCCTATATCATTCTATCCAATAAGGAAGAAAGATATGTGTATGATGATGATTATCAAAGCGCTAGATATGAAAATCTTTTTTATACACAGGTTTTAACAAAAGAAGATTTGAAACAACCGAACTATTTCTATCAGATGGATACAAGGTTTAAAGATGCCGAAGAGATGTTTTGGGCTCAGGGTGTGCTTGAAGAAGAATTTGGAAATCATATTCAAATAAACCCGAATATTGTAACCTTGGATTTTACTCCCAAAGGCGTAACAAAGCTATCAGGGCTTCAAGCATATGTGAGTTTAATGCAGATTAGTCCGACAGATATTATTACTGTTGGCGACGGAATGAATGACTTGCCGATGATTGAATATTTTCATGGATACACGATGGCGTGGGCATTTGACCGGATCAAGGAAAAAGCAAGGGCGGTTGTGTCCTCAGTTGAAGAATTGATACATAAAGAACTTAATGGGTGATGAAAGGCAGGAATTCCTGCCTTTCATCTGTTACTAGCTAATCATCTTTTTCGGGAACAATGGATTTGACTGGTGTATAGTTATAAACATCGTTGTAGTTTTCTGATTCATCGGCTGTCAGGGGAGGGTCTTGAATTAAGCCTGTGCAGTCGGTAGCGGAACTTGAATGAGTCAGATCCATGGCATCATCAATTTCTTTGTTCAGCTTGGTAATTGAAGCTTTAGGTGCTTTCTTATTCTTCATTAGGTCTCCTTCTTGTTACTGTCATTATCAGCTACAGTGTTTTATTATGCCCTCAATACATCAATTTATCAATAACCTTTGACATGAGCGTCAAATCGACTCAATAGCGACACTGCCTCCTCTGACCACTTCACATTCGCCAAAAAGTGAGTTCAATAATTTGATCAAGTGATCATTTTGCGCTTCAGTCAAAACGCATTCCAGGATCAAGCTGTTTTTGCCATAGTCTACCGGTGATACTTGATAGGTCTGGGCAATCTGAAACAATTGATTCTTATGCTCCGCCGTACAGTTTTTTATTTTGATGAACATTAATTCTTTGATTAATATAGGCTTATTTGTAAAATCAATTACCGTGATAACCTCAACGCATCGGCTTAATTGTTTTTTGACTTGCTCAAATGTCGCGTCATCACTAATGAGTCCGATGGTAACTCGCGAAATTGTTTCATTTCCTGTGGGACCCACCGTAAGACTTTCCAAGTTATAAGACTTGCCGGAAAACAAGCCTGAAATTTTGGCCAGCACTCCGATTTGATTTTCTACATATAATGAAATCCAACGTTTAGTCATATCAGTTTACCTCCAATTCTAATAATCTAAAATCATATTTTCAAGTGATTGTCCACCCCTAACCATCGGCAGAACCAGTTCTTCGCTGTCGATTATAAACTCAATGACAGTCGGCGCATCTTTATTGTTCATTGCTTTTAAAAAGGCGGCATTAATATCATTCGGATGATGAACTCTAATGCCATATGCCCCATAGCTTTCGGCTAGCTTGATAAAATCAGGAGAGTATTCAGGGCATTGCAGACCAGGACCCTGACATTGTTCCTGGCAGCTTTTCTTTTTTCGAAGACAAGTACAGGCATACCTTTTATCATAAAATAACTGTTGCCATTGGCGAACCATGCCAAGATAACTATTGTTAAAAATGCATATGATGATGGGAAGTTCATAAGCTGTCGCAGTAGCCAGTTCTTGAATATTCATTTGCATGCCACCGTCACCGCTGATACAAATAATCTGCTTATCCGGATTGCCTAAACTAGCGCCTATAGCCGCCGGAAGTCCATATCCCATAGTGCCCAGACCGCCGGAGGTTAAAAGCTTTTTCCGATTGCTTAGATGTAAATGAGCGGCGGCCCACATTTGATGCTGACCGACATCTGTCACCACGATGACGTCTTTAAATAAGGTGTTGATCTGCTGTATTATTTTCTGTGGCAGAGAGCTTTCTTTTGCCGCTGCGTTATGGTCTGCTGCCAGATGATCATATATTTCATGAATCCATTCCTGTTGCTCGCAGCAATCGGTCATTTCTAATAGTGCGTCAATAGCTGTTTTGGCGTCGGAAACGATCGGAACATCAACCTTGATATTCTTGGAGATTGAAGCAGGATCGATGTCGATGTGGATGATTTTGGCGTGGGTTGCAAAGGTGTCAAGCCTTCCAGTTATCCGATCGTTGAAGCGGGTTCCAATGGAAATCAATAAATCACAGTGGTTGACGGCCATATTGGCAGCATAAATCCCATGCATGCCGAGGTTGCCAATATATAGAGGGTTCGCTGTATCAATTGCTCCTTTTCCCATAATTGTCGTCACTACCGGAACCTTTGTCTGATTAACCAGTTTTGTCAGGCTCGTGCCGGCAGCTGCGGTATGGACGCCGCCGCCAATGAGAAAGAGTGGTTTTTTAGCTGCTTTAAGCATTTTAACAACCTTATTCAATTGCCCGTTATGAACCCCGGCATTGGGCTTATACCCACGGATAGATGCTGTTTCGGGATAAGCGTCATCACCCATAGCAATCATCATATCTTTGGGGAGGTCAATGACAACTGGGCCCGGTCTGCCGGAAGCAGCAATGTAAAAAGCTTCCTTAATAATTCGCCCCAGATCCTCTCGATGCCTTACTGTTATGCCATATTTGCAGATAGGTCTAGTGATGCCAATAATATCTACTTCCTGAAACGCATCATTGCCGATAAGATTGGTTGAAACCTGGCCTGTAAAGCATACAAGTGGGACGCTGTCATAGTTAGCTGTTGCGATTCCGGTAACAAGGTTAGTTGCGCCGGGACCGCTGGTCACAAGACAGATGCCAGTTTTGCCGGTGGAGCGGGCGTACCCGTCAGCGGCATGAATAAGCCCCTGTTCATGCCGTGGAAGAATGACTTCGATATCATTTTGCTGATAGAGCGTATCTAGAATATCCATGTCATAGCTTCCGGGATAAGCAAAAAGCGTGTCAACACCTTCATGGTTCAATGCTTTTACAAATAATTCAGTTCCTTTGATTTGCATGGTAATTCCTCCTTGATTTTGATTTAATGATATACTTTTAGATAGAAAAAAGCCCTAAGCTATGATTAGCTTAGGGCGAAGTCGACTCCGTGGTACCACCTATCTTCAGGAATATGTTCCTGCACTCAATCAGTACAGAATAGAATGAGAGCACTGACATAATGATCAGTACAGAAATCTATCGATACTGTTTCCCATGGTAACGGCGGAAAGCTCCGTTGAAGCCTACTAAGGGTCATGCCCGTTCGGTTCACTGCTCAAAGGCTACTTCCATACTTCCTATATGAAGATTCGCACCAGCCATCTTCTCTCTGTAATATCGGTGAGTATGTACTCCTCCTTGTCACTGCATTTAACTATCTAATTTTATATTGCTACTACTATAGCAGATGCAAGGGCGCTTGTCAATTAAAACTAATCTTGCTGATGCCTGCTATTTGTTCAACTGGAATTGAAAAAATAATGCCTCTGGCTTCGGTTTTAATACCTGCCGCCCTATTGATAGCATCTAGTATGTTGCTGCGGTCTGCCTTAGATGTAAGGATTAGGACGACTTCCTTTTCTGCTTGAATGCTTATGCCAAGGAAATTAGCAGCTTCTTCATAGCCGGCTCCACGGGCATGAAGAATGGTCCCTCCTGTGGCGCCGGCACCTTTTGCCGCCTCCATGACCGTATCGGTATGGCCGTGGTTAACAATTGATACGATTAGGCAATGCTTAATGCTGCTTCTGATTTTGTCGATTTCTTCTTTTAACTGTTCTTCACTTAAATGCTCTTCCAATTTTTCCAGAACCTCCTTGTTAACGATCTTTGAGATGATGCTGCCGATTCCCGAGACGGGCAGTGAAAAGACAATGCCTTTGCCAGCCTTATGCAGGTACATCTTTTCAGTGATTTTAGACAGCAAATCAGGTACTTGACGGGCAGGAACCATGCTAAATACAACGTCTTTATCAGTTTCTAGAAGACCAAGTATATCTAGAACTTCTGATGTGGCAGTGCCCTCCCCATGACAGATAAAATGGAAATGGATATTATATTCATTGTATATCTGTGTGACCTTATCCCCTTTACCTCGATCAACTATCGTTGCGACGATATTAATTATTCCTCTTCTTAAACATTCATCCATTGGGGATGTCCTCCTCATATTCTAAATCATCACTATACTCTATCATATCATCTTCATTGTCTGTGTCAATGGTTTTTATTGCTGATGCTGCTTTCATTTTATACTTATAAATTAATCCCATGAGTTGAATGGTAATTAAAGGTGTCATGGCTACCATGGCAACGACACCGAAGGCATCAGTGAGAACATTGCCGCCAAGACTTTCACAGGCGCCCATCGCAAAGGGAAGCAGGAAAGTGGTTGTCATCGGACCGCTGGCCACGCCACCGCTGTCAAATGCGATACCGGTAAAAATTTTAGGAACTACAAATGTCAGTGCCAGCGCTAACATATAACCGGGAATGATAACCCAGAAAATAGATATTCCTGTTAAAACCCGAATCATTGCCAGCGCCAGGGAAAATGCAACCCCGATTGATAAGCTGTACCCCATAGCTTTTGTAGAAATTGCGCCATCGGTTATTTCGGAAACCTGTTTGTTAAGGACATGCACTGCCGGCTCGGCGGCAACAATAAAGTATCCGATAATCATGCCTAGTGGCACCAATAGCCATGGATGATCCAAGGCGGCAAGCTCAGATCCCAAAAAATGACCTGCCGGGATAAAGCCCACATTGACGCCGGTTAAGAAGAGTATTAAGCCGATTAGCGTATAAAGAAAGCCAACTCCGATTCTGATTAAGTTTCTTTTATTAAAACGGCGAGAAAAGGTTTGGTAGATGCTAAAGAATAAAACAATGGGCGCTATTGCCAGAGCCACTTCTTTGGCATACAAAGGAAATTCTACCATAAATGCATGGAAGACATCCTGCATCGTCTCAATGTTTTCAATAACTACAGGCGTATAGGTAGCCTCCTGCGGGTTATAGCTAATACCGAGGATAAGTACGGCCAGTATCGGCCCGATGCTGCATAAAGCCACAAGTCCGAAGCTGTCATCTTGTGAGTCCTTATCGCCACGAATGGAAGCCAGACCAACGCCGATCGCCAGAATAAAAGGAACGGTAATCGGACCTGTGGTAACCCCACCAGAGTCGAAGGCAACAGGAATAAAGTTTTCAGGGGCAATAGCTGATATGGCAAATAGTAGCATGTAGAAACCAATCAGCAGGTGCGCCAACTTGATCTTAAATAGAATCCTTAGAACTGCGATGACTAAAAATATACCTACGCCTAAGGCAATAGTAAGGATAAGTGCCATATTGGGAATGGAGGGAACCTGGCTAGCTAGAACCTGTAAATCTGGTTCGGCGATAGTGATAATAAAACCCATAATGAAGTAAACGGCGACAATCAGCCATAACTTTCTGGATCTTGTCAATGAAACTCCAATGCTTTCTCCCATTGGCATCATCGCCATGTCCGCTCCCAGTGAAAAAAATCCCATGCCAATAATCAAAAAAACGGCTCCAAATAAAAATAGCATAATAATACTTACCGGCAAAGGCACAATAGTTATACTTAATAAAAATACAATTGCTGTAATCGGCATGACGGAGGATAGTGCTTCCTTGGTCTTTTCTCTCAGTTTCTGATTCATGAATACCTCCTTTTAAGTTGATATAATTGCATCTATATAAATCTGTGACAAATAATGATTGAGTGATGGAAGTAAGGATAAATTTATAGAAATACGCTGATCACGATAGATAAGTTACTCAAACAATACTTAAATTATTATACACTCTTTTAGCATGATTTGCAATGCATTTTAACTGACGCCAGATAAAGGATATCGGCCACTCCATCACCAATCTTCCTTACTAAGGCGCTCCTGCAGTCCTCGTAAGGTCTTTTGCCTTTCCTTATAGTCAGGTAATACTGCTTCAACAATTGACCAAAACCGCAACGAATGATTGTGCTCCTTAATGTGCGCCAATTCATGGACAATGACGTAATCAATGGTTTGCTCATCAGCCATAATGAGTCTCCATGAAAAGTTGATACTATTGCTGTTAGAGCAGGAACCCCAATGGGTTTTGGCGTTGCCGACTTTGACTGCCGAAGGAGAGACATTCATATGCTTGGCAAAATACTCAGTCTTCTGACGTAATGTCTTTTTGGAGAGTCCTTTATAAATCTGTATAAGCGTATCCTTGATTTTGGTAGCAGTTAAGTTTGGCGGCAAATAAAAGCATACGCCATCGAATCCGGTGCGATTGCCCTCTCTATCCTTGACAGGGTATTCTTTACCTTGAAACAATATCATATCACCATATACAACTGCAAAATGAGCTTTTTCCGAATTCAGCCGCTCCTTAACAGCTAAATGCTTAGCGATCCAAGGCTCTTTTTCGTTAATAAAGCTGTCAATAACCGCTTTTGGTACATGAAAGGGCGCCCGTACCTCCACCGTTGCTTCGCGTGTTATATGTATAGCCACAGTTTTTCGTTTTGAACGTTTAAGCACATAATTCACATTTACCCTATGCATAAATTCCCTCACCTTGAAATAGATTTAACATAATCATACCCCTTTTTAGAGCTGTTTGTCTATAACGATCTCTGTATTAAATAAAATACAATAATCTATCACTATAGCATTGCGTTAAATAAATAACAATGTTATACTTTAATAGTAGAGTCTATAGGATCTACAAGAAACTCGTTAATCCTCATATTAAGATTGGAGAAATAGATGATGAGAAGATTTACGTTACCGAGAGATTTATACTATGGAAAAGGTTCACTGGAACATTTAAAGAATTTAAAAGGGAAAAAAGCTGTTTTGGTTTTAGGCGGCGGTTCCATGAAAAGGCTAGGATTCTTAGACAAGGCATTAGGTTACTTAGAATCAGCCGGTATAGAAACATGTTTATTTGAAAACGTTGAGCCGGATCCGTCGGTTGAGACGGTGATGAAGGGTGCCAAGCTTATGCGGGAATTTAAGCCTGACTGGATTATTTCTATGGGCGGTGGCTCCCCAATTGACGCCGCTAAAGCGATGTGGGTATTTTATGAATATCCAGAGGTTTCATTCGAAGATATAATAACACCCTTTTCTTTCCCAGCTTTAAGAACAAAAGCACAATTCCTTGCGATACCATCGACCTCAGGAACGGCCACAGAGGTCACAGCCTTTTCAGTTATTACTGATTATCAAAAAGGGGTAAAATATCCTCTGGCGGATTACAATATTACACCGGATGTTGCCATCCTTGACTCTGAATTGGCAGAAACGATGCCACCGACCTTGACGGCGCACACCGGAATGGATGCGCTCACACATGCCATTGAAGCCTATGTTTCTACTATGAATTCCCCATTTACTGATCCTTTAGCATTAAAGGCTATTGGAATGGTGCTTGAATATTTACCTGCATCATATCAGGGCGATGCAGCAGCAAGAGAGCAAATGCATTATGCTCAATGCCTCGCTGGGATGGCATTTTCCAATGCGCTTTTAGGAATTGTCCATTCCATGGCTCACAAAACAGGAGCTGCCTTTAGTACCGGACACATTCCGCACGGGTGCGCAAATGCTATTTATCTGCCTTATGTGATCCAATATAATGCAAAGAATCCATCTGCATTAAAAAGATATGGTGATATTGCACGTTATCTTGGGTTAAGCGGAGAGAATGACATAGAATTAACAAAGTCACTATGCAATAAGATCAATATATATAATGCTCAGCTTAATATCCCATCAACGCTGCAGGAATTTGGGATTAAGGAAGATGAATTCAAAGAAAAGGTTGCCGGGATTGCCAAACTGGCTGTAGGAGACGCATGCACCGGTTCAAATCCCCGTCCTGTCACAGCAGAACAAGTGGAAAAAATACTTAATTGCATATATTATGGAGATAAAGTGGATTTTTAATATAACTTCCTACTCTCTTTGATAATGTCCGGATTTACCTCCGGACTTTTCAATGAGGCGTATATTTTGTATAGTCATGTTCCGATCAATGGCTTTGCACATATCGTAAATCGTCAATGCAGCGGCGCTAACGGCCGTTAGCGCTTCCATTTCAACACCTGTTTTTCCAGTCGTCTTAATAGTTGCAGTTATGTGGATAGTGGAACTTTTGTGATCACATTCAAAATGAATGTCAGCACCGGTTAATAGGAGCGAGTGACACATGGGAATGATTTCATAAGTTCTTTTAGCGGCCATAATCCCAGCAACTTGCGCGACAGAAAAAACGTCCCCCTTTTTGATATTGCCATCGACAATCTGTTTTAACGTATCTGGAGCCATCGATATGCTTCCGGCGGCGATGCCAATGCGCCTCGTATCGTCCTTTGAAGTAACATCTACCATCTTGGCATTCCCCTGTTTGTTGATATGTGTTAAACTCATGTTTAGCCTCCAAATTTTATTTTTTCATTTGATTATACCATATTATCTAGGATTCTGTTATAATAATTATCAGTTAATTACTTAAGGAGTGAATGCGTGGCTGAATATATTACAGAAATTGATAAAACAATCATGTTGTTTATACAGGAACATTTTAGAACGCCCATATTAAACCGGATCATGATCCTAATATCCGCTCTTGGGAATTTCGGATTTATTTGGATCGTTGCCGCAGTGGTATTAATGCGTCGTAAGGATACGAGGAAAGCTGGATTTCTGTCGCTGTTGGCAATGGGATTATGCTACCTGTTAACAAATGCCATTTTAAAGAACTTATTTATGCGTAAAAGGCCTTATAATCGATTTGAAGAGGTAGTGCCTTTGATTGCTCCTCCTTTAGATTATTCATTTCCCTCGGGGCATACAGCAAGCTCATTTGCAGCTGCTGGAATTATTGAAAGATACCTGCACGGGAAAAAGGCTGTAACGGCAGAGGTTTATGCGGTCTTGATGGGGGTGTCTAGAGTATACATAGGTGTCCATTATCCTTCTGATGTGCTGGGAGGAGTGGCGATGGGCATTATTAGCAGTCGGATTATTTATCTGGTAGAAAGAAAAATATCATTGATAAAATCAAGAGATTCTGGGAAGTCTATTAATTAATAAACTTAGGAGGTCCTAGAATGACAAGACTAGAATGTACTGTTAAGAATTGTATGCATAATAATGAACATTGCTGCTGCGTATCTAATATTTGTGTGGATGGCATGAAGGCAGTCAATGAAGCTGAAACGCGCTGCAACAGCTTTGTAGAGAAACGTGATCATTTCAGCAGCAGTATTGATAAAGAGAAGAATCCGGTCATCGATGTCAGCTGTAAGGCAACTAATTGTCTCTACAATGAACAAAGTAAGTGTCAGGCAGGAGATATCTGCATTTGCGGTCATGGAGCTTGTGATTGCAGCGATACCCGGTGCGGAACATTTAAACTTCATTAGATGAAATAGGGTACTGCTTGGCAGTACCCTGGTTTTTATTGGAACATATCTGTTTTGTTTTCTTCATTAATTTTCACATAAATATTGACCTTATTATCATTGTCGCAAGTAGCAAGAAAAACTTCCGCCACACTATTTATGTTATGCGCGCGCAATTGTTTCTCCAACCATTTCTCATTATTTCCGGTATGTCGGAGATTTTCATGCATAAGATGGCCATCAAGAATAATAGCAGCAGCAGCTGAATCATCGGGAACGGTCAGATTTAAGTCCTGAGGCGTGACGGGTCTATTAAGACTAGAAGGCAGAAAGCTTATCCGGCCATTAGGCTCAAGTATGGCGGATTTAAGCGAAGAGAGGTCAAAATAGCCGTTCACTCGGCATTGCGTTAAAAATTCACTGAGGTCAATATGTGATTTCTTCATATTTTTTCGATATAGCTTTCCGTTATTGAATATAAATACTGGCTTACCGACTATATATCTTCGCAGCGTTATGGATTTTTCAGAAATCTTTGATAATAGTATGGCAGCAGCCGCATAGATAACCATTGCAATCAGCGGCTCTGCAAAATTGTCCTGAATAGATGTAGCCATTTCCGCAGCAATGGATCCGATGGTAATGCCGATAATATAATCAAACATACTAAGCTGGGACATTTGTCTGGCGCCCATAAGTTTGGTTAAAAAGAATAATACGATAACGGATCCGACAGAGCAGTAGATGATTTTGGGTAGGTCAACTAACATTGATATTTCCTCCTTGGATAGTTCTGATATAGGATATGCAAAATGAAAGAAAGCTATTCAAAGAACCCATTTGCCTTGACAAACTTAAGTATTAATTTTATAATTTAATTAATCAAATAAGGTGGCTTATATATGTTCATAATAGGTTGAACGTCTCTACCAACTACCGTAATAGTTGTCTATAAGTCATACTTCTAAGATATATTGAATCAATATATCAGAAAGGAGGATGGCAGGCTTTTGTTAGGGTATTTTTTACATTATGGAAGGAGAGATTTCAATTGAAGAGGACTTTTGCTCTTAGAGGAAATATTTGCTATAGCAAGAATAGTGATCATATCGAATGTATGGAGGATGGCTGGATTATTTGTGAGCAGGGAATAAGCCAAGGTGTTTTTAAGCAGTTGCCTGATAAGTATAAAGGAATTGCGGTTTATGAGTATCATCAGCACATTATCACACCAGGCTTGATTGATTTACATGTACATGCCCCCCAGTATTCTTTTAGAGGGTTGAATATGGATCAGGAATTACTTGATTGGTTGAACACGAATACGTTTCCTGAAGAAGCTAAGTATATTGATCTAGAATATGCCAGAGCGGCTTACAAGCTGTTTGTCCACGATTTAGCTTGTGGCGCAACAACTCGCGCGGCGGTATTTGCAACCCTGCATGTGGAGGCAACAGAGTTATTGATGGATTTATTGGAGGAATCGGGAATACGTGCTTTGGTAGGCAAGGTAAACATGGACAGGAATTCCCCAATGGATTTGTGCGAAGTAAGTGCTGCGCAATCAGAAACTGATACAAGGCGATGGCTTGACCGTGTTTGTGATAAGTATAAGCATGTGAAGCCGATTTTGACTCCAAGGTTCATTCCTTCCTGTACAGATGAATTAATGGAGCGCATTTCGAGTATTCAAAAGGAACATAGCCTTTCAATCCAATCACACTTATCTGAAAACCCAGGGGAGACAGCGTGGGTCAGGGAACTTTGCCCAGATACGGACTTTTATGGTGAAGCTTATGATAAGTATCATTTGTTTGGAGGGGCCTGCCCTACAATAATGGCACACTGCGTATATTCTTCCGAAAGAGAGATTGCCTTGATGAAAGAACGCGGTGTCTTTATTGCTCATTGCCCGCAGTCAAATACAAATTTATCTTCAGGTATAGCACCGGTCAGGACATATTTGGACAATCATATGCATATAGGTCTGGGTAGTGATGTGGCGGGTGGCTTTACGACTTCGATATTCAGAGCGATGGCAGATGCTATTCAGGTTTCAAAGCTCAGGTGGAGATTATCTGATGACAGCCTAAAACCTTTAACGATTGATGAAGCATTTTATTTAGGAACAAAAGGTGGTGGCGCATTTTTCGGTGAAGTGGGAAGCTTTGAAAAAGGATTTGAGCTTGATGCGTTGGTTCTTGATGACTCTAGTTTGCCGCATCCTCAAGAACTATCGGTGAAGCAGAGGTTGGAGCGACTGATCTATCTATCGGATGACAGACATATTGTTGATAAATTTGTTTTTGGAAATAAAATATAAATTTAATAACTAAATGGAGGGAAAAAGCTATGAACGAAAAAGGGAGTGCAGGTTTTTTTGAAAGAACGTTTCATCTGGAAGAGAAAGGCTCAACATTTAGAACAGAGTTAATAGCCGGTCTGACTACATTTATGACAATGGCTTACATACTGGCTGTTAATCCGCTGATGCTTGCAGATGCAGGCATGGACAAGGGTGCCGTATTCACGGCAACGGCGCTGGCCTCTTGTTTGGCAACCGTTTTAATGGCATTATTATCGAACTATCCCTTTGTGCTGGCACCGGGGATGGGTCTTAATGCTTACTTTGCCTATACAGTCGTTTTGGGAATGGGGTATTCGTGGCAAGTAGCATTGACTGCAGTTTTTGTGGAAGGCATCATATTTATTGTGTTATCCTTGACCAATGTTAGAGAAGCGATATTTAATTCTATCCCGATAAACCTTAAGCATGCTGTCTCAGCGGGGATAGGCCTGTTTATCGCCTTTATTGGCCTGCAGAATGCAGGTATTGTTCAAGCGAATCCATCAACATTGGTTTCTTTCATTCCGTTCAGAGATGAAGCGATAGATATGTCTTCGACGGGCATTTCTGCGCTGCTTGCGCTAATCGGGGTTTTGATAACAGCGGTGTTGCTGGTTAAGAAAGTTAAAGGCGGTATTCTGATCGGCATACTAGGTACGTGGATTCTGGGCATTATATGTGAATTTTCAGGATTATATGTTCCCAATCCGGACGTGGGATGTTTCAGTCTTTTGCCTGATTTTTCTGGTGGTTTAGGGATCCCGAGCATAGCGCCGACATTCTTTAAACTGGATTTTTCCAATATTCTTTCACTTGATTTTCTTGTTGTTGTTTTTGCATTTCTATTTGTGGATGTGTTTGATACTCTGGGAACTGTTATTGGTGTCGCATCCAGGTCGGATATGCTTGACAAGGATGGAAAGCTTCCAAGGATCAGAGGAGCCCTGTTGGCCGATGCTATTGGAACAACTGCAGGCGCTGTCCTTGGTACCTCAACAGTCACCACCTATGTTGAAAGTGCTTCCGGTGTTGCAGAAGGCGGAAGAACCGGTCTGACAGCCTGGGTTGCTGCTATTTTGTTTGCGATCTCTTTGTTTCTGTCTCCCATCTTTTTAGCTATCCCATCATTTGCCACTGCGCCAGCTTTAATCATGGTAGGCTTTTTGATGATAAGCAGTATACTGAAAGTGGATTTTGAGGACTTGACAGAAGCGATTCCGGCTTTTATATGTGTGATAGCGATGCCATTCATGTATAGTATTTCTGAAGGCATCAGCTTTGGTATTATTTCATATGTTATCATCAATTTAGTAACAGGTAAGGTCAAAGAGAAAAAGATACCTGTTTTAATGTATCTTTTAGCGATATTGTTTGTATTCAAGTACATTTTCTTGTAATAGAAGAGCAGCTGTACCACCACCTTAGACTCAGGAAGTTAAGGAGCTGTGTTAAAATAGCGGCTCCTTTTCAATTAGTTTGAAAGCAGTAAAACAAAATAAAACAATATTGTATTGCATTTAATAAAATAATTATCTATAATATACATTACATCGGTTAATAAGAGCACATACGATTTAAATCATTCACTTAGAACTTGTGTTCCCTTATTAACTGATGATACTTATTGTAAAAACAAGAAAAGGAGAGTGATAAGAGTGGCAGAAAAGAATTTTTCCGATCTTACACCAGAGATTATTGAACTAGCCGAGATATGCCATGAGAACAGTGTGATTGAGCCTTCCCTGTATGGGAAGTATGATGTCAAACGTGGCTTACGCGACATTAATGGTAAAGGTGTATTGTCAGGTCTGACTCATATATCTACAATTAAATCTAGTGAAACAGTAGATGGGAAGTCTGTTCCTTGTGAGGGCGAGTTGTATTTCAGGGGGATCAGAATTGAAGATTTAGTTAATGGCTATATTCATGAAGGGCGTTTGGGTTTTGAAGAAGCCGCTTATTTGTTGCTGTTTGGCAACTTGCCCAATTTACAGCAGCTGAAAGAATTTCAGGATTTATTAGTTTCTTATCGTGATTTACCGACCAACTTTGTTAGGGATGTCATTATGAAAGCCCCCAGTAAAGATATGATGAATACCCTTTCGCGCAGTGTATTAACTCTGTATGCTTATGATGATAGGGCGGAGGACACATCAATTCCAAATGTTTTGCGACAATGTATTATGCTCATCAGTGTATTTCCAATGCTGGCCGTGTATGGCTATCAGGCTTATAATCATTATATTTGTGATAAAAGTCTTTATATTCACAATCCTTCACCAGAGCTGTCAACTGCAGAGAATATTTTGAGAATGTTAAGGCCGGACAAGTCATATACAGCTTTTGAAGCATCAATATTGGATTTGGCGCTTGTCTTGCATATGGAACATGGCGGCGGAAATAATTCGAGTTTTACAACGCATGTTGTTTCGTCTTCGGGGACAGATACATATTCTGTTATCGCTGCCGCCTTGGGTTCTTTGAAGGGACCAAAACATGGCGGAGCCAATATTAAGGTTGTCGGCATGTTTGATGATATGAAGGCGAACTTATCAGATTATGAGGATGAAGCGCAGGTAGCCGATTACCTGACAAAATTATTGCATAAAGAAGCCTATGATAAGAAAGGCCTGATCTATGGTATGGGTCATGCCGTGTATTCGATCTCGGATCCAAGAGCAACTATTTTTAAAGGCTTTGTTGAACGTCTGGCTAAGGAAAAAGGTCGTGAGTCCGATTTTAGACTTTATTCAATGGTGGAGCGACTAGCCCCGCAAATTATCGGAAAAGAAAGGCATATATATAAAGGCGTCAGTGCCAATGTCGACTTCTATAGCGGCTTTGTATATAGCATGCTGGATTTGCCAACGAAGCTATTTACACCGATTTTTGCTATTGCACGAATCGTCGGCTGGAGCGCGCATCGCTTGGAGGAACTCATTAATGTGGATAAGATTATTCGTCCGGCATACATGAGTGTTATGGATAACCGGGAATATACTAAATTAGACGACAGATAATCTAAGCCCCCGATATTGCAATCATTGTAATATCGGGGGTTTTGTGGTTAAACGATTCCTAATAAAGAAAGGATTAAGCAGGATATGAGTATGGACACCTTCAACACTGTCCCGACAAAATAGGAAACATTTTATTTTATTTGCCTGCTTAATGTATTATTTTGATATTGGGGAGAGTAAGTGACATCTTCCCCGAACCACTGTGGCGGAATAAAAGCGTTGGCTTCTTCTTTAGATTCAAATTCCACTTCGGCAAGAATCAATCCTTTATGGCAGCCCTCAAATAAATCCAACTCAATCGTCAGATGCTCTTCTAAAGGGATTAAATATCTTGTTTTACGAATCAAGTGTCCGTCTATTTTGGTGAGCATATGGTCATAAGACTTTTTGTCCAGTGGGAGATTATATTCTTCTCTTTCTAAGAATCCTTTTGCTTTATATGTTAGGCAATAATTATTATCCTGCCGCCGGATTCTGACAACCGGATCAATATTTAAATAGCCTTGCTCGATAACATGAAATGAATAATCTGTTAAATCAAAGGGAATATTATCTACTAAAAATTTTCTTTCAATTTCCATAAGGGATCTCCAATCCTATTTTGTTTTGCGGGCCCCAAAGTCATGCTTTTTCATGCAAGCATGAAAGCAGGACTTTTTGACCCTGGTATCATTATAATATATAGTGTGTTTTTGTCAACTTATGGGGTGGTTTTAAGTTCGTTGGGAATATCCTTCTTTCGTTTCATGAAATTACCAACATACTATAAATGATAAATGTACATAATAAAATCACAGGCAAACACTGCCTGACAAAATAAAACCATCAATATGGAGGTGAATATCATGACAAACAATAGTTCGAGTTCAAACCGTATGGAAGTGCCGGAAGCTAAAGAAGCAATGAATAAATTCAAAATGGAAATTGCTAATGAACTTGGTGTAAACCTGAAACAGGGATATAATGGAGATTTGACTTCGGCTCAGACCGGTTCAATCGGTGGAGAAATGGTTCGTCGTATGATTAAGCGACAGGAAGAACAGATGTCAGGGCAGACGACTTCTAATCAGTAATTGAGCTTAATAATAAACAGGTCACAGTTTATAAACTGTGACCTGTTTCTCGACTTTAGCTATTTAAGGGCATAACAAAGTGCCGAATTAAGCGAATTCAACGAATAAAAGTGGGGTTGTGGGTCTCGGGTAAATGTGACACGAACCCACTTTTATTTGAATCAACATCGAGATTCCAATATTGAGCACGAAAAAGGGAAAGTATTTTTTGAGTACTGCAGCGGTTTGATGGCTTTTGAGGG
>Ga0153924_1000175_pt1 | contig 43651 bp, 35 predicted proteins | sample TSNJ008MetaG_FD_104709 | JGI IMG/M metagenome (GOLD analysis project Ga0153924, IMG submission 104709) | Attine ant fungus gardens microbial communities from New Jersey, USA - TSNJ008 MetaG | ecosystem: Host-associated > Fungi > Mycelium > Unclassified | place: USA: New Jersey, Wharton State...
ACTCCGTCGTTGACGAGCGCGGTCACGACCGGCCAACTGAAATTCGGAACGTCGCTGAAGAACGCGTCGTCGAGCCGGAAGCCGTATGCGCGCCGCAGCGAGTCGGCGTAGTCGGTCATGTGTACCAACTCCTCACCCGACTCGATGCCGGTCAACTCGTTCGCGTAGTTAGCCGCGATGCCCATCGAACCGTTGCGGACGGCATCGACGAACTCGCGGCGCTCCGCCGGTGTCGCTCGCTCCAAGAACACATCGACGCCCCAGAGGCTTTCGATGTTCCACGCGAAGCGCGCTTCCGGAGGGTATCCGCGCGTGGCGCGCGCGAGGGCCAGAGCATCGCGAATGTTCTTCATTTGCTGCTCGATCGCCGCATACTGCGTCAGGTTGTACCCGACGTCCATATGCGAATGGTGGAGAATGTAGAACGTCCGGGCGGCGACAGGCGCGAGCGTCACCTGCTCCGTTTTTTCGATCTGCGCACCCATCGTAATGTGCAGCGCAACGTTCGTAGGCTTAGATACTTGCGGCAAGGCGAGCTCGATGTTGTGGAAGCCGTCTTTCACCGGCATATCGAACGTCACGCCGTCATCGGCGTGCGCCGACAACCGTACCGGCGGCCCGTCGTGATAGACGCGCAAATCGACCACTTGACACAGGCCGCTCGCGCAACGTACCAACGCCGGCTGCACCGCCGGTTGCACCCACTCGCCCGGCGTGTATTCGAAGGTCATGTACCAATCTTCCGATTGCGCCGCTTTGCCTGCAACGGTGAGATCGAGTGCCTTGCCCGGCGCAAAGAGCGTGATTGGGACCGTGAGCGTCATATCGCCCATCCGATCGCCGTTGGCGTCGTCCCAGCGTTTCACGAACGATAGCGAAACCCCGCCGTCGCCCTTAACCGTCCATGTTGCAATCGATGGATCGTGGCGCGCGGTGAACGTCAAAACATGACGTCCATCGATGGAAAGGTCGTAGTACCGGTCGGCCTTGCTCGTGCCAACCGCGTAACCTGCGATCCACCGGAACGCCACCGTCGCTGCAGTGTAGTTTTGCGGAATCGGCGCGGTGAGCCACTCGATCGAACTCTTCCCGTCGGTCGAACGCACGAGCAACGCCATCGTTGCAAGCGGGCTATATGATTGATAGCCGAGCGTTTGACCCGCGATGGCCTTCTCATAGCCCGGCAACGGCGACGGGGTCGGTTGTTGCCCGCGCGCTTGCTGCAACGACGGCATCGCAGCCAGCACGACGAAGGCGCCGAGTGAGAACCAGCGACGTTTGATCTTAAGTGACATACTCCAGATTGCCGGACCATTCGGCTGCGAATGGGCCCCTCCCGCGCTCCAGGCGCCGAAAGGTGTCAAATGTATCTCCATTAAACGGGTAAGGTGAAGTAATGGACGCGATCGACGTGCACCACCACTTCTATCCGCCGCAGTTCCAAGCGTTGGCGAACGCATGGCAAGCGAAACACGGGCTGCCGAACGCCGGCGGACGAGTCGGGAGCTGGACGCCGGAGGCGACGCTTGCCGACATGGACGCAGCCGGCACTGGAACGGCGATTCTTTCGCTCTCGTCACCGGAAGGGGTCTGGTTTGACGCCGAACCGGCGGCGATTCCGCAGATTGCACGAGCGTGTAATGATTACGCTGCAGCAATGATCCGCACGCATCCCGGCCGTTTTGGGCTCTTTGCTTGTCTGCCGATGCCCGACGTCGAGGCGAGCCTCAACGAGATCGCGTACGCGTTCGACGTCTTACATGCCGACGGGATCGGCATGCCGACTAGCTTCGGTGATGTTTGGCCGGGCACGCCGCGATTCGCACCGGTGTTCACGGAGCTGAACCGGCGCAAGGCGATCGTCCTCTTCCATCCGTATGCACCGAACTGCTGCGGTAGAGACTCTCTCGACGACGGTCTCGGTGAATGGATCCTCGAGTACCCTTACGACACCGGGCGCTGCATCTTGAGTCTGCTCTTCGGCGGGACGTTGCTCACAAATCGCGACATCCGCTTTGTGTTCTGTCATGGTGGTGGAGCAATCCCCGTTCTGGCTGGTCGCATTGAGCGACTGGCGCCCATACTGCAGAAGAACTACGCCGAGGTCACGCCGAACGGCCTCGACTTCGAATTGTGCCGGCTCTACTACGACACCGCCAACGCGGCGTACGGGCCGACGATGGCTGCGCTGATGAAACTCGTTTCAACCTCGCAAATCCTTTTCGGCACCGATTACCCCTATGTCACCTCGAAAGACAACGCCGATTCGCTCGGCTCGATCGGACTCGCTCCGCCTGACCTTACGGCGATCCGTCGTGGCAACGCCGAACGATTGATTCCTCGTCTACACGATCATGCCCGATAAGCGCTATCACCTCACCGTCAACGGACGTACGCACGTCGTAGACGCGGCGCCCGGTACGCCACTGCTGTACGTCTTGCGCGACGACCTCGCGCTGGACGGACCGAAATTCGGCTGCGGGCTGGCGCAGTGCGGTGCGTGCACGGTACATCTCGACGGTAACGCGATCGGATCGTGCGTCTTACCGATCGACGGCGTCGGCTCGATGAAAGTCACGACGATCGAAGGCCTGGAGGTCGACGGTAAACTGAGCGCCTTGCAGGCGGCGCTCGTCGAGGCGCAGGCGCCGCAGTGCGGCTACTGCATGTCGGGTATTACGATGACGGCTGCGGCGCTCTTGCGTCAGAAACCGCATCCGAGCGATCGAGAGATCCGCGACGCCCTCGACGGCAACCTCTGCCGATGCGCAACGCATACGCGCGTCCTCAAAGCAATCAAAGCCGTCTCCGGAGGAACGGCATGACGTCCGCCGACGGTCCCACTCGCGCCGGATTCCTCGCCGGTGTCGGTTCGCTCGTGTTTGTCATCAGCACAACGCCTGTTTCGAGCGCTCAGCCACGCTCGCAGAGTAATCCGTTCGGGAACCCGACGTATCCGGACGTCGGCTCGTGGCTCGCTCTCGAGCCCGACGGCGGCGTCACGATCTTTTACGGAAAGGTCGAACAGGGAACCGGCATCGAGACCGCAGTCGCGCAGCTCGTCGCCGACGAACTCGACGTTCCGTTCGAGCGCATTCATGTTATTCAAGGCGACACGGACCGTACGCCGGATCAAGGTTACACCGCGGGAAGTCAGTCGCTGAGCGTCGGTGCCGTCCCCGTTCGGCGCGCGGCGGCTCAGGCTCGTGCAACGCTCATCGCGATGGCCGCCGCACGGCTGAAGGTCGCGCCGGAGACGCTCGCGACGCGCGACGGCGCCGTCGTTTCGACCACCGATGTAGCCATCCACGTGCCGTACGGTGAACTGGTGAGCGCGGGGCGATTTCCCGGCACAATCAATGACGACGTGCAGCTCAAATCGCCCGCCGCGTATCGCGTCGTCGGCAAGCCGGTACCGCGCGTCGATATTCCCGGCAAACTCAACGGCTCGTTTCGTTACGTGCAGAACGTTCGGCTGCAGGGGATGATGCACGCGCGAATGGTTCATCCGCAACGCCTCGGTCAACTGGCGCTCCGCGTTGACGTTGCATCGCTCGGCGATCTTCGATCGAGGGTTCATGTCGTGCACCGCGGCGCGTTCGTCGGCGTCGCCGCGGTGCGCGAATGGGACGCCGTCTCCGCAGCAGCGATGCTGAAAGTGGAATGGTCCGGTACCGTAAACCTTCCCTCCGACGAGCAAATCGAGCAGACGTTGCGCACGATGCCCGGGACGGAACGCACGCTGCTCGCAACGGGGGATATGTCGTCGCCGTCACCGCCGGCGGTGCAAGAACGGCAGGTGACCTACGTTTGGCCATTCCAGTCGCACGGATCGATCGGTCCATCGTGCGGCGTCGCCGATGTGCGGCCGAATCACATTACGATCTGGAGCGGTACCGAAGGGACGAACTTCCTGCGGCGCTCGATCGCGGCGCTGCTGCGCCGGCCGGAATCGGAGATCGTCGTCAAATACGTCGAGGCGTCCGGCGCATACGGTCACAACGGCGCCGATGACGCGGCGGCAGCTGCAGCGATCGTCTCGGCCGCGATCGGCAAACCGGTTCGGATGCAGTGGATGCGCCTCGACGAGACGCGCTGGGATCCGAAGGGGCCGGCGATGCTGATGGACCTCTCCGCGTCACTCGACGCATCTGGTCACGTAGTTGCTTGGAGTTTCCACGGCTACAGTCCGACACATCAGGGACGCCCTGACGGAAGCGCCGGATCGCTGCTGGCGGGACGGCTATTGGGCGAGCCCTCGACGACGCCGCCATTCGTCGGTGGCGACCGCAACGCGCCGACGAATTATGAGTTTAGCAACCAGCGAGTTGTTGTCACGGACCTCCAAAGCGCGACGCTTCGACAGTCTGCTCTCCGCGGTCTCGGCGCGCCTGCCAACACGTTCGCAAATGAGTCGTTCGTCGACGAGCTCGCGCACGCGGCGCGCGCAAACCCGATCGACTTCCGTCTTGCGTACCTGAGTGACCCGCGCGCGAGAGCGGTGCTCGAGGCCGTGCGCTCCGCCTACCAACCAACGCGCGGCGTCGCATTCGTCCGCTACGAGAACAACGCAGCATACGTCGCTGCCGTGGTCGATCTTCGGGTCGATCGCACGAGCGGCCAAGTGAACCTCAACCACGTTTGGGTCGCGCACGATTGCGGGTTGATCGTCAACCCCGACGGACTGCGCAACCAGATCGAGGGGAACGTCATTCAGGCAGCGAGCCGCGCGCTCATTGAGGAAGTACGCTTCTCCGCCGACGGTGTCACGAGCGTGGACTGGGAAACGTACCCGATCTTGCGTTTCAGTGGAGTGCCCGAAATCGACATCACGCTGATAGACCGGCCGGACCAGCCGATTCTCGGGGCCGGTGAAGCAACGACCACCGTGATAGCGCCGGCGATCGCGAACGCGATCTTTGCGCAGACCGGCGCGCGTCTGCGCGACGTTCCGTTCACGCCGGCTCGCGTGAAGAACGCCCTGAAAGCAGCGAGTTAGCCTCATGAATGGCCGAAGGCTGCTATCACGGATACGACCGACTTCGTGGCGCCATAGTGGGAAGCATCGAGTGGATTTCGGCGAAGCGCCGGTCGGAGGTGACCGAACATATTGTGGCGTCCGACGTAAATGATCGCAAATCGTGGGTGCACGGCGGCGATGAATTCTGGTGACGAACCATAGGCCGAGCCGTGATGAAAAATCGTTGCTCTGCGGACTGTCGGCGTCGGCCAGTGAAAAGCATTCGGAAGTGCTTATACGTCAAGATGAACGCGATCGAGTTGTCGTTAATCGCGTTCTTCCCGCGAACATCCACCGACATGATCTCATAAAGTCCTGTACTCACACTTCGCAGCAACGCTCGCGGCCAAGAACATGGCAGAACAAAGAGATGGCAGAAGCCCGCGTTTTCTGCCGCTGTCACAATGCTCCGGGGTCCCTTGTTAAGAGCAAGGACGCCGCATTTAAGGAGACCCCATGAAGATCGCCTTTGCTTGCGTGGCCACTTTGCTCTCGCTTACGTTCTCCACCGTAGCGTTCGGACAAGTTTCCTCGCCAAACGCCTACCCGACGATGGCGCCGATTGCGAAGTACTTGATGCCCAGCGCTGCCGCCGAAATCGCCTTGGCCCGCTCGGCAGGGCCGTCATCGATCTCCGCTCATGCTGAAGTGCTCGTCCTCACGAAGCTAGGCGACGTCGTAGCGGTCAAGGGCACCAACGGCTGGGTCTGCTTAGTCGGACGCTCGTGGACGGCGGGTTTCGATGACCCTGAATTCTGGAACTGGCACGGTCTCGGGCCAGCATGCCTCAATCCGCCGGCCGTGCGAACCGTACTCCCGTTTTACCTTGCACTGACGAAGTGGGCGATCGCCGGCGATACACGTGAAGAGATGGCGGCGAAGGCGAAAGCCGGTTATGCCGACCACCAATTCACCGATCCCGCTCCCGCCTCGTTTGCGTTCATGCTATCGAAAAACGGCTACCTGCTCGGAGCCGACGGACCGTGGCGTCCGCATGTCATGCCGTTCGTCGCGTACGACCAGCTGGCCACGTGGGCCGCAGGCTTCAAGGGATCGCCGATCCTGGCGCCTCCTCCATCGGCCGGGTTTCGCCCGTACCAGCCGGTGACGATCGCTATTCCGGTGTCCCACTGGTCCGACGGTTCGCCCGCTCCAAAATAGTCCTCGCGATCGCTGCGTAGCCTTGTCAATTGGACAAAATCCGCGAGTTGCTTTTTGCGCTGCGAGAATTCTGCTCACAACACACTCGACATCAATATCGCTGTCGCCGTATGTCCCGATCGTGATTGCTCCGCTTTCGTCCGTCCGGTAAACGGCCGCGCCGGATCGAGTTGTCGTTGATTGCATTCTTCCCGCCGATAAATGGCAACGATGGTCCGATAAAGCGCAGCGTTACGCCGTCATCGGTGCGCCACACCATCCCCGCTCGCGGATAAACGATCGGCACGCCGTCCGCATGCGCGGTATCGAGACAATCGTGATACGCGTGGCCGCCGTATGTTTATCCGCTGTCGGCGATTTCGGCAACCCGCAGCTTGCGCAGTACTGGGGAACACCCACCAACATGATCTCATAAAGTCCCGTACTCACACAAACCAGAGTGTTCCCTCCGGAGGCATTTGCGGTAGCGGGCCTAGGGGCTCAGTAAGGAGCCGGGAGCCATCAGGCTAAGGAACTGATGAAACCAAACAAGCACGACGGCGGTACACGAAATGACGTGAATCGCAACCGCTTCTTAGGCGCCTCGGCGGCGACCCTCGCAGCCGCTTCCGGGACGGCCGTATCCGCGGTGCTTGGCCAGGGCCAGGGCCAGGAAAATACCGCGCTGACGGGGGCCAACTCTGAGTATGGCAAGCTCGACAGGTTGCTTTCATTCGTGCGTGCCCGCAACACTCAGTGGTATGCGATCTCGTCGCCGGCTGGTGTCGATGAAGCACAGTTCATCTCGATCGGCGGCATCGAACAGTGGGTAACGATTCGCGGCTGGAACCGTGCCAATGCCGTGCTGCTGTTCTTGCACGGAGGGCCGGGAGACGTCACGAACCCGTGGTCGTTCGCCGTTTTTGCACCTTGGGAGAAGCTTTTCACCGTGGTGCAATGGGATCAACGCGGTGCGGGCAGAACGCTGCAAAAGACGGGACCCGCAATAGCCCCAACCATCACCGTCGATCGCATGGTACGCGATGGAATTGAGCTCGCCGAATACCTGCGCAAGCGACTCGGCAAGAAAATCATCATTGTCGGCCATTCGTTTGGATCTATTCTCGGCGTCCTCATGGCGCGAATGAGACCGGATCTTTTCTACGCGTATGTAGGCACAGGTCAGGTCGCCGATGGCACCAGAAGCTACGTCGTGGCCTACGACCAGCTAGTGAAAAAGGCGCATGCTCTTGGTGATGGACAGGCCGAGGAAGAGCTACGCCGTGTCGGGTCTCCGCCCTACGCATCAGGCGAGGGCTATCAGGTCCAGCGCAAGTGGGCGAATATTTTCGAGGGCGCAAACGAGTTCTTATACGGAACCATTGGGTTGACGCTAGTCGCGCCCGGCGGCTCCGTCGCCGACATCAACGATGACGTTGATGGTCAGACGCTGAGCGCCGAGCGACTCGTACAGCAGACGAAGTCGCTCGTGCCCGAGGAACTCGGTCTCGATTTTTCGATTCCGATGTTCTGTATTCAAGGAGCCGAGGATTTTACTACGCCGACTTCGTTGGCTCGAGCTTATTTCGATTCGTTGAAGGCGCCACGTAAGGCATTCGTGGCTGTCGAGGGTGGAGGGCATTTTTCGGTATTCATGCGCTCCAGTCAATTCTTACGAGATATGGTTAAGCTCATCGATCCACTGACCGCGGCAAACTGAGCGAAATCAGCGACCAAGTTGTAGAGTTTCGACCGTCGATGGAGCGGGGTGGCCGAACATGTTGTTGCGACCGACAGAAATGATCGCATAGCGAGGATGCGCGGCGGCGACGAAGTCGGGCGACGAACCGTAAGCTGAACCGTGATGGCCAACTTTCAAAACCGTCGCAGACAGATCGATCCCTTCGCTCAAAAAGCGTCGCTCTGCCGCCACCCCCGCGTCGCCGGTGAACAGCATCCGAAACGATCGGTACTGAAGCACGAACGCGATAGAATTGTCGTTGATCGCATTCTTGCCGCCAATGAACGGCAACGGCGGCCCGATGAATGTGAGGGTGATGCCGTCATCCGTATGCCAAACGTCGCCGGCGCGAGGATACACGATCGGCACGTTATCCGCGCGCGCTGTGTCGAGGCAATGGTGGTACGCGTGCCCGCCATACGTTTGCCCGCTGTCAGCAATCTCGGCGACACGAATCCTATCGAGTACCGGCCGGCACCCACCGAACTGATCGCATAAGGGAATTAACTCGAAATCGAAGCGGTTATGATCTGAGATTGCCCATATGTCACTCTTCCTTTGGAGCGCGATCGTCGGTTTCGCGCGCTCCAAAGGTTCAGCGTCGCAAGGAACAGTAACTCGCTGCGAGCCCGACCAACCCGATTTCCGGCGCAAATACGAAGGTGTCGATCATGCCCGAACGCGCCCGGCTTCGGACCCTCTCCGAAGAACACGCACGCTCCAGCGTTCCATAACGTGTGGCAAACGCTGGAGACGACGATCGACCCTGAAATCGATCGCATCATGCACCAAATCGCACCCATGACCGCCGCATTGACGACGAACAGCACGATTTGAGCCGCCGGTAAGGTGTAACCCTTGGCGAGCGTCATGTAAGACAAGTGCCAGATACCAAACGCCACGCTCGTGATGGCGAACACGTACGTCCGGCCTCGACGTGTGCGCCGAACGAGATGGCGATTGCCGCGACAAAAGGACCCTGGAGCTAAGCATCTATTCCGTGGAAAAATAGGGGAAGGCCCTATCGGTGGAACCGTCGCGATCTCCGCCTTGTTGATGCGAACGCATATGACCAATAATGGCAGCGCGATAATCGTGGGTGGTTCGTTGACCGGCCTTGCGCTGGCCGTCGCGTTAGCGCGAGTCGGGGTGCTCGTAACCGTCATCGAGCAGAACGAAGGCATGGAGCGCGTCGGGACCGGCCTCGGCGTTGACCGCCGCCTGCTCAGCATCGTGACCGGTGTCGATGCAACACGTTCGGAAAAAGTACCGGCGCTGCCGGTCGTTCGCAGCTTTCGTGAGACCTCGACCTGGAACGCGATCTACACGTGGCTACGCGCGGTTGCCGATGCGACCGGTGGGATCGAGATCCGCGAGGGGCTGCGCGTCGACAAGCTCACGCAAAGTACGACGGGCGCGCACGTGCGCGGGAACTCGTTCGACGCCGAGGCAGATATCGTTGTCGGTGCCGACGGTTACCGCAGCATGGTCCGCCGCGTTGTCGATCCGGCGAATCCGATCGCGCGGTACGGAGGCTTTGTGATTTGGCGCGGTTTGGTTGAAGAGGCATGGATAGGCGGCGTATCCGCGAACTTGCGGGGCGGACGATTGCCCTATCCGGAGACCGCGCGGCTTGTCGCGTATTCCGTGCCCGGCCCTGACGGCAACGTTGCGCGTGGTCACCGCCAGATCACTTACGCTTGGTACGACGCCTCACGCACCGCATGGCTGCGCGATAACGAGTTCCTCAACGGCGACGAGATCCTAGCGAGTATTGCACCGGAGGCGATACCGTCTGAGCTGCGCGAAGAACTGCGCCGTCTCGCGAGCACGCGCTGGAAATCGCCCGAACGCGACGTGCTCCTCGCAGCGTTGGACCGCGGTATCCTTTTCGGCACACCACTGACGCAATATCTCCCGGCGCGGCTGTGCAGCGGACGCATCGCAATCGTAGGCGACGCCGCGCACGTCGCCTCGCCGATGGTCGGTGCCGGACTTGTGAACGGACTGCTCGACGGCATCGCACTAGGGCGCGCAGTTGCCGCAGCTGGGGGCACGATCGGAGCCGCCGGCGTCATGGCGCTCCGCGCCTACGAATCGGAACGCCTTCAGGAGAACCGCGCTCACGTCGAGGAAAGCATTAACGCGACCGCAGGACTTCTCCGCTCCATGACAACTCGTACATCATAGGATCGATCCCGGCTTAATAGGCCGTAACTCGATCTAATACGGCCGTCCTGTGCGAAGGGACCAGCGCTTCTAAATATTGATAGATATACGAGATCACTATACTGCCTTCGCCGACGGATGAGGCGACGCGCTTGACCGACGAGCTGCGAACGTCACCCGCCGCAAAGATCCCAGGGATGCTGGTTTCGAGCGGATACGGCTTCCTCTCGAGCGGCCAATCTTCGACCTCGCGTCCCGTGCGAATGTAGCCGTGCTGATCTCGCTCCAGCGCCTCGGGGAGCCACGCCGTCTCCGCATCGGCGCCGATGAAAATGAACAGCGCATAAGCCTCGCGCTCTTGCTCTGTGCCGGACACGCTCGAGCGAGTGACGATTCGCTCCAAACGCGCACCGCCCTCGACCGCTTCCAGTGTCGTATGGGTTTCGACCGCAATGTTCGGCACCGCGCGAATCTCGTCAATCAAATACTGCGACATCGTTCGCTCGAGTGCGCTGCCGCGAACGAGCATCGTCACGCTGCGCGCGTAACGCGAGAAGAACATCGCGGCCTGGCCAGCCGAATTTCCGCCGCCCACGAGAAAAATGTTCTTCCCACGAACGGAGTAGGCTTCGCTGCGTGATGCACCATAAAAAACGCCGCATCCGACGCACGCGTCGAGCCCTGGTGTCGGCAGCTTCCGCCAGGCCACCCCCGTTGCGAGCACGACGCTGCGCGCTCGAATCTCCGTTCCACCGTTTAACACCACCGCAAACCCGGCCCCGTTAGGGCGAATCTCGCAGACGTATCTCGTGACGACGATCTCCGCGCCGAGTCGTTTCGCTTGCTGCAGCGCGCGATGCGCAAGCTCGCTTCCGGAGATTCCGCTGACGAACCCGAGATAGTTTTCAATGCGCGACGACGTGCCGGCTTGTCCGCCGGGCGCGTCCCGCTCGATCAAGATCGTCGCAAGACCTTCGGACCCTCCGTACACCGCTGCTGCAAGACCCGCCGGACCGCCGCCCGCAATCACCACGTCGTATTCGTCCAGCCGCGGCGCGATCGGAAGACCGAGGGCTTCCGCAAGCACTTGATGATCTGGTTTGACGAACGTACGCCCGTCGGAAAGGCGCACGAGTGGGCACGTCGACGTGTTGACACCGAGTTTCGCAATAAACTCCGCATCGATCGCGTCATCGAGATCGAGCCATTCGAACGCCACCTGATTGCGTGAGAGGAAGTCGCGAATCGCATGCGAGGCCGCGTCGCGATCGCTGCCGACCACGACGGCCTGCCGTGCCCCATACATTCCGTAGGCCTCACCGAAGATCGTCACGCGGCGAATCAGCGTCTGAGCCACAAAGGCAGCGGCTTCTTCTGACTCGGAAATGAGCAAATGGAAATCGGCCGGATCGACCCGCATCAGACGCGATGGGCGCAGCGCGCGAATCGCGACGAACGACTCGGTGCCGAAAACGACGGCAAACTCGCCGAAGAATTCACCCGGATCGAACGTCGTTGCCTGCGTCTCCTGTCCGCTCAGGAGACGCACTCGCTCTACTTCCCCGGAAAGAACGACCCACAAATACGCGGCATCACCTTCGCGTGTGACCCATTCCCCGGGCGCCGCCACGATCTCGGCGGAACGCGAAGCAATCCGCGCTCGCAGCGTCGGCGCTGCTCCGGCAAAAAGCGGTATCTCTGCCAGCTCTCTGGCTTCGATCATGCGTCAGAATTCGTGGGGTGCTCGGCAATCATGGAATACTCCTCACGGTACCGTCCGGTGCGACGACATTAACGTTAATCAGTCACTTCCAGTGCGTCTGCTAAGTGTTTGTTGGCGAATGCATAGTCATAGTCAGCAGACATATTCATGCGGGTGAGATATCCTTGACGCGCAACCTGCGGAAGCCAAGAAGAAAAATACAAACGTCAGCACGTAAGAGTTGGTGATTTGCGCACAGCAGGCCGCGCAAAGGAAAGAGGCATGCTCATGGACAGGCTTGATCCCAATGCAACAGCCCTGGTAGTGGTGCACATGGTCCAGGGGGTCGCTGGGAAGGTCGACACTCCCTTCAACCGGATTTTCCGACGCCGGGCCGAGGAGACGGGGGTCATCAACACCCAGCTACGGCTGCTGGACGAGTTCCGCAGAGCGAAGGCGAAGATAATTTATACCGCGGTCACATACCAGCAAGGGCTCCCCGGCGTCCGTCCAAATTCCCCGCTGTGGCGCACCCTCTTCGACTGCGTTTGCCTGATGGAGGGCACCCCAGCGGTCGAGCTCATTAACGAATTCGACCGCCGGCCAGATGAACCGATCGTCAGAGGTCAGGCGGCCAACGGGTTCGACCGCACCATACTTGACACTGTTCTCCGCCTGGCAGGGGTCGACGCCATCGTGCTTGTGGGCATCGCCACCGACGTCGCCGTCGAATCCACCGCGCGCGCTGCATCCGACTTGGGGTACCGGACGATCGTCGTCTCCGACGCCTGCACCGCCGGCACCGACGAAGCCCACGCGCACTCGCTGGACGCGATCCAAAAGTGGTTCGGCGAAACACCCACCGCCGACGAGGTCCTTTACGCCCTCGCAACTCCGGTGGCCGCGCCTTAGCGTGCTAGGGGAAAATCCAGCTCTGGAAGGGCTAAAGCAAAGAGCCCCGCGCGTTCTTCACGCGTAAGCATCAGTGCTGCAGAAAGACGATCCAACAAGAGAAGGGAGGCGCGAACCGGCTTCTTTGATTCGAGGAGACCGTACCACGTACGGCTCACGCCAAGACATTCGGCAAGTTCTTCTTGCGTCACCGGTTTTCCACGCCGAGACGGTAGGCGCCGGTGGGGGCCTAGCGCAGCAATCTCGGGGTCGATCCTCCACCGAAAATGCCGCAGCACAATTGTCAACTGTGACGACGGAGAGCGTCGTGATCTAGGAACTTCAGTTGGCTTTGTCTCTGCAAACAGTTGATCGTAGGCATCAACGTAAGACATGGGGGCAATTCCCTCAACGATTCTTAACGCGCCCAAGGCGCTGAACAAGCACAGAAAAAGCATAAGGCAGGAGAGAGAGCCCTGCCACGCAGACCTTATACCCCCCAGACGCAGTAGGTGTCTATCGCGGGACGGCTGAGTATCCGTCCGGCGGTTGCACAAGACCGTAAACCGCTGCTGCCGAAAGCGGTTCCATAGAGTCAGTGGGGGCGCTTCACATGGCGATCGTCAGGCCGAGCCTGGCTCCTGAATCAAACGCTGTAAGCAGCGAAGGCCGGCGAAGAGCTGCGCTGCGCGAGTTCCTTATGCGCTGCCGGGCTCGTTTGACTCCGCAAGACGTTGGTCTCCCCTCGGTCGGGCGCCGCCGGGTTCCCGGGTTGCGCAGGGAAGAAGTGGCCGAACTCGCCGGCATTACGCCGGCTTGGTATACACAACTTGAAACGGGATCCGATATCCGCGTTTCCCCGCGCATGCTCGACCGAGTTGCATCTGCGCTGCGATTGAGTGACGAAGAGAAAGTCTATCTCTTCTCGCTGGCAATCGTCGAGCTCTCGGCATTGCCATGTCTTCAACCGCAATCGCATGCCGTTCTCGAGGCCTTTACATCGCTACGATCGCTTTCGCGACGTCTTTGGGTGGCGAGCACGGAGAAGGAGGTGCTGACGATTGCGCGAGAGCATTGTGCGCGAACATTTACACCCGACGCGACGTTCAGTACGATTCAAACGGGTTTGGGCCGGTGGAGCGTTCATTGGACCAGCGATAATGCTACGGTCCGCCGAACGCTTGAAATCAGCGAATATGTCATCGCGAATTGGCCGCCGGCCTTACGCGATGAGCTTCACCTATCTGGCATACTGAACCGCGCTGGAGACGTGATGACGCGATCGGAAATAGTGCCAAGTTCGGACTTTTCCTCGTATTTTGCCAGGACTCTCGATGTTGTTGAGTGGCCGGCGCTTGACCATTTCATGGCCGCCGTTCACTCTCGAAATGGCTTCGTGGCTCGTCTGACGGGTATTTATGAGAAGCCTCAATCTCATTCGAAGACAGATCGCGCAATGATGAGCGCAATCGCCGAGCTAACATCGCTCGCCTTGGCCGACGCGCCGGCCGCGAGCCGTCAGGCGTAGGACCCATCCCCCGACGGCGAAGTTATTCCTCCACCGAAAAGATGCGTAGACCCAATGTCCGTGCCGCAAAATCACGCTGACCACGCCCAATGAACAATTCGCGGTTGAGCCAGCGGTAAGTCTTCGCCCCTGTCTGAAACCGGATCACCACCTCGGCAACAACCTTCGACGTGAGTGCATCGCCGAGAGCGTCGACGTAACCGTCGTCTCCCAAATCATAAATTCCGGAGAAGCTGGCGCAGACGAGATCGCCGGATGGACTCCGAAGAACCTGTCGTGACTCCAGCACCATCACACCGTCTCCTCCAATCCTGGTCCATTCCACGCCGCAGTTCGGAATAGCGGAAAGCCGAAGACGCGCTCCGTGGAATGTGCCCGACGCAATAACGTAGTGAAGGATGATCTCGTCCGGTGCGGGACCGATCCGATAGTGTTCTGGCGCAAAACAGAGGGACGCCTCACCCAATAGTTTCCCCATTGTGGCAGTTATCGGGTGGGGTTGATGCTGCTTCCGACCGTCTTCGGAAGCGCAAACGTAGTGATTGTAGCCGTCGTACCCGTCGCATTGGGGACCCCGGGAATCATTTGCAGCCCCGCGTTTCCGCTCGCAATCGCGACGTATGTTCGTCCGTTGAGTACGTACGCAACCGGGGCCGCCGTTACGGCCGCTCCGAGTTGTGCGGACCATAACTCGCGTCCGCTTCGAACGTCGAAAGCGAAGAAGCGCCCATCGAGGGTGCTCGAGAAACCCACGCCGCTTGCAAAGAGCAGAGCGCCGCCGACGCCGGGGAATGCCAGTTGCCTCCGCCAAGCGATCTTTCCGGTCGCCATGTCGATCGCCGTGAGCCAGCCGACCGAATGGGTGCGCTTGGCCAGTGCGCCGCCCGTGTAGAGTTTGCCGGGAACGTAGGGTACGATACCGGTCTCGGCGACGCTCGGATCGAGCGTCCAGGTTGCGCATTCGTCGACGCTCGGCACGACAAAGAGATTCGTTACAGGGTCGTAGGCACCGCCGTTGTATTCGATTCCGCCGCCGTGGCTCGGGCACGTCGTCTCTCCGGAAGCGTTCGGCGCAACGTCGATATTGGTTTGGTATGAGAGCGCCACCCGATAGACGCGCTTGCCCGTCTCTCGATCGAACACCCAGAATGTTCCGGCCTTGTCCCCGGTCGCAACAAGGTGGCGAACGACGCCGTTGATCGAGACGTCAAAGAGAACCGGCGGCATCACAACGTCCAGATCGTGCGTGTCGTTGCGGACCAATTGCCGCCACCACAGCACATGCGGCGAGGCGGCATCGATACGCAATGCGACGATCGAGTTTGCGTAGAGATCCAAGCCGCGACGACCGGTATCCACTAAGTCCGGACCCGGATTTCCCGGCACGACATACATGACGCGCGTCGCGGAATCGACCGCAAGGCCCGACCACGGATCGGCGCCGCCGTGCTTCCATGTATCAGCGGGCCAGGTGTCGTGTCCCGGCTCGCCCGGACCCGGGATCGTGTACCAGCGCCATTTTACGGCTCCGGTCTGCTGATTGAACGCGGTGACGCTTCCGCGGTTGCCGTAATCGCCGCCCGTGCTCCCCAGCAGCACCTCGTCGCCGAACGCATACGCGGGGGCATTGAAGAGCGAATTGCTGGGATCATCGACACCCAGAACGCTCCAAAGCTCGTGGCCGTCGGTCGCGGCGACGGCCACGACGTGACCGTCGTTGGTACCGATAAAAACGCGCCCATCCGCGACCGCAACGCCTCGATTAGTGGCAAATTGCAGGATGTGCGGGTTGGTCGCGTGCGTCCAGCGCACCGCGCCGCTGGCGGGATCGAGTGCGACGATCGTGTCATGCGGCGTCGCGATATACATCGTTCCGCCCACCACGACGGGCGAGTCCTCGAACGGCCCGCTGTCCGTAAAGCTGTAGGACCAAGCCTTTTTGAGATTGACGACATTCGCTCGGGTGATCTCCGAGCTTTTGACGTAACGATTTCCGTCGAGGCCGTGCGCAACGACCGGCCAGTCTGCCGGCGTAGCCGCCATACATGCTAAGATCCCCAGTGCAGAAAAGGCCAACGTCGTGATGTTTTTCATGGGCCTTCTAAGTCGCTATAGCGCAAGCGCGTAGTCGCCGTTCACAATGAGAACGGATCGGTGAATAGCATTTGGGTAGACGAACGGGAGTCCGTCCAGATGTTGTTGCGTGAAGATGTTGATCTCCGATGTCAGCGTGAACCGCGTCGTGACGCGGTAGTTCAGTCCGTATACGAAGGCGTCATAATAGTACGGCGCGTAACTATTGTTGAAATAGTCGATCGCGCCATTCATGAAATTCCCGAACGCGTTGATCTTCGCGTCGCGATCGAGCGGCGTCGAGAGCCCGATGATCTGGTAGAACCCGGTGATCGAACGCGCGCTATCGCTGACGCCCCGCGGCAACGAGGCCAGGTAGGCGGGCGTTACCAGATGATTCGGATCAAGCACACCGTGTAACGCATAGCTCGCAACGACCCGCATGTGCCAAAGCGGTGAGGTATGATAGCCCGCCTCCAGATAGTAGAGGCGCTCGGTATTCGTCGGAGCGAGATTGCTTGCGGCTGCGGTAGCTGGGCAGCAAACTTGCCACCGGTAGAAATACGCCGCTTGAAGATACGTGTGGCTACTCGTAACGTAGCGAACGCCGATTTCGACCGAACTTTGTCTGCTCGGGTTCGGGTCGATGTACTGGCCCATCGCGTTGGTAACCCGGCCAAGAGTCGTATTGGCCGCGTCGTTGTTATCGAAATAATAGAGTTGCAAGCGACTGCCGACGAGCTGTGTTATTTTCCCGCTCAAACGCAGGTCGTTTGTCCTGGGATCGGCAGGCGAGCCGCCATCGGAGTCGGTTCCCGCCATCGTATTGTAGGCCCCAATGATATCAATGATGGTGCGATCCTGGGGCGCCGGTGCTTGCTGCGCCGGAGCTTGCTGTGCCCACGCCGAGCCTGCAGACGCGAGCAGAAGAGAGACCAGCAGCGTGATAGATTTGAGAGTGCTGTGTATCAGTCCGGGTACCACCGGACCACAATAGCCGCGATCCGTGGAGTTGTCTGCCAAGGCCTTATTAACAGACACTTTGTCGACGCGATGCTAGACTGAGGCACAAACTCGCAGCGTCGGGAGAATGGAATGAAGCGTATCTCGCAGATGTTGACGGCGGTACTCGCATTGGCGCTCGCATCATGCAACGGCGGCTCCAGCGGGACGAGCTTTCCGGACGCGAATGCGCTGCTAAATGCGGCAACCAACGACAACGACTGGGCCCTGCCCGGCAAAGATTATGCAAACAACCGCTACAGTGGCCTGACGCAAATCACGCGGGAAAACGTTGGTACGCTGACTAAAGCCTGGTCAACGCTAATCGCCGATAACGGCCAGCAAGAGACCTCGCCGATCATCTGGCACGGCACGATGTATCTGTCGACTCCCCACGAGAGTGTGCTTGCGCTCGATGCCGCGACCGGCAAACTCAAGTGGGAATTTCCGTACACGCCCGCTTATACGCTAACCTTCGCGGTGAATCAAGGCGTTGGCATCGAGGACGGCAAGATCTTTCTTGCGACGCAGGACTGCCGCGTCATCGCCGTCGACGCGACCACGGGAAAACAATCGTGGGACGTGAACGGCTGCCCGAACGACCGATACACCTCGACCGCGAATTCGTGGTTCCACATGGCAGCGTACGTTTACAAGAACGAAATCATTCTTGGCAATTCTGCGGGCGATACCGGAGGCATCGGTCACGTCCAGGCGTTCAGTACGAGCGATGGCCATCGGTTGTGGGACTGGCATAGCATTCCATTTCCGGGCGAACCCGGGCATGACACGTGGCCCGGAACGTCGTGGGAACACGGCGGAGGCGCCGTGTGGGGCGGACTCACGATCGATCCGGCGACGGACATGCTCTACGTTGCACCGGGGAACCCGGGTCCCGACCTCGTCGATACGTATCGGAAAGGATTGAATCTTTATACCAACTCCGTCGTTGCGCTCGACATCAGCGGACCGAAGCCGCGTGTGAAATGGTACTATCAGCTGCTCCACAACGACACGCACGACGCGGATCCGGCCATGCCGCCCGTTCTCTTTGACGGCAAGGTCGGAGGAACGATGCGGCAGCTTCTCGCGATCGGCGACAAAGGTGGAGACTTTGCGGTTCTGGATCGTACCGACGGTAAGGTCATCTATCGCTTTCCCGTCGACAATCAGACGGGTCTCAACACGACGACGCCTTCGCTGAAGGGAACGCCGGCTTGTCCCAACCACGGCGGCGGACTCGAGTTCAACGGATTCGCCTACGATCCGGGCACGAATTACGTTCTCATTCCGAACACCGTCGAGTGCGGCATTTGGGAGATTACGAGCACCGACCCGGTGTACGTTCCCGGCCAGCCGTACGAGGGCGGACCGCTTCCGAAACGGCAGGATGCAACCGGAAGGCTCACTGCCGTCGACATTGCGACTGGAAAGATCGCATGGATCGCTCATCTTCCATACGCGGCGCAAGGCGGCGCGCTTGTCACGCGTAGCGGATTGGTGTTTACAAGCGACCTCAGCGGTAATCTCTATGCGTTCGATCCGAAGAACGGTAAGGAGCTCTGGAAAACGAACACCGGCGCTTCGATCGTTGCCCCGATCAGTGTCTACAGTGTCGACGGGAACGAGTACATCGCCGTGGTGAGCGGCTCGGCCGGCGCGCAACAAACGCCCAACGTCCCCGTTGCGAAACACAGCGTAGTTACGGCCTACCGTCTCGGTCCTATTCCTTCGCCGATCGCGAATAGCTCGGCCGGGCAACTGGTACTTGCGGCGACGAGCACGTCAAGTGCGTTGCCGCCTTCGAGCGGCTCGGCGCCATATACGTCAACACAGGTGGCAGCGGGTCAGACGCTCTACCGGGAGCGGTGCTCAACGTGCCATGGCGTGCACCTTCAGGGAATTTCAGCACCGGCCCTGACGGGCGCGAGCTTCGCGAGGTCTCACTTGAACCTCACGCAGGTTCGGACGATCGTCACGACACAGATGCCGCTCACCGCACCCGGCTCGTTGAAACCGGACGAATACGCGAACGTCATGGCTTATCTCTTATCCTACGATTGCGTGCACAGTGCCGGCGGAGGAGTGCAGCCATTCCCGATCACCGCTCAGCCGCAATTTTCGAAGGTTATTCTCGGAGGACGCTCATGCCCGCCGAAGCCCTGAGGGGGATTTCATGATTACCGAACATCCCGTGAATGCAGATATCATCGTCAAGAACGCGCGCATCACCACGATGGATCCGAACCAACCGAATGCAACTGCATTGGCGATCAAAGACGGATTCTTCAGCGCGGTCGGTAACGAAGCCGACGTCATGGCTCATCATGGCCCAACCACGCGCGTCATCGACGCGAACGGCCACACGCTAGTCCCCGGGCTGCACGACAGTCACAATCACGTCATTCGTGGGGGCCGGCTCTACAACATGGAGCTGCGCTGGGACGGCGTGCCGACACTCGCGGAAGCGCTCGAGATGTTGAAGGAACAGGTCCAGCGGACCCCGCCTGGACAGTGGGTGCGTGTCGTCGGAGGGTGGTCGGAATTTCAATTTCGCGAGCGCCGCATGCCGACACTCGACGAACTCAACGCGATCGCGCCCGATACGCCTGTATTCGTGCTGCACCTCTATCACATGGCGCTCCTGAACAAAGCCGCATTGAAGTATGTAGGCTTTACCAAAGACACACCGGATCCGCCTCGCGCTACGATCGTTCGCAATGCCGCCGGAGACCCAACCGGGATCATTCTGGCCAATCCGGATGCCGCGATACTCTACGCGACGCTGGCAAAGGGCCCAAATCTCTCTGCCGAGGACCAGCAAAATTCGACCCGGCAGTTCTTGCGTGAACTCAATCGCTTCGGTATCACGTCGATCTGCGACGCCGGCGGCGGAACGCAAAATTACCCCGAAGACTATCAGATCTACGCGAATCTCGCCAACCAAGGCTTGCTCACCGTTCGAACGGCATATAGCCTGTTCACCCAGAGCCCGCCGGGTCGCGAGCTTGCCGATTATCAGCAATGGGTCGCGGAAGTCTCCCTGCACGACGGCAACGAGGTCTTGAAAGTCAACGGGTGCGGTGAATTGATAGTGCACGAAGGCTATGACTTCGAACTCTTTTCGGAGCCGCAGCCGATGCCGCCGGCGGATATGGCCGATGCCGTTCGGCCGGTGCTGCGTGTCATCGTCGAAAATAAATTCCCATTTCGTCTTCATGCGACCTATGATGAATCGATCGCGGTGTATCTGGACGTCATCGAAGAGCTGGCACGCGAGCTCCCGCTGACGCGCACGCGGTGGTGGTTCGATCACTGCGAGACCATCACACCCCAAAACATCGAACGCATCGCCGCGTTGAACGGCGGAATTGCGATCCAAGACCGGCTTGCGTTCCAAGGCGAAAGCTTTGTCAAGACGCACGGTGGCGAGAAAGGGGCGAACGCGCCGCCGATTGCCGATATGCTTGCGGCGGGCATCCCGGTTGGCGCCGGGACCGACGCAACGCGCGTCTCGAGTTACAACCCGTTTGTATCCTTGTATTGGCTGCATACGGGAGAGACGGTCGGCGGACTCGTCACGAACGGATTCCGTAATCGCCTCTCCCGCGAGAAGGCGCTCGAGTTGTATACGGTAGGAAGTGCGTGGTTCTCAGGCGATTCCGGAAAGAAGGGAGCGATCGCGGTCGGGCAGTTCGCCGATTTCGCGGTCTTGAGCGCGGATTATTTCTCCGTGCCGGCGAGCGAGATCAAGCGTATCGAATCGGTGCTCACCGTCATGGGCGGAAAGATCGTATACGCCGCGGGGGAGTTCGGTAGCATGGCTCCGCCGCCGATCAATGTCTCCCCCGAGTGGTCGCCGGTTCGGACAATTGGGGGATATCATCGCGAACCAGTAGCGGCACATAGCCATAGCCGCCATCGGTCGCCGGGCCGCCGACGACTAAGCCTGATCGATCTCTGCGACTTCGCGTAGGGCTCGGTCGTGAATGCTTATGTTATCTCGCTGGTGATGGGCCTAATTGTCGGGGCGCTCTACGGCCTGATCAAAGTGCAATCGCCCGCCCCGCCGATCATCGCGCTGGTAGGTCTCTTCGGGATGGTCATGGGCCAGCGCTTTACGCCGATCGCGCTGCACGCGATTAACGCCTTCGTCGCTAGAAGGTAGCTGGCCTGAGCGCTATGCAACGCAGCGCGGCGCTCGCGTTAGTCTGCACGGCGCAATTCGTGTTGCAGTTGGACTACAGCGTCGTGAATGTCGCGTTGCCGGCGATGCTTAGGGGGCTGGAGATCCCTTCAGCACAGTTGCAGTGGGTCGTAACCGGCTACGCGCTGAGTTTCGGTTCGCTACTACTCGTGGGGGGAGGGGCAACGGATCTGGCCGGTCCGAGACGCCTGTTCTTCGCCGGCTTGACGCTTTTCGGCATCGCCTCAATCGCGTGCGGGCTCGCGCCGTCCGCGATCGTACTCATCGTTGCGCGCTTCGTCCAGGGAATTGCCGGTGCCGTGGTCGCGCCGTCCGCGCTCGCGCTTCTGGAGTCGACGAACGCGGAAGGACGGCAGCGCGATCGCGCTCTGAGCATTTGGCAGGCGATGACCGCCGCGGGCGCCATGAGCGGCATCGTTGCTGGCGGCCTGCTGACGCAGTATCTCGGTTGGCGCTCGATCTTTCTCGTGAATCCGCCGCTGATCGCGGTTATGCTGCTCCTCGTGCCGCGCTTTTTTCCTGCCGACCAGCCCGCCGCGGCGGGGGCTCGGCTCGACGTCCGCGGCGCAACACTGCTGACCACCACGCTCGCAGCGCTGATCTTCGGCTTGAGTAACGGGGCACAGTACGGTTTCGATGCGCCGTTCACGATCGCATCGTTCGCGGCTGCGGTGTTGCTCGCCGTGGTGTTCGTGGTTGCGGAGCGGAGCGTCGCAGAACCGATGATCCCGCGCCCGATTTTCACAACACTAACGCGGAGAGCGTCGGTCGGCGTAATGCTATTGTTGGGAACGATCCTTGGGGGCTACGTCTACTTTGTCTCACTCTACCTGCAGCGCGTCGAGGACTTCAGTCCGGCGTTGACGGGCATCGCGATGGTCCCTTCAACGATGACGGTTTTGACCACGTCGATCGTGGGCATGCGACTACTGCTGCCGCGCCTCGGCGCGAAGGCGACGCTCTTAGTGGGATTGATCGCGATCGCCGCCGGGCAGTTCATGCTCACGCTGATTTCCGGTAAGGGGAGTTACGCGGAAGTGGTCTTGCCTGGGCTGATCGTTACTGCATTCGGCGCGGGCCTTGCGCTGCCGACCCTGTCAATCGCGATAACCAGCGGTGTGGATCGGCAAGACGAAGGTCTAGCCGGCGCACTTTTCCTCACGAGTCAGCAGGTCGGCGCGGCGGTTGGGCTCGCTTTGCTCGCCACAATTGCCGAGCTGCGCAGCGTGCAGCCGCATGGCTCACTCGAAGTGGGATATGGTCTCGCGTTCTTCGTCGCCGCGGGACTTGCGCTCGTAGCAATCGTGCTCACCGCAGCCAGGGTTCAAAATGCTAGTGTCACGTTCTAGCGTACTTCAAGCACGCAAATGTGCGGCAAGTAACTGCTAGAGAGTGTCTGCCAACAGTGAGTTAGCAGGAACAATCTGACTTCCGGCAATATTCGAGGCCGCCTTAAAAGCAAACGATCCGTACGCACAGGTCGTAGCGGCAATGAAAAAGTCAGGAAAATTTCCGTCGGACGCAAAAAGCGGGTTTCCGGCAGGCATCTACGATCTGGGCGAGGGGCGGATCGCTGCTATGGACGACGCCGGTATGGGCTTCGTGGGTGCGCTCATAAATGGCCACATGAACGGGCGCTACCTTGACGACAAGTTCTTCTGGCCGGTGTTTGAATGCGCCGAAACACTAGGCGTGCCCATCTACCTGCATCCCCAGTATCCGCCTCAGCCCGTGGTCGACGCGTACTACAGCGGCTTCGCTCCTGAGGTATCCACGTTTCACCACCGACTGGCCATATGGCAGCATGAAAGCAACTCGGCAATTCTTTGATCAGATGCCCATCAACGTGAATGAGAAAGAGAAGATCGCGAACCTGAATGCGAAGCGCCTTCTCGGACTCGGTCAGAAAGAACCAAAGCTCGCCGCGGCTCTGAGTCATTAATCTTCAATTCACGTCGCGGGCACGGACGCCGGGGTCGGTCTTTGTATGGCTCGAGACACAACAGGTCTACTGAATTGTCTACTTAGCAGCTGCATCAGAAGCATCGAGTGGATTTCGGCGGAGCGCCCGTCCGAGGTGACGGTCACTGCGCCGTTTCGGTCGGTGCGATAAACAACGGCACCAAAGCGCTGCACTGTTTCGACCGTCGACGGCGCGGGATGTCCGAAGAGATTGTGCCGGCCGACCGAGATGATGGCATAGCGAGGGCGTACGGCAGCAATGAATTCCGGCGTCGAGCCGTAGGCTGAGCCGTGGTGGCCGACTTTGAGCACGTCGGCGTGCAAATCGATGCCTTCGGCGAGAAAGCGCTGCTCCGCAGCGCTGCCCGCATCGCCGGTGAACAGCATTCGGAAGTGCTTATACTGCAAGATAAGCGCGATTGAATTGTCATTGATCGCGTTACGGCCGCCGATGAACGGTAATTCCGGACCGATGAACCGCAGCGTCACACCGTCGTCGGTGTGCCATATCGCGCCCGCACGCGGATACACGACCGGCACGCGATCGGCATGCGCAGTATCGAGGCAATCATGGTAAGCGTGACCGCCGTACGTTTGCCCGCTATCTGCAATCTCTGCGACGCGCAATCTATCCAAAACCGGCCGGCAGCCGCCCACGTGGTCGCCGTGCGGGTGCGAAAGAACGATTGCGTCGAGTCGGTGGATGCCTGCGCGAATCAGGAACGGTACGACGATGCGTTCTCCCACGCGTTCGGCCGCCGAATCGTCTCCCTGCGGACCGCGTTCCAGTCGTCCGCCGGCGTCGACGAGGATAGCATGGCGCGCGGGTGTCTCGATGACGATCGCGTCGGCTTGGCCGACGTCGAGCACGGTGATGCGCAGTCGGGTATCAAACGATGCGGGCGGCCAGAGCACGAGCGACGTTGCGGTGAGCGCAAGCGCAACTGCGATCGTCGCGCCGCCGCGGCGGATCAGCGGCAGCGCAGTAAGCAGCGAACATTCGTACAGCGCGATGCACCACAGCGGCGCAGGCGTCATGACCACAGTTGCGCCTGGAAGTCCGCCAAGCGTGCGCACAACGCCGATCGTCCAGGCGATGATCCATCCATTCACGTTTGCGCACGCCTGTGCAAGCGGTCCGCACCACGCGAGTGCGAGCTGCGCTGCACCGAGCAGCATCGTAAGCGGAACGCAGGGCACCACCGCGAGGTTAGCAGCCAACGCGTAACTCGACCACTGCAGAAAGATCGCAGCCGTGATCGGCCACGTGCCAAGCTGCGTCGCTATGGTCAATACGAGCGCTTCGTGCACGCGACCGGGAAGTTGAAGCCGCTCGTTCAACGCTCCGTCGATCAGATCTGCAAGTGCGAAAATCGATCCGACGCAACAAAACGATAACCAAAACGAGGGCGCGGCGGCGCTGCCGGGGATCACGGCGATGACGACTGCAGCTGCGACGATAAGCGTGTTCCACGAAAGTGCCGCGCGACCGCACGCGCGCGCCGCGAGCGCGCACGTCGCCATTGTTGCAGCGCGCAGCGCGGGAAGCTCGAGCCCGCTGAAAAGCGCGAAGATCCACACCGCCGCGATGCTCGTGCAGCATGCGGTGACGCGCGGCACGCGCAACCGCGTGCAGAGCCACGCGATCGCGAACGCAACCAATCCCACGTGCAATCCGGCCGTGACGAGAACGTGTACCGTGCCGGTTTCCTGAAATTCGGCGCGCAGGTCCGGCGGTAGTTGCGCGCGTTCGCCCCACAGCTCGCCGGCGACGATCGACCCAGCCGGCTCGCCCAGGCGGCGCGCAAGTTCGACATGCGCTGCTGCGCGCAAACGAGCGAGCGCGGCCTGCAGCGACCTCCCCTCGCCGAGCGTGGTCATGAGGCGCGAGCTCTCGATCCGCGCGGTAATGCCGTGCTCGCCCTCGATCGCGCGTTCGCTGGTTTCGCCCGGGTTGCGCGCGTCGTCGAGCGGCGTCAGGCGTCCCCGAATAATTGCCCGCATACCGCTCGGTAGGCTGTTAGGCAACGAGACGAGCGCGAGCGGGCCGCCGTCGACTGCAAACGTGTAGGTGCGAAAGCCCTCGACGCCTCCGCTCACAGCGAGCACCGTTCCCGCGAAGCGCATCGTACGCGTCGCATGCACCGGCGCCGCCGTGCATTCTCGCCACCACGACCAGAGCAATGCCGCGCCCACGAGGGCGGCCAATGCGCCTACTCGAAACAGGCGGGCTTGGGTGGACAATTCAATCACTCACCGCCTCTGCGTCCGCGCATGGCGATAGCTAGACGTCTCTAAGGAAGAACGCCGTGCGTATCATTGTTACCGGCGGGGCCGGCTTCATCGGGTCACACATCGTCGATACGTATCTAGCCGGCGGGCACGACGTGCTAGCGCTGGATTCGCTTTGGGAGCACGGCGGCGGACGGCGGATCAACGTCCCCGAGCGCGCGTCGTTCGTGCACATGGACATCCGCGACGAGAACGTCATGCGTATCTTCCACGAGTTCAAACCCGAGCTCGTCAGCCATCACGCCGCGCAGCATTCGGTTGCAATCTCTTCGCGCGATCCGAAGTACGATGCCGACGTCAACGTGATGGGCCTGCTCAACGTGCTCGATGCAAGCGTGAAGGCCGGCGTCAGGAAAGTGATCTTTGCCTCGAGCGGCGCGACGTTCGGTACGCCCGAACGGTTCCCAATCACGGAGAACACACCGCAACGGCCCACCTCCCCGTACGGCATCACCAAAATGGTCGCCGAGCACTACCTGCGGTTCTATCAATCGGAAAAGGGCTTAGATTTCACGGCACTGCGCTATGGCAATGTCTACGGACCGCGTCAGGATCCCAACGGCGAAGCCGGCGTTATCTCAATCTTTATCGGGAAGTTTCTCAAACGCGAAGGGGTTCGCATCGATTGGGACGGCGAGCAAACGCGCGACTACGTGTACGTTAAGGACGTTGCGAACGCAAATGTCCTTGCACTGGAAAAAGGCTCGGGCGGCCTTTACGTGATCGGAACCAACGTCAAGACCAGCGTGAATCAGATCTATCGCGCGTTGGTGGGAATTAGTGGTTTCGAAGCACCGACCACGAGCGGTCCGAGGCGTCCCGGCGACGCGCGCGACGCACAGTTCGATCCGGCTCTTGCCGCGAAGGAACTCGGCTGGAGACCGGCGACCAAATTGCTCGACGGTATGCGCGAAACGTATGACTACTTCAAAGCGCTGGTAGCCGCGTAGACCTGTTGGATCGTTGCCCAGGCAAAGCGCGGCTCCAGGAGCCGGCGTACCGGAGCGATTCCAGCCAGAACGGCGCAGAGTGTGTTCGCATAGCCGCTGTCGCCGGCAGCGCGTTTCGCGATGGTGCGCATCAGCCACAGCCAAAGCGGGTTGAGGGCGCGATTCCTCACGATATCGACGAGCAGGCTCGCCAGCGCCATGTCGAAGTGCATTTCTTCTCGCACACGTTTCACGTAGGGATCGAGTGCATTCGCGCATAGGTTGTCACTCGCGAGCGCATCGAGCAGCGACCGCGCACACCAACGTGCGCTTTGCAGCGCGTATTGGATGCCCTCGCCGTTGAGCGGATTGATCAAACCAGCTGCATCTCCGATCAGCGCGACGCGATCCGCGACGATCGGCAGATTTGGATCGAACGTGGCAAGCGGCCATCCCACGATGCGCTCGCGCATCGTTGCATTCGCAAGACGGGCGCGCAGGGCCGGATTCCTTTTCGTCAGCTCCAGTAGAATTTCGCGCAGCGGCCGGTTTACGGGGGGACGTATCTCAACCGGCATCCCAACGCCGACGTTCGCACCGTTCGCTCCGGTCGGAAAGAGCCAGCAGTAACCCGGAAACGCCGGCGAATCGACGTACAAATCCGCCCGATCCGCCGGGCCGGTTACGCCGTCGAAATACACACGCACCGCTGCGATCCGGTCGTATCGCGGGGGCGCAGTGCCGCGAAGCCGGCGCGCAATCAGCGAAGCACTTCCGTCCGCGCCGAGCAGGAGTCTGCATCGCAAACGCTCGTCTCGACCGCCCGTCCGCAAGAAAACAGTCGCGCATGACTCATCCACGTCGTAGCCGGTGACCTGCGCATCTTCGATCGACCGGGCGCCCGAAGCAACTGCAGCTTTTACGATGACTTCGTCCAGAAGCATGCGCGGAACGCAGGTACCGTAGTCGCGCAGAGCTTCCAATTGCGGCAGCGGGCCCTCAACGACGAGCTTGCCGTCGATATGGAGCGCTGCATTGTGGATGCGATTTGCTTCGTAAACCGGGCCCTGCGAGGCCAGGCCGAGCCGATCGAGTTCCGCCAACGCCAACGGACCAACGAAATCACCACACACCTTATCACGCGGGAAACGCCGTCGATCGATGAGCGCTACCGTGAAGCCCAACCGAGCGAAATAACAGGCCGCCGCGGCGCCCGCGGGGCCGGCACCGACGATCGCGACGTCAACCAACGTGTTCGGGCCGAAAGCCGATGCCGATGAGATACGCGGGAATGCGCCGAAAACCGGGGATCGAGGTCAGGACGCGTAATCCGAGCGGCGCGTGTTTGGGCGGTTCCTTCGATCGCAGCACCGACGCGATCACGCGCCGCTGGATCTGAACTTGCAACGCTTGCGTCATAACGGTCGGATAGGTTCGACGACGTTGAACCCGCGCCAGCACATCGTCGCCGACGGGGCCAGGCGACTGCAGCGCCGGAGTGAGGATGTTCGCCGTAGCAACGGCATCTTGAACCGCGAGGTTGATGCCGATGCCGCCGACCGGCGACATGGCGTGCGCTGCATCGCCGATGAAAAGTAGGCCCGGCATGAACCAGGAGTCGAGCCGATCGACTGCAACCGAGAGAAGCTTCACGTCGTCCCAGCTTTTCAGCTGCTTCACGCGATCTGCAACGACGGGTGCAACGGTGGAAATCTCGGCGCAAAGCGACTCGATGCCACGCGAGCGCAGTTCCTGCGCGCTTCCCTTCGCGATGACGTAGCCGCATTGCCAGTAGTCGCCGCGGTCGATCATTACGAAGATCGTTCCGGCACCGATGAACCCGAAGGCCGCGTTGCGGTCAGTGGGCCGTCGCGAGATGCGCATCCAGAGCACATCCATCGGTGCGCCGAGATCGCGGGGCCGCACGCCGACTGCATTCCGAATCGTCGAAGTGCGGCCGTCGCACGCAACCACGACGTCGGCACGAACCTCGAGTGCGCCGCCGGGCCCGTTCGCGGATATGCCGGCAATGCGGTTCCCATCACGGATCACACCCGTAGCTTCCGTTTGCATCATCAGCTGAAAACCCGGGTACGCGCGGCCGTTTTCGGACACGAAATTCAGGAAGTCCCATTGCGGCATGATCGCGAGAAACTTGGTTCGAGCCGGGACGTGCGAGAAGTCCCCTACGCGAACGTAGTCCGCGCCGATCTGTCCGCCGATCTCGCGAATCTCCGAGTGCGGGCGCTTTAGGAACTCATCCAGCAAACCAAGCTCGTCGAGGACCGTCATCGTCGAAGGGTGCACGGTATCCCCGCGAAAGTCGCGCAAGAAGTCGGCGTGCTTTTCGAGGATCGCTACGGCGTGACCGGCGCGCGCCAATAGAAACCCCAGCATGATTCCGGCCGGCCCACCGCCGACGACGCAAGCGCGGACCGTCATCGTTCGCTGCTCGTTCATCCGGCGACGAGATTGACCAGCTTGTCCGGCACGTAGATGCGTTTGCGTAATTCTTTACCGTCGAGCTGCGCGCGCACGTGCGGATCGGCGAGCGCGAGCGCGTAGGCCTGCTCTTCTCCGATTCCCGGCGGCGCGCTTATACGCGCGCGGATCTTGCCGTTAACTTGGACGACGAGCGTAATCTCGTCGACGGCCAGCGCCTCGTCTTCAGGCTCGATGACCCGTTCGAGATGCACCGACGTCGCGTACCCCAGTTGCGACCAAAGCTCGTCTGCGATGTGCGGCGCATACGGGGCGAGAACGAGCGGCAGCGCGTGCACGGTGTAAAGAAATGCCGGCGAATCAGGATTAGTCTTGCTAAATGCCGTCATCGCGTTGACCAGCTCGTCAAGTTTGGCGATGGTCGTATTGAAGTGGAAGCGGCGCGATGAAACTTCGTCGATGCCCGACTTCGACGCGACGTGCAAGGCGCGCACGAGAGCTCGCTCTTCCGGGTTGCGCATGGGCGGCAGCTCGCGAGGGGAGATGTGTTTGGCTCGCTCGAGATGCGGCTCGCATGCGCGCCAGACGCGGTCGAGGAATCGCACGCGCCCACTGATGCCCTCTTCGGTCCAGTTGCTGGTGTCCTCCGGAGGCGTAACGTACAAGAGGAAAAGGCGCATCGCGTCGACACCGTTCTTTTCCGCCGTTTCGTCGATGCCGATCACGTTGCCGCGCGACTTCGACATCTTCTCGTTATGGTAGAGCACAAAACCCTGGTGGAAAAGGCGCTCGAACGGCTCGTCGCGGCCGCTCACCCAGCCTTCGTCGTGAAAGAACTTGTAGAAGAAGCGCGAGTACAGCAAATGCAGAACCGTGTGCTCCGCACCGCCGATGTATTGGTCGACGTTCATCCAATATTTCGCATGCTCGAGAGCCCACGGCGCATTCGCGTTATGAGGGTCGAGGTAGCGCAGATAATACCACGACGACTCGAAAAACGTGTCCATCGTGTCGCTCTCACGCTTCGCGGCCCCACCGCACGACGGACAAGTCGTGTTGATGAATGCCGCATCGCGCGCAAGCGGTGAGCCCTCGCCGGTGATCGGCACGTCGGGTGGCAACAGCACGGGCAGGTCGTATTCCGGCACGGGTAGTTCTCCGCAGCGCTCGCAATAAATAATGGGTATCGGCGTTCCCCAATAGCGTTGGCGCGAAACCAGCCAGTCGCGGAACCGGTGGTTGATCGTCTTTCGGCCGCATCCCATCGCCGTCAGGCGCTCGGCGAGCGCGATGCGCGCACGCTCGCTGGACATACCGCTGTAATCGCCGCTCGCGACCAGGCGGCCGTCGTCGAGGTATGCTTCTTCGAGCGGAGCAGTGACCTCCGTTCCTGGGGTGACGATCACTTGCACGATCGGCAGCCCGTGTTTCTTGGCGAAATCGAAGTCACGTTCGTCGTGGGCAGGCACGCCCATTACGGCTCCGGTACCGTATTCGGCGAGGACGTAGTTCGTTACCCAAATCGGCACGCGTTCGTGCGAGAGGGGATTGATCGCGTACGCGCCCGTGAAGAGTCCGTCTTTTTCCATCAAGCTTGTGCGCTCGAGTTCTGATTTCGACGAGACGCTCTGCGCGAACGTCTCGATTGCTCGCGCATGTTCTTTCGAAACAATGCCTTCCAGCCGCGTAACGACCGGATGTTCGGGCGCGATTGCGAGAAATGTCACGCCGAAGATCGTGTCGATGCGCGTCGTGAAGACGTCGATTCGTTCGTTGACCCCTTCAACGTCGAACCCGAACTCGACGCCTTCGCTGCGGCCGATCCAATTGCGCTGCGCCGTACGCGTTCGTTCCGGCCAGCCGTCCAGTTCATCGAGCCCGCGCAGCAACCGGTCGGCATAGTCGGTAATCTTCAAGAACCATTGCGAAAGATTGCGGCGCTCGACTAAATGGCCGCATCGCCAGCAGCGCCCGTCGATGACCTGCTCGTTGGCTAGAACCGTTTGATCGTGCGGACACCAGTTGACCGGAGCTTCACGTTTGTAGGCCAGACCTCGCTCGTACAAACGTAAGAAGATCCATTGATTCCAGCGATAATACTCGGGCGTACACGTAGCGATCTCTCGCGTCCAATCGTAACTGGTGCCGATCAGACGAAGTTGCCGCTGCATGTTCGCGATGTTCGAATGCGTCCACGAAGCCGGATCGATGCCGCGTTGGATTGCGGCGTTTTCCGCGGGCAGGCCGAAGGCATCCCACCCCATCGGGTGCAGCACGTTGTAGCCGAGCATGCGCATCGAGCGCGCAATTGCATCACCCAACGTGTAGTTCTTTGCGTGGCCGGCGTGGAGATCGCCCGACGGATACGGCAGCATCTCAAGCACGTAATACTTCGGTCGCGGATCGTCTTCGCGCGCGCGATAAATGCCGTCGCGTTCCCAGCGGGCCTGCCAGGCGCGTTCGATGCTGCGGAAATCGTAGGAGTCGGCCATAGAGAGGATGGTACTTGGGACGCGCTTACGCCCGCTACCTTTCCGGTCGGATCGTTTGGCGTGAAGGAAGGGGTGATGAAACGCGCATTCACCCTCGTGGCCGTTGCCGGAGCGATCGCTCTAGCGATCTGGCATCCAGCCCCGCAGCAACCCGCCGTTGCCGTCTTGGGCGCGCCGTCTAGAGCGCGGCCGCTTATTGCCCACCATAGCCGCCGGACGGAGACCGGCTCAGCGCTCGTCTACGTCGTAGGGGCGGTGCGAAGGCCGGGACTGTATCAGGTTAGCGTTGATGGAAGAATCGACGACGCGGTGCGCGCCGCCGGCGGCTTGCGACCCGACGCGGATCCGGCCGGCGTCAATCTTGCCGCGCGAACGAACGACGGTGATGAAATTGCTGTGCCTGTACTCGGTCAGACGCCGATGCGCGAAATGAAGTCCAGACGCTCAGCCGGTAGGCGCAGGCGATCTTCGAAGACGCATGCGATCCTCGACGTGAACACCGCGAGTCCGCAGGAGCTGAGCACGGTTCCCGGTATCGGCACCACGATTGCGCAGCGGATCGTCGACGTTCGCCAACAAGACGGCGCGTACACAACGTTCGACGAACTGCTCGACGTGGCGGGAATGACGCAAAGCCGTCTCGACCGCGCGCAATCCTACCTGCGTTTATGACGGGTTAGAACGCTCCGGTTCCGTTTGGACTTCCCCAACCGGTGGGTCCGCTATAACCGAGACCCGAGGTGCAGAGGTAGGTCAGACACAGCGCGTTCGCGCCGAGAATGATCTTATTGAGCGCCGAGGTGTTTTGGTAGATTCGTTGCGCCGAATCGATCGACGAACCGTTTCCGGCCAGGGCGTACATCGCCGCCACGATCGGCGTCGACACGCTCGTGCCGCCGAAGACGTTCCAGCCCGCGTCTGACGCGTCAGAAAAGTACGTGTCGTAGACAGCGACGCCCGGAACCGGATTCGCAATTGCTGCGACGTCGTTCACGGTGCGCTTCTTGCAAAGCGTGTCGTGCTGCCACGACGGTTTGGCAATGTATGCACTGCAACCGCTGCCCGTGTCGGACCACGCGGTTTCTAGAAACATCGTGTCGTCGACGACCGGCAAGAGCGTCGTTCCACCGACGGCGGTGACGTACGAGGAACTTGCGGGCCACTCGACGCCGTAACCACTGTCGCCCGCACCGGCCACGATCGGCACACCGGGATGATTCCACTGCGCGTTTTCGGCGGCGGTTGCGGCGGTTTCCGGAGTCGTATAGCTGTTGCTCACCACGGTCGCGCCCAGCGCAATTGCCGTTGAAACCGACGCCGTCAAGTCGTCGATGTCAGCGGAATTCGCTTCGACGACCAACAGCTTGCACTTCGGACAAATTGCCGAGGCCATATCCAGGTCGATGGAGAGCTCCTGGCTCCAGTTCTGATCGGGTGCCGGCAAATTCGTCGATCCATTTTGTGCCGCGATACGCAGGCAGCCGCTGGCTGTGGTGCACGCCGGCAGAGCAAATGTCGAGCGATACACCGCAAGATCGGAAGCAGCGTTCGGGTCGCTCATCGCGACGACAATGCCGATCGTCTGTCCGGTACCACCCGACGGCACGTTGTAGGCTAGCGCGAGATCGTCGGGTTGATAGCCGGCGATCAGATTTGCGACGAGGTTGAGCGCGGGTATGACATCGAGCCGGCGGATCGCGCTGCACGCGCCTTGTCCCGAAACCGGGCCGCACACGTTGAGCAGCTGTGGCGTCGTCGTGAAGTTGATCGGAATGGCGCGAGCACCGATCGGAATCGCCCGGGCACCGATCGGAATGGCGCGCGCGCCGATCGGGACTGCCGATGCACTGGAATCGGTCTTAGCGGTGCTTGGAAGCGTCGCCGAACCGCCGCCGCACGCCGCAGCGCAGAGGACAGCAAAAAGACCCGTTGCTCGTAAGAGGGTTCGAAACATGGGACCATCCTAGCACGAAAGACGGCGCCCGCTTCCTCGCTGGGCGGGCGTTTAACCAAAACTCTACAGTCGCTCGCTGTGATCGGCGACGAGCCACGTCATCGCCTCAACGATGTCCGGATCGAACTGGGTCCCGGTGTGTCGCGTCAGCTCTTCCAAGGCGATTGAAGGAGATAGGGGCGGCCGATACGGCCGGCGGCCGATCATGGCGTTGAAGCAGTCAGCCACGCTGACGATCCGCGCCAAAAGTGGGATCTGTTCCCCGCGCAGCCCGTCGGGATAGCCTTTCCCGTCGAGCCGCTCGTGATGGCTGCGGATCATGGGCACGAGTTCCTCCAGCTGCGGAATGTCGGCGACCATTTCCACGCCGTCGATTGGATGCCGCTCGATGACGAATCGTTCGTGCTTCGTTAAACGGCGCGGCGCGTTGAGAATATCGATCGGTGTTGCGATCTTGCCGATGTCGTGCATTAAGCCGCCGCGCTGTACGAGTTGCGTTTGCGCGGCGTCAAGACCGAGCCTGCGCGCGAGGCGAACGCACCAAAGCGCGACCGCACGGGAGTGCTCTCCCGTAAGAACGTCCTTCTCGAACAATCGCGCAACCAGATCGTTGATCGCGACGTCGATTTCATCGATCGATTCGCTCGAGATTTCGATCGTGGCGGGGCGTGGGCGGCGAATCGCGCCGGCGATCGATCCGGCGATCCGAGTCGTTACATCGCGATTGCGCAACCATCCATCGGCCCCTCCGACGTCGAGCAGCGTGCGGCATGTCCGTTTGAGAACAGCCGAGAGGTAGGGCAGGTTCGAATGGCGTGAATATGCTTCTTCGAGCCAGGCCTCAAGCGCAGCCGTATCGGACCGCGCGAGCGCATCTCCGATACGATCGATCAGCTCGTCCGCGAGGATCTCTGCGATCACGGTGCGTTCGCCGGGTTTCAACTTAGCGATCGATCTGCTTACGATCTCGCGTCGCCCGGCGACCAAATGCGTCAGCTCGACGGTCACGCGACACTCTCCCGGCGCAGATGCAAACGCGAGGGCAGCGATTCGAAGAGGCGCCCGATTCCGCCGCACTCGCTCTCGCACATCATTTGGAGGGCAGATGCCACGTCGTGCAGATTATCCTCGCCGGCCGTATACGCGCACAGCGCCTGTACGCTCGCCTCGATGGCGCGAACTCGCTGCGGTAACGCCGGCTCGGACGCAACGTCATGCAGGAGCGACGAGGCTTCGTCGTGGCGGCCAAGCAGAGCGAGCGTTAACGCAAAATACAATCGCGCGCGCGCCGACCGCGCGCTCGACGTGCCGCATTGCGCGAGGGCCGCAAGTCCGTGCTCTACCGCATGGGTTGCTTTGACGAAGCGCATTGCGCCTGCCGCATAGAGCGCCACTTCCGACCATCGCTGCGCGATCCGTTCGGGCCCGGCTTGATTCGTTGCCGTCGGAAACAACAATCGGTACGCTCGCTCGAAATCACCGTGCGTCGCCGAGCGCAGGGCGTCTCCCGGAAAGAACGCCTCGTCGGAGACCGAACCGCCGATATGAATATCGAACGAAGCGAGCGTCTCGCAAATCCGGCGTACGGCTTCCGTGTTGTTGCGCTCCATTTCGATTTCGAACATGCAGGCCAGGCAGTAAAATTGAAATTGCAGATTGCCGGACTTCAGAGCGCTCTCCATCAAGCAATCGAGATATCGAAGCGATGCTTCGACGTCTTCTTCGTCGAAAGCGATCACGTACAGAACGCTATACGCTCCGGTAGCGATCGTGTAGAGCGAGTATTCCGATGCAACCCGGGCCGCGGCGAGCGCATACGATCTCGCGAGTGCATACTCATCTTGGTACAAGAACACGTATGCTGCGCGGGCAAGAACTCTGGCGTGCAGCACGTGGTCTCCAATGCCGCGCTCGAGATCGATGGCCGCCGCGATCGCTTCTCGAGCCGCTTCCGGCTCGCCGCTAAGTTGCAGCGCCTCGGCAAGCGCCGACAGGATCGACGCGCGCAGCGATGGCGAGATGTCTTCGTCGTCGACATGTTCGCGCAAGAGGGGAATGCAATCGAGACGGTCGCGATGGATGAGATCGCAAGCGTAGAGATACTTGATCTCGGTCATGTGAGCGTCGTCGTCTTCTACGCTCGCGAGCGCCTGATTGAACCACGCTTCAGCGGTGTCGAGCCGCCCCAAGCGCGACTCTACGAGCGCTCGTAACGCGAAAATCTTGGCGGTAAGCTCGACGCCCGCTCGTTGCAGGCGCGCAATGGAGGCCTCAACGACGTCCGCATTGCCTTGCTCGATGAGCCTGGTGCCTTGCTCTTCCAGAATCGCGAGGCACGTCGGCGCGTTGTCGCTCGAGTGCAGGTTTAGAATGTCGACGTAGCGTTCGTGCCTGACAAGTACGCTGGTAGCGCGTTCGAGCGCGGCTGCCTGCACGGCATAATCCGCGTCGACGACGATCGCTCGTAGCGAGGAGCGAAAGAGATCGTGAAAATGCAGCGCCTGCGGTGTCTCGACGAACAAGAACGGCGCTCGCGCGCGCAAATCATCAATCAGCGACGTTAGCGCCGATCCGCCTGCCGCCATCAGCAATTCCGCTGAGAGGTCCGGCAGGAAGTAGGCGGAGAGTAAAGCGCGCAGCGTGGTCAAATCGCGATCCGCGAGGATCTTTTCGATGATCGGTTCGTAGGCGAGCGCTGGGCCATCGAACGCAACGCCGGACCCGGTCATCCGCAAGAGAAACGCGACTCCGGTTGCCCAACCGGCAGTGCGCTCGTGAAGCTCGCGGGCCTTCGCGGTGCCTACGCCATCCAGTTTGAGTTCGTGAGCGAGTTGTTCGATCTCGTCGGGAGTGAACGCGAGTTCGTCTTCCTCGATCGGAAGCCCCATGCGGGACGATGCGAGCCAGTTCGCGACGGGAAGGTAATCGAGATTGCGGGCCGCGATGATCCAGCGCAGCGAATCGGAACTCCGGTCGATCAACTTGCCGAGAAATGCTTGTACGGTGGAACTCTCGGCGTTGTGCGCGTTGTCGATTGCAATCGTCAGGTCGAGCGCCTTGACGTGTTCGTACAACCAAAGGGCCAAGGCGTTTGCTGGGTTGTGGGAGAGCATTGCCCGGTCGTAGGCGCTCGCAAACGAGATCCGGGCTCCCGGGGCTTGCGCGGAGATTGCTTCGGTGAAGCCTTGCACGAATCGCGGAAGCGTGGCGTGTTCTGGTCCGACGTCGAAAATCGCATGTGTGCGCGGATCTCGCCGCAGTGCGTAGCGAAGCGCCGTGCTTTTTCCGCAACCGGCAGCGCCATAGAGGAGCGAGATTGGGAATTGCAGCGCCTTCGTTAGCCGGCCGGCAACGCGAAGGCGTTCCATGGTCTCTTGCATCTCAAATCTGTATCGGAAAAAGGTCTGCAACGCGAGAGCCGCTATGCTTGGCAAGCCAAGCCAGTTGTGGGCCGAGTCAATGATAGAATGATCAATCTGGCCCTCGGCGAACGTCGAACCGCATGTCCACCGCGCTGCCGCCGAAAGAGACGCTGCCTCACCTAATCCGGCGCGCACTCGACGACGATCGTTCCGATACGCTCGTAGAACGTGTGAACGGCGTTTGGACGCCGACCTCGTCGCGACGCGTACTCGAACGCGCGCTCGACGTTGCGTGTGCGATTCGCGACGCGGGTTTGCAACCCGGCGATCGCGTAGCGTTGATCGCCGGTGATTGCGTCAACTGGGTCATTTGCGATTTCGCGACATTCTTTGCCGGATGCGTCGTCGTCCCGGTGTATCCCACGCAGGCGCTCGATCATACGGAATACATTCTCAAGCACAGCGAGGCCAAGCTGCTTTTCATCGACACACACGCCTCGCTCGCGCGATTACAAGATGCCCACATTTCCGTGCCGCAGGCGGTCATTTTTGATTCGCCCGGCGACGATTCACTGGCGGCATTCGAGTCCAAGGGTGCTGCGATTCGCGCTGCGCATCCCGAGCTGCCCGGCGAATACGAAGCGATTTTGCAACCCGACGACCTAGCAGTGTTGATCTATACCTCCGGGACGACTGGCGTCCCCAAGGGCGTGATGCTCTCGCATGACAACCTCGGCTTCGATGCGCAGTCCGCGCTCAGCTACGGCATGCAGGGCGTGCACACGAACGAGGCCGTGCTCTCGGTGCTCCCGTACTCGCACATCTACGAGCATACGATGATCTACATATATCTGCTCGCCAAAGTGCGTTATAGTATCTGCCACGATCCGAGCGAGTTGCTTGCCGATATGCGCGACGTGCGGCCCAATTACATGACCAGCGTCCCGCGCATCTTCGACCGCATCCTTGCCGGCGTGCAGGGTCAAGCGATGAAAGCCGGCGGCCTTCAGGCGAGACTCGTGCCTTGGGCTCTGCGCGTCGGACGCGAGTACATGCAAGCCAAGACCTTCGGTGCGGGACCGAGTCCGGCGCTCTCGATGCAATACGGCATTGCCAAGCGTCTGGTCTTCGAGAAGGTGCGCAAATTGCTCGGCCTGGATCGCATCAACTATTTGACCAGTGGAAGCGCAAAGCTGCACGTCGACATCGCAATGACCTACCTTGCGATGGGCGTGCCGATCATGCAAGGATACGGACTTACCGAAACCTCACCCGTCATCACGGTGAGCCGTTCGGGAGACAATCGCTACGGTGCGGTCGGGAAGCCGATACCCGGTTGCGAGGTGAAGATCGCTGCGGACGGCGAGATCCTCGCACGCGGCCGCAACATCATGCAAGGATACTATCGCGACCCGCAGGCTACCGCGGCCGCGCTCGCGGACGGCTGGTTTCACACCGGCGACATCGGGGAAATCGACGCAGACGGCTACGTGCGCATAACCGATCGCAAGAAGGAAGTGTTCAAGACGGAAACCGGCAAGTACGTTTCACCCGCACGCGTCGAAGCGGCAATAAAACGCTCCGTTTTCGTCGCGCAAGCGATGGTGCTTGGCGACGGACGGCCGCATCCGGCGGCGATCGTTTGCCCGAACTGGGATCTGATTCGCGTCGAACTCGCCCTGCCCGCGATCGCGCCCGAAGAACTGGTCAAGCGCGAGGACGTGCTCGACTTTGTAACCGCGGAGGTGCGCAAGCAAACGTCCGATCTTGCCACCTACGAACAGATCCGTCGCGTCATCGTCATTCCACGCGAATTCACGGTCGAGAGCGGCGAGCTTTCGCCGTCGATGAAGATCAAACGCCGCGTCGTGGAAGAGCGTTATCGCGATCAGATCGACCGCGCATACGCCGTCATCCTGCGCGAGCCATCGCACGTATGAGTGTTGCGCGATGAGTCATGCGACGCCACGGCGCGTGGACGAAGTCATCCGCGGGCCGATCAAGAGCAAGACGATCTTTCCGGTGCTACTGCTGCACCTCATTCGCGAGCAACCCGACCACGGATATGGATTGATGCAGCGCATCGAGTCGGTGTGCGGCGATCTGGTCGCGGTGAACACGAACAAGATCTATCCGCTACTGCGCCGGCTCGAGGAGCGTGGTTTCGTATCGGCGACGTGGGATCATCCCACGAAGCGGTCGCGGCGCATTTACTCGATCACGCCGGCAGGTGAGGAGCGTTTGGCGCGAATCAAGAGCGCCATGCTGCCGTACCTCGATCAGATTGAACGCGCGGTCGGGCGGCTCAAGCAGGAACTCTACCAACCCGCCACGTCCGACTATGCCGTTTCTCGCACTCGTTCATCGGCCTGAGCGGCGCTGCGAGGAATGCGGCGCGCTGCTAGCCGCCGCCGGCGCGCGATGCCACGATTGTGGCCTGAAGGAAGGCAAGGCCGAACACACGATCATAGGTCCCTATGAATCGCGTGCTCTCGTTCTTGATGATTGCGGTGCTTGCCACGGGTGCGACGGCGCGTGCCGCGAACCCGCCGCACGAAAAACCGCCATCGCCCGCGCCGAGCGCGGCACCCTCTGAGCCGGGAGCGTATCCCGATTCGGTAACGAGCCATTCGCTTACGATCGACGGTAAGCCGATCGCGTACACTGCGCGCGCCGGATTGATCGCGCTGCACGACAAAGACGGCAAACCGACGGCGCAGGTCTTCTACACTGCCGACACGCTCGACGGTGCCAACCCCCTCACGCGCCCCGTGACATTCATTTATAACGGCGGCCCCGGGAGCTCGACGATGTGGCTGCGCATGGGTTCGTTCGGCCCGGTTAGGGTCGTGGCCGGCGACGGAACGCCAAGCGGACCGCCGCCCTATCGGATTGTCGACAACCAATACAGCTTGCTCGACAAGAGCGACTTGATCTTCATCGACATGCCGGATTCGGGTTTCGGTCGCATCGCGCCGGGAATGGAGAAGAGCTTCTTCGGCGTGGATCCGGACGTCGAGGCATTCGGCCAGTTCATCAACACGTATGTTTCGAAGTTCGACCGCTGGAATTCGCCAAAGTTTATTTTCGGCGAGAGCTACGGCACGACGCGGTCGGCTGCGCTCGCCGACTATCTGCTCAATCAAGGTATCGCGCTCAACGGCGTGATCCTACAATCGTCGATCCTAAACTTCGGAATCGATTATGGAAACGGCGATCCCATCGGCGGCGGCGATTGGCCGTACGTGTTGTATCTGCCGACCGAAGCAGCCACCGCATGGTATCACAATCGCGTTGCAAATCGACCCGATCTTCCCACGTTTTTGAGCGAGTGCGAGCAATTCGCCATGGGCGAATATCTCGACGCGCTCTACAGAGGTGACAAGCTCTCCGCCGGCGAGCGCGACGACGTGATACGCAAACTGAGCCGCTTCACGGGTCTTTCGGCGAAATACATCCGGCTTTCGAACATTCGCATTCCGTACTTTGAGTTCCAGAGCGAACTTCTGCGGGGCGAAGGCGACGTTGTCGGTAGGTTGGACTCGCGTTATCAGACCTGGAGTCTCGATCGGGCGTCGATCGACGGCCCGAGCTGGGACCCGACCGACTCGTCGATCGATGCCCCGTACACCACGGCGATCAATCAATATCTGCGCGAGGACCTGAAATACAATCCGCCGATTCCTTATCGTACGAACATCTACGGCATCATCTACGGCGACGGTAATGAATGGGACTTCTCGCACAACAAGCGCTTCCCGACCAACGTAGCGCCGGATCTCGCCGACGCGATGACGCAGAATCCGAAGCTACACGTGTTCTCGGCCAACGGCTACTACGACTTCGCGACGCCCTTCTTTGCAACGGTGTACACGCTCAAGCACCTCAATCTAAGCCCGTCGCTTCAGCAAAATATCACCTACGGTTTCTACGAAGCAGGTCACATGATCTATCTCAGCGAGCCGGCGCTTGCGAAGTACAAAGCCGATCTCTCGCGCTGGTACGACAGCGCGCTCGGGCAGTAGGGGGCGCGATGATGAAGATGCGCATTCTCGCTGCCGGTATGGCCGCTGCGCTGCTGCTCGCCGCCGCGCCTACTCCGTACGTCCCCCCGGCACCGGCCGATGCCGTGACGCATGCCGTTGCGCATGTCAACGGCCAGGTGATTCGCTACACCGCGCGCGCGGGCATGATTACGCTGCGCAACGACAAGGATCAAATCACGGCGCGAATGTTCTACACCGCGTTCACCAAGGACGGCGCCGATGCTAAAACGCGGCCGGTCACATTTTTCTACAACGGCGGCCCAGGGAGCTCGACCATCTGGCTGCGCATGGGTTCGTTTGCCCCGCTGCGCGTGCAAACGCAAAACGACAAATCGATCCCGAACGCACCGTTTCATCTGATCGAGAACAACTACAGTCTCATCGACAAGACCGACGAGGTCTTCGTCGATGCACCAAACACCGGATATAGTCGCGTGCTCGGCGTAGGCGATCCCAAGGATTTTATGGGCATCGATCAAGATGGGCGAGCATTTTCGCAATTCATTCAACGCTATATCACGCAATTCGGCCGCTGGAACTCGCCCAAGTTTCTCTTCGGAGAAAGTTACGGCACGACGCGCGATTGCGTGCTCGTCAACATGTTGCAGGAAGCCGGCGTGCAAATGAACGGCGTCGTGCTGCTCTCTTCGATCCTCAACTTTGGCCTAGGGGGACTTGGCGGCGGCGAGCAGATCGGCGGCGGCGATTGGGCGTACGTGACGTATCTCCCGACGGAAGCAGCCGCAGCCTGGTTCCATCACAAGGCGGGTCAGGGACAAGACCTGCGGACGTTCTTGCGCGGCGTCGAGGCCTTCGCCGGCGGAACGTACCTGCACGACCTCGCCGCGGGGGCCGACTTGAACCCGGCCGAATTCAACAGCGACGTTGCGCGGCTGCACGAGTACATCGGGCTCTCGGAAGATTACATTCGCAACTCCAATTTGCGCGTTCCGTATTTCCGCTTCTTGCAGGCATTGATGCGCGATCAAGACACGGTCGTCGGGCGGTACGACTCACGCTATACGACCTGGGATCTCGCGCCGAACTCGGATACGCCGGAATGGGACCCCTCCGACGTCGGGATCTCCGGTGCCTTCGTTGGTTTGGGCATGGACTACATGACGCGAACGCTCGGCTATCACACGAACATGCAATATCGCCCGACGTCGTATGGCCCGATTCTCGGAGCACGTTGGGACTTCAAACATAACGGCGACGATCCGCCGACAAACGTCACGCCCGATCTCGCCAAGGCGATGACGACGAATCCGCATTTGCAGATCTTCTCCGCGAACGGATACTTCGATTTCGCCACGCCGTACTTTGCAACGGTATACACCCTCGATCACCTGGACCTCGCGCCGGCGCTCCAACGAAATATCACCTTCGGCTTCTATCCATCCGGACACATGGTCTACCTCAACCCGCGAGCGCTCGTCCTCTTTAAAGGCGACCTCGCCCGCTGGTACGACCGGGTGCTTTCGGGCCGCTGAATTCAGATGGATCGGCCGCACGACATCGGCGGATTGGTCGTGTTTGGTGCCATCGATCGTTCGGACGACGAGCCGTTTCACCATGAGTGGGAGGCTCGCGTCTTTGCGCTCAATCGTCTGTTGCTGCGCCGCGGGGTCTATACGCTCGACGAGTTTCGCGACGCTATCGAACGCATGGAACCAGCTCAGTACCACGACGCGTCATATTACGAGCGCTGGCTGCATGCGATCGAGACGCTGCTTTCGGAAAAGGGCGTTCTCGAGTCATGACGTACGAGGCAGGCGCGCCGGTGTGGACGCGCGCGCAGCGGCAGAACGGTCACACGCGATTGCCCGCGTATCTGCGAGGCAAGCCGGGCGTCATTGTTGCCGAGATCGGCGTGTTCCCGCTTCCGGATGAAAACGTAGGCGAGCACAAATCGGGGCGGCGCAGCCGGCTGTATACGGTCGCGTTCCAAGCGCGCGACGTCTTTGACGACGCTGCTGACGACCAGGTCATTTGCGCGGACCTATTCGAAGAATATCTGAGGAGTTCGCCATGAGCGCACACGTTCACGATCACGAACGAAGCGCTGCAATATCTGCGCGCGTGAAAGGGCTGATTGCGCGTTTGGAGCAGCGGCGATTGACGAGCGAAGCCGAGCTTGACTCGACGATCGAGCGATTTCTCTTGAATGCGAAGGTGCAGAACGGCTATCGTATCGTCGCCCGGGCCTGGAGGGATCCGGGTTTTAGGGAACGCCTATTGTTCGATGCAAACGATGCGGTTGCAGAGCTGGGCGTCGATTTGAGTTACTGGGCGCCGGTCCGGCTTCGCGTCGTGGAGAATACCCCAAAAACGCACAACATGATCGTATGCACCTTGTGTTCTTGCTATCCGATTGCGCTACTCGGCCCTTCGCCGAGCTGGTACAAGAGCGAAGCGTATCGCGCTCGAGCGGTTCGCGATCCGCGAAGCGTGCTCGAAGAATTCGGCGTAACGCTGCCGGCCGAAACGGCGATTACCGTGTGGGACAGCACCGCCGAGGCACGCTACATGGTGCTTCCCATGCGGCCGCCCGGAACGGAACGATTATCTGAATCCGATCTCGCCTCTTTGGTGACGCGAGACGGACTAATTGGAACGGCCTTGGTCTGACCATGTCATCGCGAGCCTAGCGCCTTTGTCATCCCGAGCGTAGCGAACGTAGTGAGCGTAGTCGAGGG
>Ga0153924_1000176_pt1 | contig 43603 bp, 35 predicted proteins | sample TSNJ008MetaG_FD_104709 | JGI IMG/M metagenome (GOLD analysis project Ga0153924, IMG submission 104709) | Attine ant fungus gardens microbial communities from New Jersey, USA - TSNJ008 MetaG | ecosystem: Host-associated > Fungi > Mycelium > Unclassified | place: USA: New Jersey, Wharton State...
TCGCTAACTTTTGGCATATAAAGTCCTCCAATTTTTATAAAATGACCGTGTGTCATTTTGATTATATAACACCGACAAGAAATTGTCAAGATAAAATTGACATGATGTCATTTAATTTAATAGATTTCAAAAAGTGATTATAAATCCTATGTAGGGCAAAAGAAGCAGAGGAATGAAACCCTCTGTTTTCTTTTGCCAATCTCTAATTATAGATGGGTACACCGTAACCAGTCCATGTCTATAGGACTTTCTGCACCCGCCGCATTCAGACAGGCGGCTACAGCACCGACTAACACAAGCATATTGAAAATCAGTTCACCGACATAGATCCATACCATTGTAACCGCCGCCGCATCAGGATTGGCCGCAGGGGTTGAGCTTGCGAACAGTGAAAAGATGATGCAGGCAAGCACGATAATTGCACCCTCAAGGCAAACAGCGGCATAGGATTTTATAAATGCTTTTCCTACGCTTTGGCTTGGCTCTCCGGCGAACAATAATAGCGGCACGGGTGCGATAGCGGTGTAAAGATACAGCTTAAAAAATCTGCCGTACACAGAGTTTTCTCACGAATTATCGGCTCTGCGTCTTAGCGTCTGGCTCTTTGATAACTGACATATTAAATTGTCGGACATTCACTAAGGTTTCTCGTTTACACTTGGGACAGAACAAATTCGCATATATTAAACGCATTTCCGATAAAACGATAATAAATCTCAATCTTTTGCGTGCGTTTGCCGTCAATCTTTTCAGATTCATGGACAAGAATTTTTTCATAGATTTGGCTGTTTGGGCTGTTGTTTATATTGCTTGTGTTTTTTTAGATATTAGTTTGCCTTCCTCATCATAATTTACATATGAATCAAACTCAATCTCTGCGTGAAGCCTTGATGCTAAATTAATAAATTCACATGACAGTAAGATAGCCGGATTATCTGTAAGATTTATTGCAACGCAGAATTTCGCAGTTAGATCATACTTCTCCACACACTCCACAATCTGTTTTTCACGAGGTAGTAGCATATCGTACATTATTTTAATTGGTTCTTCCACGTTGATTGTTTCAATGTAGCCAGTGGTATATTCAATGATTGTATGTGTTTCTATGCGGCTTAGTTGTTTGTACTCTCCAAAGCGTATCAAATCCCCTTTTTTATCAATTTTGCATTTCGCAATATCTATTTGAGTCTTTACTTCATCTACAGGGAACTCCCCTTCTTTAAACATAATAAATTCAACCATAATTTCCATGTGTATAATCTCCTCACTTGATAAAATATCCCATGGCTATTTTAGCTGCTTCTTTTGCGCCGTTTGCAAGAATAAATATCGCACCAGTTGCTTAGTCATAGAACAAATTGTATTATATGACCTGTATGGTCGGCATAATTACTGGTATAATAACTGCGGTTACTGTTAAATTGAAAATTATTTTCAACTAATGCTTAACACATCATGCTAATTTCACATTTTATATACTTTTTTAATTGTTTTATCATCAATGCTGTCTAATTCCTGTTTATGCTTGATTAAATAAGTCAGCATTTCTTCCGTTGAATTGAAAGTAGTGTCTATAGTGTTAATGGATTCATTTTTTAGTATTTTAACAGCGGCAATGACAGGAACTGATTTTTGCATTATCCATTTTTGAATTTCAATAAAACATTCATAGATATCTCTGTCCCTTATAATTGTAACAATATATCCATTACTTAATTTTATTTTAACAATAATATTTCCAAAATACTCAGATGAAAAATGTGAATATATTATTTTGAATCCATGATTTTTTAAAAAATCTAATATAGTATTTAGTTCCATAGCCCATCCATTTTCAACGATTTTATAACCTCGACTTAATAGATATTTAATTTCTTTATAATACCAGTTTCCAGGAGTTCTTTTATATGCATTTGACTGTAAAGTTATTTTCTGTCCATTTTGTGTTTAGCAATTTGAAGCGACTTTCGTCAAGAAAGAGCGTGAAAAATACTCTTTAATCAAACTCTCCATTAAAATATCTTTCCATATACTCTCCTGCATTTTCCACAAACTGTTCAAAAGGTACCATATTGCCAAACTCTTCATGTTCTGTGTCATAATAAGCCACACATTGAGCTTTTGGATTCCATACAATTATCAAATCCGGGTAATCTCCTGTTTCTTTTGAAATTCTCAATAGCTTTCTCCTCCCTATTTTCATCTCTATCGTATCCACTAAAGAAAAGAATTCAATATGCTCAATTGTGTAATCCTTTCCTAATTCCATACGGAGAGTATCACCCTGCAAGAATGTAAGCAAAGCTTCCGGAAGTTTATATGTTTTCAAGTCCTGTAATTTATTTTGTAAATCATGAAGCTCAGCAGGTTCAAATGATTTAATATATTCCGCCATTTTATAGTTGCCTTGCTCTATGGCATAATTGTATGGCCGCATACCTGTTTTGTCTGGAATAGTGACGTCTGCCCCATGCTCCAGAAGAAATTTTACCATATCCAGGTTGCCTTGTCTGGCAGCAACGCATATTGGGGTTTCATTATATGTATATATTTTGTCAGGTTCGTCATAATTTATATCCACCCCAAGACGGATAAATATTTCAACTGCTTCCATTTTATTACTTGATACAGCAGAGTGGAAAGCACTTCCACCATATATTTTTGCTGTGTGTCCAAGTTCATCTATGATCGAAAGTTTATCATATCTCTCCCAATACAAGGCCTCTTCAAAAGCATCCACTTCAACCTCTCTGACCGCATGGATGTCTGCTCCATTCTCAGCCAGATACCGCATGATTTTTTTATCACAATACAAGACAGCAATTAAAAAACTTGGTCTCTTTTTGTTGTTCAAATCTGCACCCTGTGAAACAAGCAATTTGATAGATTCAAATTCTTCCAAATATAAAGCAATTTCTAATGGCGTCATGTCTATTTTTTCTATTTTTTTATTAATATTATACTCATCTTTAAAAGCAGCTTTTAAATCCCCCGTATTGCACTCAGCGATATCCTTTACAATCTTGGGTGCCTTGATAATCTTGCCCAAGTTTCTCATTCCGATTATTTTCCCATTTTTAAATATAAATGTATCCTCAAGCATATTTCATTCCTCCTGTTATCAAACATGAATTTTTATATTATCATGGATTTTATATGGTCGCTGTGCACTAAGCCAAAAAACCAGATTCTAATAAGGAGATGCATAATCCATAGCTTTAATAATCTTCCTTAATCCATTTTTGACTGAAAACAATAATGTTATATAATTATATTATACCACTTTCTGCTAAATATCTTTACGTAATCCTCCTCATTTTCTACATTTTTGTCTGCCAATTCGATTCTACACCCATAACACCGCCCACCACTGTCACCGCCAGAGAACTCAATGATTTAGGCTATCGCACCAGGAAGGAAATCCATTTGAGTCAAAATAAATAAAAGCATGAGAATCCCCATGCCTTCATCTGAAATATAAACTATATACTATTTTGAATCCGAAATCTGTCTGCCCGTATGATCCATATGATAATTATCTTTATATATCAACTGAGAAATCGGTACAATTTCATATCCCTGATCCAACAGCCCGGTTATCAAACCCTCCAATGCCTGGGCTGTATATTTAGCCCCATTATGACACAATATAATAGAACCATTCCCCAAATTCTTATGATTATTTACTGTATTGACAATGGACTCCACTCCATAATCCTTCCAGTCCAGGCTGTCTACATCCCACTGAATGGTATAATACCCACAGTCCTTTGCATCTATTATCACATCATTATTGTAGTCTCCATAAGGCGGGCGGAATAGATTCATCTCTACGCCGGTCAGTTCTTTCACCTTATCATGAACTTTCATCAATTCTTCTTTACGTTCCTGAATTGACAATTCGCTCATGTTTTTATGATTTTCACTATGGTTCCCCAAATCATGCCCTGCCGCATAAATTGCTTTTACATCTTCCGGATAGGATTCCACCCAGCCACCAGTCATAAAAAAGGTGACATGTACTTGATGTTTTGCAAGAATATCTAATATCTGCTGCGTATCTTCATTTCCCCATGCGGCATCAAAGGATAATGCCACCTGTTTTTTATCCGTTTCTACACAATAAACAGGTAACTCCCTGTCACCTACCGTGCTGCTAGCGGGCAGATTACTCTCATTAAATCTCCATAGCCCTGCTGCAATCACAAGTGCACATAAACAAAGGACGCCCAGCCCTCGAAACTGAAGCATCCTCTGTGATGTGTCCTGATCTCTGTTTGGATCGGCCATACACGTATCACTCCCAAATTAAGGTTCTGTTACAATGTATGACTTCCAAAGCCTGGCATATTACTATACTTAATAATATTCACAAAATAATTAATCCAATGTCGTAGCAGTTCTCCCATTGCCCACAACTTCTTCCTGTAATGAACGCCAGGTAAGGCATCCTACAATTCCATCAGCCCCCAGGTATCTGCTGGTCTGATAATTTCTTACCGCTTCGTTTGTTCTCGGACCAAATGCGCCATCCAGCGAACCCGTAGAAAATCCCAGCGTATTCAAACCGTCCTGCAGAATTAATACATAAACACTTCTGCTGCCCTGCCTTAATATCGGATAGCCTCCGGTGCTGCAGGCAGGAGGAGTCTGCCTTCTGTCAAAATGGACCCAGGTGGGCGAAATTTCCACGGGTTCTACATAACTCCATAATCCGGAAGCTACTGCGCTTCTTCTCAATTCCGCTCTTCTGGCATTCGTCCATCCCTGGGCAACATCGAATGCGGTTCCGGCATAATGCTGTGACTGGTTGGAATGCCCGCCTTCCCAGGGTCTTTTAAATGCATATCCAACATTAATCGGACTTCCCCACAGATATCTTTGGGTATTCCATGCCTGCATCACACTCTTTGTCGTCCACAATGTCTGACTTTTACTGGAGCCTCTGAATTCGCCTACTCTCAATGTGCCGTTTGAATTATACGGCATTGCTTCATCTTCACCTCTATAAAAAGTTTCCATCTGATCAGTATCGTTATTATATACGATTATTTTAGCCATAAATATTACCCTTTATGTTCATTACTATATAATATGAGCATAAATTCTTTTTTGTTACCGCTGCATACCCTTATGCCAGGGTATAAATAATAATCCCTATGATTATAATACCATTCCCCAAAATCTTCCCTTTACTGAATTTCTCCTTCAGCACAAAATGCGACAACACCAGTACAAACACATAGCTAAAAGTATCAATTACTGATCCATACTTCATATCCACATGAGTAAATGCAATTGTATTGATCATCAATACTCCAACAAATATGGTATATGCCAGTAATACTCTCCAGTTTAAATATTCAAAAATTTTATTCTTATATGTTTGATTGGCACTTTGTTTTAACAACATCTGAGAAAAAGCCGTAAAGAACGTACCTACAAACATAAGCAGCATAAACCATTTATTCATATCTCTGCACCACCAATACTCCAATAAATACAATAAAAAGACCAATGATATTTGCCACGGACAGGTTTTCTTTGAAAATCAGGACAGCCCATATTTGCGACCATATCAAATAGGTGCTTTTATTCGCATAAGCCGTACTTAGCGCAAACTTCTTAATTGTCTTCTGCCATGCAATTGCATAGATAAAGCAATTCAACAGCATACACCCAAAAAACACATACAGCATGATTCCGGAAAACCCGTCTTTGTTATATGCAGCAGAAGCCAGCTTCGTAAACACACCGGTAAATGAGAACAGACAAATATTCAGGTGCAGCAGCACATAGTCTTTTATTCTCTCCATAATACCTCCATATTTTGTCCATCAATCCAGATATTCTCCCGAACCCTTCCTGCAATTTCATCCAGAACCGCTTCCCGATCTGTAGCTGCAATCACATGTCCAATCCGGCTTGTTCCATTTTTCACTTTGCTTACCCTGTCACCCACCGAATAATCCAGCCGGACATAAATACCATCCTTTTCTAATTGATCAATCACTTCCGTCTTCATATTGGTGATGGTACCATCTCTGTTACTAAAGATCAGTTTCGCCATACAGGGACGTGTATTTTCATAAGTAAAATCAACGGCTTCACCAAGTGCAGCATTTATCATTTGCTCGTAATAATTAAAACCGCAATGCATGGATATCAGTTCCGGAATACAGGTGGCTCCGCTGCGCCCCCCCGCTTCCACCACCCAGACACGGCTGCCTTTCACAAAAACATCCGCATTGACAGGACAATTATTCATTCCGGTTGCATTTATCACCAGCTGCATCTGCCTTGTAAGCTCCTGTAAAACACAGTCTGACGTACGATAGGGAAAATGATGCCCCATAGGAATCGTAACTCCATCTGCCTGACAGATAAATTTATCATGGGGAAGCATTAGGCAAAGCTCATGATCTATTACAAAGGCATCAATCCCAATCTCTTCTGCATCAATAAATTCTTCTACCAGAAGATATGGCATACTCGTATAGGCTGCAGCTTCTCCGTAGGCCTTCTCAAGTTCCTCCGGCCTGTCTGCCTTTATGATTCCACGGCTTCCGGAACTGTCTACGATTTTCAATACCACCGGATATCCAAGCGCATAAGCCGCCTCTTGTGCTTCCCTAAAAGACTTGACCGTATGAAAAGCAGCCGTTGATACACCCGCTCTCATAAATGCTTCTTTCATTTTCTTTTTGTTTGTTACAATCTGTGCTGCTTCTTGCCCGATACCCGGCAGTTTCATTTGACTGCATACATAGCCAACGGCACGGACCGCCACATCCGTTCCGGCTGTACAGATTCCGTCAATCTGCTCCGCCCGGGCCGCTGCCAGGATTCCTTCATAGTCTCTGGTATCCAGATTATAAATCTTATCTGCCAGTGCAAAACCAGGATAATTTCCGTTTATGCTGACTACTACCGTCGTAAATCCCATCGCCCTTGCCTGCCGTATCAAAGGGACCTGATAAACTCCCGCCCCTAAAATCATGAGTTTTTTCATCTGATTCTCCCAATAAGCCAAAACATATTCTTATTATTTACATCAATACAGTTTGTTATGATAAGATACAGCTATCCGTCACTGAATTTCATCCGAATCTTCTATGTTAATTACTTCACGTATAATAAATTGTGGAGTATTATTCAGAGATAAAATGATTTTTCCCAGATATTCTCCTATAATTCCTAATACCAGCAGCACCAGGCCAAAAAACACCAGCATTAAGCAGATGATGGAAGCCCAGCCTACGGGCATATCCGGTGTCATGATTTTCCTGATAACTGTTACAATTGCCGCAGCAAATCCCACTCCTGCAAAGCCCATGCCCAACACGGAAGATATACGAAGGGGAATGACTGAATAATTCCAATATGCCAGCCACAGGCGGACCAGTTTACGAAATGTATAGTTAGAACTTCCTGAGTCCCTCTTAAAGTGTTCAATTGTAACATTCGCAATATTATGTGTGGTCCGATAAAACAGTGCATCTATGTAAGGATTGTAATTCTTATATTTAATTAATTCATTTCTTACGCCTTTGGTAATGACCCAAAAATTACTGGATACTACATCTTTTGGCCGTCCCAGCAATACCCGTGAGGTCACTTTATTGAATTTACTGGATAGATTTTTGAAAAAAGACCCCTTTTTCTTGTCATATTCCCCATATACCAGGTCATATCCTTCCTCAATCTTTTTCAGCAATATGGAAATCTGGGAAGGATGTGTCTGTAAATCATCATCCATCCCTATAATATAATCTCCTCCGGCATAGTTAAGGGCTGCCATTAATGCATTATGCTGTCCAAAATTCCGCATCAGGCTGATTCCATGGACAAAAGGATATTTTTCACCTAAGCGTTTGATTGCTTCAAAGGTTTGGTCTTTGGAGCAGTCATTTACCAATATAAACTCATAGGCCTTCACACCCATCTTTTCAAATTCTTCTATTGTCATCTCTACTACTTTTCCGATACTCGATTCCGAATTGTAGCAGGGAATTACCACCGATACCAACATTATGATCTCCTTTGTATTAATTTATTCCCGCGAGCAATGAACCAGGCGCAGGAATGTTTTTCTCCTGCATTTGATTTATATCTTTATTTAAGCCCACCGAAAACCGGCGGGCTTATCTAATTCACATTTGCAAAGCAAAGTGATACTTGTAATCCGTACCTGAAACAAACAAGTCGCTTCCACCGCTTTCGCTTCGCTTAGAAACGGGCGACTTGCTTTGGAAGTTAAATCAGAAAATCCTTCAATCGTTTGCTGCGTGAAGGATGACGCAGCTTTCTAAGGGCTTTTGCTTCAATCTGGCGAATACGCTCTCTCGTAACGTTAAATTCCTTGCCTACCTCTTCCAAAGTCCTGGCTCGTCCATCAATTAAACCAAATCTCAACTGAACTACTTGTCGCTCCCGGTCAGTCAAGGATTCAAGTGCAGTGCCCAACTCTTCGCGCAACATGGAAAATGCTGCTGAGTCTGCCGGAGAAAGAGCAGAATCATCTTCAATGAAATCGCCCAGATGACTGTCATCCTCTTCTCCAATGGGCGTATCCAGAGATACCGGATCCCGTGAGATCTTCAGCACTTCACGTACACGAGACACCGGAACCCCCAATCGCTCTGCCACTTCCTCAGGAGTCGGTTCCCGTCCCAGTTCCTGCAGCAGGGTTCTTGTCATTCGCAGTGTCTTATTAATCGTTTCTACCATATGTACCGGTACCCGGATCGTTCTGCCCGTATCCGCAATACCCCTTGTAATCGCCTGCCGGATCCACCATGTAGCATAAGTACTGAACTTATATCCTTTTGTATAATCAAATTTATCTACTGCTTTCATCAGGCCCATATTACCCTCCTGAATCAAATCCAGAAAGGGCATTCCCCGTCCTACGTACTTTTTGGCTATACTTACTACCAGACGCAAATTTGCCTCCGTCAATGACCTTTTCGCTCTCTCGTCGCCAGCTTCCACTTTTTTCGCCAAAACCACTTCTTCTTCCGTTGACAATAACGGTACATTGCCAATCTCTTTTAAATACATACGTACAGGATCTTCCGTACTGACACCATCCAGTACATCCACATCGTCAATAATCTCTACTTCTTCATTATCATTCAGAATTATATCGTCTTCACTTTCCAACAATAATTCTTCCACATTTTCATCTACTTCGCCGCCCTGAAGAACATCAATATTGTTTTTTTCCAGAAATTCCAGAACCAGATCCATTTTATCCTCGGTCAGTTCTATCCCGGTAAAGGCATCATTTATTTCCCTGTACTGGAGCATATTTTTCCTGATTTTCGCCTGGTCCACCAGGCTTAACAGTACTCTTGTAAATTGTTCCTGCTGCAATTCATCCATAGATACATCTTCTCCTAATGTTTTCTCGTAATCTACAATAACATCTTTGACATTCCCTGTCAACTTTTGCGGCATGCATTCCACAAAATAACAAAAATGGAGCCAATGAAAATAAATATATCTGCAATATTAAACACGACTTTTTTTATTCTTTCATTTTTTATATTAAAGCTAAAATAATCTACAACATATTTACGCACCAGACGGTCATATACATTGCTCAAAGCTCCTCCTGTTACAAAGCTTAAGCCAAACTTCATTAAATGCATCCCCTTTTTACTCAACAGGTATCCATAGTATATTACGATACATACAAAAATCCCTAAAGAAAAACCGGCTACTAACTTCCGTCGGTTATCCAACAGATTCATCATCGCACCTGTGTTGTGCGTTTTTTGAATCAGTATTCTGCCATGTAAAACCTCAAATCTGTCCCCTTCCTTTACGTTACACTCAATATAGTGTTTTAGAGACAAATCCACACCGCAGATAAGAACAGGAATTATTAAATACAGCATCTCATCCCTCCAGACTTAAAACACCACGCATGTCTATGACGGGTCCCCCCTTGTGTTCAATATATTCACGCGTAATCTTTACTCTTCCAATGTTATCATCTTTCGGAATCTCATACATGATATCCAGCATAAATTCCTCTATGATTGCCCGAAGTGCTCTTGCACCTGTTTTCTTTTCCAGGGCCTTCTCCGCAATTGCTTCCAAAGCGCCTTCATCAAAATCCAGTTTCACTTCATCTAATGCCAACAGCTTCTGATACTGCTTTAAGATCGCATTTTTGGGTTCTTTTAATATTTTTACCAGCATTTCTTTTGTCAATCCCTGCAATGTATAGACGATGGGAAGACGGCCTACAAATTCCGGAACCATTCCAAATTTCCGGATATCCTCCAAAGTGACATTCTCCAGTATCATAGGATCATTGTCATATTTATCTTTTAAATCTGCCCTGAATCCAATGGACGCCTGTTTATTCAAGCGCTCTTTGATAATGTCTTCCAATCCCGGAAAGGCTCCGCCGCAGATAAACAGAATATTTCTGGTATTGACCGTAGTCAAAGGCACCATGGCGTTCTTACTGTTTGCACCCACCGGTACCTCTACATCACTGCCTTCTAAGAGCTTTAGCATTCCCTGCTGTACGGATTCGCCGCTTACATCCCTCTGATTCGTATTTTTCTTTTTCGCAATTTTGTCGATCTCATCTATGAATATGATTCCCTTCTCTGCTTTCTCTACGTCATTATCAGCCGCTGCCAGAAGCTTCGTTACCACGCTCTCGATATCATCGCCAATATAACCTGCTTCCGTCAGAGACGTTGCATCTGCTATGGCCAAAGGCACATCCAACAGTTTCGCCAGTGTTTTTACCAGATACGTCTTTCCGCTGCCGGTCGGACCAATCATCAGCATGTTAGACTTCTCAATCTCAATATCGTCCAACGTTCCGCTGGCAACCCTTTTATAATGATTGTAGACTGCAACTGAAATCACTTTCTTTGCCTTTTCCTGGCCGATCACATAATCATCCAGACTCGCCTTTATTTTATGGGGAGCAGGTATGGATTTTACATCAAAAGCCTTTTTAGGCTCTTGTTTTGGCTTCTTTTTTTTCACTTTTTGCTGTTTTGGTATCTGGCCTGACAATTCTGATAAGTTGATCATACTGATATTCGGCATATTCGCTAAATCATTGTATGGTATGTTACCATTATTCATTGTATCCAATGCCTTCTGCATACATTCGTTACAGATATGAATATTGTTGGGCAAATGCACCATTTTCCCGGTTTTACTCTCAGGACGCCTGCACATAAAACAAATTTCTTCATATTCATCACGGCTTACTTTTTTATCTTCAACTTCTGTCGCTTCATACAATTCTTTTTCGTCCGACATAAAATTCCCCTCTTCTCATAATTACTTACGTTAGATTATATCCCGAAATACATACTTTCACAAGTGAAGTTTTTATAAACTATATATACAAAACAAAAGCTGCCGTATCCCCATGTGGCCTAAGCCTGCCATGATCGATACAGCAGCTTCTGCTGTTATCATTTATATGAAAGAATTATTCTCCAAAGAACTGACTGAACGGATCCTGTCCATTTCCACTGTATGGATTCTGCTCATACCCACCATAGGGATCCTGATACCCTTCACTTTGCTGTCCCTGAGTTTCGCTTTCCCCAGTGGTGGCAGATAAATCTGCAGGCCGTTTATCCAATGTAACCGTTAGGGCCTTTTCACTGTATTCACCATTCTGGGAATTCTGTACGACTACTTCAATCGTTTCTCCCGCTTTGTAATACTGCATACGGTTTAAAAGCTCTGTCCTCGAAGTAATGGTCACTCCATCCAGTTTGGTAATAATATCACCTTGCTTGATTCCGGCTTTTTCTGCTGCTGTGCCTGACTCCACGCTTTTGATAAAAGCCCCTGCAGGCATATTATAAACCTGACTTGCCTCCTCGGAAACATCTGCAACGCTGACCCCCAGGTAACCCATCTCTGCTGTTTCCACTTTTGTTCTGGTTGTTCTGTTCATCAAATCATCCAGAATTGGCTTTGCCGTGTTAATCGGAATCGCATAACCCATGCCTTCCACACCGGTTGCAGCAGCTTTAACAGAATTGATACCGATCACTTCACCTTTAATATTCAAAAGTGCTCCTCCGCTGTTACCCGGATTGATTGCTGCGTCGGTCTGAATCAGATTATTTGTCATATTCTCTACCGTAACTTCTCTATCTAATGCGCTGATATAACCAACCGTCACGGACTGTCCATAACCAAGTGCATTACCAATTGCCACTGCCTGTTCGCCAACTTCCAACTTATCCGAGTCACCCATTTCAGCTACTTTTATCTGGCTTTTTATTTCACTTGGAATATCAGATAACTTCACTGCGATCACTGCCAAATCATGCTCGGAGTCAGTTCCTTTTACCTGGGCTTCCACAACGGCATCCTCAGGGTTTTCTAACTCTACCGTAAAACAAACGCTTAACGTCTCACTGCCTTCTACCACATGATTATTGGTGGCAATCAGAAGCTCCGTATCGTTCTGATCTACTATAATGCCGGAACCGCTGCTCTCATATTCCTCTCTTGTTGTCCCATAAAACATACTCTGTACTTCCTGTACGCCAACGGAAGTAATAGCGACAATTGACGGCATTACACTTTTAGATACCGCCGTAATGTTATTCCCTGAAGAGCTCACCGGAACAAGATCACCCTTTTCTATTTCCGTCTCTTCCGTTGTATTATTGACTGTGCCTGCTGATTCTATCTTTGCTTCCGTTTCTTTCCCCCCAACCTTGCTTCCCACATAATTTGTGAGTTGGAAGACCGTACCGCCTACCAAACCAAATACCACTGCCAATCCTGCACAGACTACGAATTTTTTCAGGGTCTTATTCATTGTCTTTTTCGTTTTATTAGGCGACTCCGTATAGGGAGATGGATTTGTATCGTTGGTCTGCTGCTCTCCTCTCTCATAGCTGTAATGGTAGAATGAAGAGGATGGTTCCTGTGGAATATCTTCAACTATTGGATCAGGTGAAAACGCTTCACTTTCCGGCTCTGATGAAAATGTATTCACTTCCTGTTCTGTTGAAAATGCGTTCACTTGCGAATCCGGTATATTTTCCGTACTTTCATCAGACATTTCCAATCCGGACATCACAGCTTCTTTTTCTTCTACGCTTTCTGCCGCATTGAATTCTTCCGCATGCAGTTCTTCCTGCGTTATATTTTCCGTTTCACCAATATCCGGCATGGGCGTCGCGCCATATATGTTATCTTCTCTATCTTCAAAATCATTGTACATATCATTACCTCCTTGAATAACTCTTTCTTAATATTTATGAATACAGTCTAACAATCAAATGTGTTCATTTTGTGTTTATTCTTTAAAAAAAGTTTGAAGTTAAATGATGTACCTCTATTCCACCGTTACCGATTTTGCCAGATTACGTGGTTTGTCTACGTCACACCCTTTTCCAAGTGCTACATAATAGCCAAAAAGCTGTAACGGAATAATCGCCAGGGAATTTGTGAAGTATTTGTTTGTCTTAGGTAAATAGATAACATAATCCGCAGTCTTTTCTACTTCCGTATTATCTGCATTGGTAACTGCCAGCAAAAATGCTCCTCTGGTTTTTACTTCTACCATATTGCTGATTGCTTTCTTATACAAGTCTTCCTGCGTCAGTACAGATGCCACCAATGTTCCTTCTTCAATCAGGGATATGGTCCCATGCTTCAGTTCTCCGGCAGCATAGGCCTCTGAATGGATATATGAAATCTCTTTTAATTTCAGTGAACCCTCCAGTGAGATTGCATAGTCAATGCCCCGGCCAATAAAGAATATATCTTTAGCCCCGATATAACGGTTTGAAAAACGCTGAATGCGCTCTTTGTTATTCAGCAGCATTTCTATCTGCTGAGGCAGGCGTTTGAGTTCTTTGACGTATTCAGCAAGCTCTTTGTCGGATATTTCACCACGCACATGTGCAAATTTCAGAGCCAGAAGATATTCTGCAATCAATTGGGTACTATATGCTTTTGTAGTAGCTACCGCAATTTCCGGTCCTGCCCAGGTATGCATAATATTGTCTGCCTCTCTGGCTATTGAGCTTCCCACTACATTGACAATGCCGAGGGTACGAATGCCCTGTGACTTTGCTTCCCGTAACGCAGCAAGGGAATCCAGTGTCTCGCCGGACTGACTCACAATGATCACCATGGTATTTTCCTCAAAAATAGGATTGCGGTAACGGAATTCAGATGCCAGATCTACTTCTACCGGTACCCGTGCCAGCCCTTCAAATATGTATTTGGCTGTTACTCCTGTATGGTAAGCGGAACCACAGGCAACGATAAATATTTTTTTGACTGCTTTAATTTCCTCATCTGTCATACCCAGTTCTTCAATTTCAATCTTGTCACCTTTAATTCTGGGGTTTAAGGTGTCTGCAACTGCCTGAGGCTGTTCATACATTTCTTTCAGCATGAAATGCTCATAGCCGCCTTTTTCCGCAGCGCTCACATCCCATTGAATGCTCGTATATTCTTTCTCAATTTCTTCCTCATCTATATTGTAGAACGTCATCTGGTCTTTGGTCAGCTTGACAATTTCTTCATTTTCAATATAACACACATCTCTTGTGTATTTTAAAATGGCCGGTATATCCGAAGCAATCAGATTTCCATCTTTACTTTTCCCCACAATTAACGGACTGTCTTTGCGTGCTGCATAGATTTCCCCCGGGTGTTGTTTAAACATTATGCCAAACGCATAAGAACCTTCCACCCGCTGCATTACTTTTGTAATTGCAGCCATGGGATCTCCCTGGTAATAATAATCCAACAGATGAGCTACTACCTCCGTATCTGTTTCTGAAATAAATTCATAACCTTTTGACTCCAGCCTTTTCTTTAACTTCAGGTAATTCTCGATGATACCATTGTGTACTACTGCTATTGACGCATCCTTATTAATATGCGGATGCGCATTCGTATTAGACGGTGAGCCGTGTGTTGCCCATCTGGTATGCCCGATTCCTTCTGTGCCGGGCATCGTTGCGCCACCATGCGTCTCTTCGCTTAATACTTTTATTCTTCCCTTTGATTTCGTAAGCTCAATCTTTTCACCATCATAAATAGCAATACCGGAAGAGTCATACCCCCGGTATTCCAGCTTAGACAGACCATCCAGTAAAATAGGGGCTGCCTGATTTACACCAATATAACCTACAATTCCACACATGATATACTTACCTCCATTACTTCCAATATGCTTGATTCATTGTCAACTTCATTATCAGCCATTTTGGCAGCCGCTTATAATGCTTACCCAGACAGTAGCCAAAGTATTTAAAACCGCTGACTGCAACCAGTTTTGGTATCAGCCATGGTTTCCCTGTGTTACACAGATACTTTCCGGTCTGTATTACCAACCGTATTCCCTCGTTCTCTGATTTCACCATGGAAAATATTTCCGGATGTTCCGCCTGAGAAACTGCCAGATCAAAATTACGCTTTAATTGTTTAACTATGCCATAATTATGAGAATGAATAACCTTTGCTTCTGCAGCATAGGCGATACTTCCTCCCTGTTGAATTAATTTACCTGCAAAAATCATATCTTCATTAAAAATCGTATGTTTTTCGAATCCGCCAATTTTTTCATAAGCTGATTTTCGATACATTGCGCAAACATTAGAGCAAAAAAAAGTCTTTATTCCATATCTATGCAAATCTGATTTTGACCTTACACTGCTTTTATCCGGATAGTTAAAACTCCTTGTATAGCGCTCAAGCGTACCGCACTGCTTATCCGGCAGTTGTCTTGCGAATGCAGCTCCTACATCCGGGTCATAAAATGCCGCAGACAATTTTTCCACTAAAAACTTATCTGCCGGCACCGCATCCTGAGTCATAAATAACATCAGATCTCCATCAGACATCATGGCGGCCCTATCCCGGGTACCGCCATGGTCAAATTCTTCTAATGACAGATGATAAATCTCTACTTTGGGTATTTTTTCATATTCATGCCCGGACAGATAAGAGGCTTCCGTATTCAGGATCAATATACGCTCAATCGGATACGTTTGCTTTTGCAGCATCTTCATTAGTTTATTAAATTTTTCTCCCGGCCTATAGGTCGGAATAATAATATCTACGGTAAATTTTTTCATAAAATTACTGAATTCCTGTATTAGTAATAATCGTATTGCTGATTTCCTGTACAGTGCTGGAAGGTGAATAACCGTCACTTCCAAATAGCCATTGGTGCAGTTCCAATACATTCTGTGCCAGATTTACAGGGACTACGCAGTCACCGGCGGAAATATAGGCAGCCTGATAATTAAATGGAAAACCTGTCGTTGGTCCCATGTTATAGGATGCAATATCTTTAGCAAGTCCTAAAATCTCCACCGAACTTAAACTGGTCAGCATATTTGGCAGTACTTTGTCAATAATGCTATTCAGCGTAAGCAGGTCTGTAGTTTTTGCCTTTGCCATTAATTTTTCCATAACGGTCCGCTGACGCTCCGTACGTCTGTAATCACTGCCTTCCGTATAACGTATACGACAATAAGATAATGTCTGAAGTCCGTTGAGTGTCTGTACTCCCGCATATTCCACAGGAACAATATCTTTTCCGGTTATCTGGGAGCCTTCTACCTGATAATTGTTCAAATGAATGAGTTCATCCTCCTGAACGTCAATTTCTATGCCTCCAAGTTCATCCACTACATCAGCAACCACCTGGAAATCCACAGTAACAAAATCCTGAATATTTAAATCAAGATTCTTGTTCAGCATATTCATAGAACGATTGGGACCACCAAAATAATAGCATTCTGTGGCTTTACGGTATTCCCCATTGGTATTATCCAGATAGGTATCACGGTATACGGACACCAGCTTTATTTCTTTTGTCTTCTTATTAATACTGGCGATCATCAATGCATCACTGTGAGACTCAATTTCCAATTTCCCTTCACGGGTATCCACTCCATATAAAGCTATATTTGTATAACCGGAAAGCACTTCTGCCTCTTCCGGGGAGATTTCATCATTGATGATAATGTCTCCTTTGGAAACATCCTGTTTTTGCACCTTGCTTAGTTTCGATGCCACAAATAATCCCACCGCTAATAACAATAATACCAAAATTTCTATGGCAAATATTATTTTTCTTTTGTTTTTTCTTTTTACTTTTCCGGTCTGATTTGGCTGAGCATAAGTTCCCTGTTGAAATGGATCCTGGTTGTAAGGTCCTTGATTATATTGGCCCTGATTGTATTGGCCTTGATTGTATTGGCCTTGATTATAAGGTCCCTGCTGATAACCCTGGTTGTTTTGATTATTCTTTCTGTTTTTTCTTTTATCTGCCATAATGTTTACCCTTCTTTTATTTTATTAGTATGCGTTCTTATTAATGAATCCTTTAAATATCGTTAATATTAAAATTTTGATATCAAAACCGAATGTCCAGTTTTCAATATAATAAAGATCATACTCTATACGCCGTTTTATTGAGGTATCCCCGCGATACCCGCTAACCTGTGCCCATCCGGTCATCCCGGGACGTACTTGATGCTTTACCATATAGCGTGGTATTTCTTCCCTGAACTTTTCTACAAATTGCGGACGTTCAGGTCTTGGTCCTATCAAACTCATATCCCCTTTTAAAACATTAAATAATTGCGGAAATTCATCTATGCTTGTTTTTCTAATGAATTTTCCAAAACCGGTAATTCTGGGATCATTTTTCACTGTCCATCCTGTTTTTTCAATGGATTCCTTCTGTACTTCCATGGAACGGAATTTATACATGGAGAAATGCCGGTTGTGTAAGCCCACACGCTCCTGTTTGAAAATAAGCGGTCCCGGCGATGTCAGTTTTACCATAATGGATATAATCAAAAGCAGCGGTGACAACAAAATGACTAATATAATAGAGCCTATAATATCCACGATCCGTTTCACCATCATATTAAATGTATTGCTCAGCGGTACATGTCGGATATTAATTACCGGAAGCCCCAGTAAGTCTTCCGTATAAGGCTTTGTAGGAATAATATTATTATAATCGGGTATAAATTTTGTATGCACACCTGACTTCTCACAGAGGGATACAATATGTTCCAATTTGTAATATTCATTCAATCCCAATGTAATGGCAATTTCATCCAACCTGTTTTGCGGCAGAATAACCATTAGATTTTCAATGCGTCCGATTACTTTAATGCCTTTATACATCGTTCCGGCCTCTACATTGTCATCCAGCACGCCGCGGATCAGATATCCCCATTGAGGATTCTGCTTGATTCGGTCAATATATTCTTCCGTTGCCCGGCTGTAACCCACCAGAATCACATGCTTTAGATTCATGCCTTTCCTTCGGATATTCACAAGGGCCATGCGGATGAAATTTCGCATCAAGACCTCTGCACAAATATTAATCGCATAAAACAGTGCTATCATCTTACGTGAGAAATTCTCTTCTTTGATCAGATACAGCACTCCCAGGAATAAAAGCAGACCAATCGTATTGGCTTTTATAACATTTCCAATTTCCAGCCTTCTGCCCTGTACCCGTTTCGTTGTATAGAGGTTAAAAGCATAGTATAAGAGCAGATATCCCGGAATCACGAATAACAGTGCCGACATATACGTTGCAAAGGGCAGCTTTCCTGTTCCCTCCACTATAAAAAAATGAAACTGGATGAACCATGCCAGGAGATAGGAAACAGCAATTACACACGCATCCGCTAATACATGTATTCTGTTTAAAAATTTCTGATTATCTTCAATCAAATGATATCACCCCTATCTATCGTCTTATCATACAATATTTGCCTAAAAAGGGCAATAAAATTTTTCTTAAACACCTTTAAGATTTCATTTTTTTACAATATTCACCCATAATTCCAACTGGATTTTACAATAATTTTTTATGTGCTTTCTATGAAACTTTACCTTCTCTCCTTTTACAGACAACATAACTCCCTCATATAATCCCCTGATATATTCCCTTCCAAAATTCTGTTTCATAAAGAACAGCAGCTTCAGCAGAAAACCCGTCACTAAAAAAGGTGCATTTAAAATGATCTGCAGCAACGGCATATTTTTATACAGCATGTATACATTGTTTCTGGAAGATAAACGTATCTTAAACGGATTATATCTGGAGCCGGATGTTCCACTCCCCACATGCCAGACAACTGCTTCCGGTACATAATAGTTCTTATATCCCCGTATTTTAGCCCGGTATCCAATATCAATATCTTCCAGATATGCAAAATGCTTTTCATCAAAATATCCTATTTCCTCAAAAACAGAAGTGCGGTAAATAGCTGCTCCTGCACAGGCAGAGAAAATCTCCCTGGGACTGTCATAGTTCTCTGCCGGTTTATCCTTTCCACGGGCAAAAGCCCATCCCAGCGCACAATAATAATTACCTGCATCATCTATTCTCTCCGGCTGATACATCTGTATCATTTTGGATGCACAGGAAAAGCATCCGGGCCGACTCTTTATCCCCGTATAAAGTGCTTCTACAAACTGCTTATCTACCCTGGTATCATTATTTAAAAGAATTACATAGGGTCCGACAGCCGCCCTGATCCCTGCATTCACTGCTTTGCTGAAACCATAATTACGCTCAAGCTCTAATATGCGCACGTTCGGAAAGCGTTCTTTTGTAAAAGCTACGCTTGCATCCTTAGAACCATTATCCACAAGGATCACATCAAACTCTTTCATGCTTTGCTGCTCAAGCGCAAGCAGGCATTCTTCCAGATACTGCTTACCGTTAAAATTCGGTATCACCACCGATACTTCACTCATTTTATTTTCCTCATTAAGCCTGAATGGTATAATCACATTTTTCCAATGATAAGTTTCGGTTATAATACGGATCTCCCTGTTCCATTATTTCCGGCCAACGGCTGCGCAGGTAATCTTTTTCTTTCTGAAACCGCGCCTGTTTTTCGGGCGTATCCTCATAACCTCTGGTCTTCGATTCATCATGATACATCTGGGCATCAGGATTGTATACGACCAGATAGCCCGCCCGTCTTACCCGCAGGCAGAAATCCACATCATTAAATGCTACCGCAAGCTTTTCATCAAATCCGCCTGCCTGTTCAAATGCCTGTCTCTTTACCATAAAACAGGCTGCCGTCACCGCACTCAAATTCTGTTGAATAGCGGCTTTGTGCATATAGCCTGTCCGGTTCCAGCTCATTCCGACGAACATGCTGCCGGCACTGCCTCCCATACCAACGACAATACCTGCGTGCTGAATGGTGTTGTCCGGAAAATACAGCCTGGCACCGGTGATGCCTACTTCTTTTCTCTGACAATTTCCCAGCAATTCTTCCATCCAGTCAGGAGTAATTACTGAAATGTCATTATTCAGACAGACAATATAATCACCTTTGGCATGCATAATGCCATAATTATTGATCCGGGAATAGTTGAACTCTTCCTCCCAATAGATCACGCTGATTCCGTCTTTTCCGTCAATGCTCTTATAATATGCAAATGTGTCCGGTTCTTTACTATTATTTTCTACTATTATAACTTCATAATTGCGGTATGTTGATTTACTTTGGATGGAATCAATGCACCGCTTCAGAATCCCTATATTATCCTTATTCGGTATAACAATCGAAATGAAAGGATTCCCCTGTACTTTATATTTCACTCTATAGAATCCCAGGTCTTTTGTCGCACTTACAGTTCCCGTGACCTTCATTCGCTTCAAGTGAGCCTCAATGGCCCGTTTCCCCGCCTCAAACGCATAACGCTTGCTGGCCGGATTATCCGCAGTAGAGGCTTTGTGTACCCGCCAGTGATAAAGGATTTTGGGTATATGCACAATACTTTTCGCCTGTCCACAACAGCGTAAAATAAAATCATAGTCCTGAGCCCCGTCAAATTCCTTACGCTGACCGCCAACGCTTACTGCCAGCAGACGTTTCACTACAAACAGATGACAGATATAATTATTGGACCGCAGCAGATCCGGACTGAAATCCGGCTTGAAATGCGGTTGAAAATACTCGGATAAATCTGCTGCCACTTTGTCTTCATCCGTATACAGCACATCCGCATTACCCTGGATTTTCACAGCAGCCTCAGCTACTTCAAATAATGCATCCGGCTCCAGTAAATCATCATGATCAAACAGTGCAATATAATCTCCGGAAGCCATATTCATTGCTGTATTAGTATTATCTGCAATTCCCAGATTTTCTTGCAGAACCTGATACAATATTCTATTGTCTTTTTTTACATATTCTTCAACGACTGTTCTTGTTTTTTCTGTATCGCCGCTGCCGTCTGCAATGCACAATTCCCAAAATGGATAGGTCTGATTTATTACAGATTCAATCATCTGCCTTAAAAATGGCTCCGGTGTCCGGAAAATGGGAACGACTACACTGATAACAACTTTCTGTTCCCATTTTTGCTCTGTTTGCAGCTTCAAATCCTCCTGATTCAAACGTTTCTCCCGAAACCAGATATTGTAATCTACTTCCGTTTCTTCAAAACGTTCCCCCATCCGCACTAAAAAATCTTTCAACCCATAATGACGCAGATACATGAATCCTTTTTTGATAGTATAGGGTGTCAGACGTTTTACCATATTCATAAAATTCATTTATAAATTCTCCCTCCACCGTTCTGCAATTTTCTATTGCACAAAAAAATTTTTCACAGCCTCTGCCACATATTCCCGGTCGTCTTTTGCAAGCTTGTAATACATGGGCAGACGCAGCAGACGTTCGCTCTCTTTTGTAGTATAACGGTCTTCCCCATAGAATTCCCCGAATTTTTTCCCCGCCGGCGATGTATGAAGCGGTACATAATGAAACACACTTCGAATTCCTCTTTCCTGCAGATAAGCAATCAGCCTGCTTCGGGTATCCAGATCCTGAACCTTAATGTAATACATATGTGCATTATGAACCGCAGTATCCGGTATAAAAGGCTGTTCTATGTATCCCTGAATTGCTAAATCTCTTAATTCTTCATCATAATATGTATAGGTTTCCATCCGGTTTTTCGTGATCTCATCCGCCATCTCCAACTGCGCCCACAAATAAGCCGCATTCAGATCACTTGGAAGATAAGACGACCCATAATCTACCCATGTATACCTGTCGATCTGTCCCCGGAAGAATTTACTGCGGTTCGTACCTTTCTCCCGCAGCACTTCCGCAGCCTCTGCCTGATTTTTATTTTGAAAAACAATCGCTCCGCCTTCGCCCATAGAATAATTTTTCGTCTCATGAAAACTATAGCATCCAAAATCACCGATGGTTCCAAGAGGGCTTCCTTTATAGTAAGAATCCACCCCCTGTGCCGCATCCTCCACAACTTTCAGCTGATGCCTTCCTGCAATTTCCATGATGGTATCCATTTCACAGCTTACACCGGCATAGTGTACCGGCACAATCACTTTTGTTTTCTCCGTAATTGCCTCTTCAATCAGGCGTTCATCTATATTCATGGTGTCCGGGCGAATATCCACAAACACCAGCCTCGCCCCTCTTTGTACAAAGGCATCTGCGGTAGAGACAAACGTATATGCCGGAAGAATGACTTCATCTCCCCGGGTCACGCCGCTTAAAACGGCAGCCATTTCCAAAGCATGGGTACAGGAAGTCGTCAGATATGCCTGATTCACCATAAAGCGCTCCCGTATCCAGGCAGAACACTTCCTGGTAAACTTGCCGTCTCCGCTGATTTTTCCAAATTCTACAGCTTCTTTTATATATTCCAGTTCTTTCCCTGTAAAGGGAGGTACATTAAAATTAATCATCTGTGTCCGCTCCACTATCTGCCAATGGTTTTCAGGTAATGAGCCAGCGCATCCTGCCATACAGGCATACGGTCAAATCCGGCTCTGTCTAATTTGTCTTTGCTCATACGGCTGTTACCGGGCCGCTTTGCTTTCGCCGGAAACTGGCTGCTGTCCAGGGGATTTACTTTTACATCCATGCCGGTCTGACGAAAAATCTCCACAGCAAAATCATACCAGCTGCAAAGTCCTTCATTCGTTACATGATAGCGTCCATACTTATCCGTTTCTATCATATCCACCAAAACCTTCGCCAGATCATAAGTATACGTTGGTGAACCTGTCTGGTCTGCTACTACGTTCACTTCATTTCCTGATTCACCCAATTTCAGCATGGTCCGGACAAAATTCTTCCCATTTACTCCAAACACCCAGGCAATGCGGACAATAAAGAATTTTTCCACCAGTTTTTCTACTGCCAATTCACCTTCGTATTTCGTCTGACCATAAATATTTAATGGTTCTCTCAGGTCATCCGGCTCCCACGGGCGCTCTCCTTCTCCATTAAATACATAGTCTGTACTGATATACATCATTTTCAATTTTAATTCTTTACAAACTGCAGCAATATGCTCCGTACCGTTCACATTTACCTTTCGGCAGACTGCCTCATTTTCTTCAGCGGCATCTACTGCCGTATAGGCGGCACAGTGAATCACCGCTTCTGCATTTGACTGTGTAATCACCTTTCGGACGCTGTCAGCATCCGTAATATCCATATCCTCAATATCTACACCAATTGGAGCATGACCTCTTTTTTCCAGTTCATTTACCACATCAAAACCCAGTTGTCCTTTACTTCCTGTTACTAATATTCTCATTCTTGTTCTCCTTTATCCCTTTTACTCCTATTCGCTTATGTGACCATACTATCTATAATGACCATACTATCTTTAATCTCATTTTTTTGTCGTTACAGACAGCGAATAGCCTGTCATTCAATCTCACGCAATGAAAAAGCTTCTCTATCCGTATCCAAAGTAAGATTTGGACTGTAGAATGGATCACCCACTTCCAAATCTGGTTTCCATTTTTCTTCAAATATTTTAATTTCCTTATGGAACCTCGCCACCTTTTCCGGCGAGTCTTCCGATCCCCTCGACTTGGATTCCAGGTGATACATCTGGGCAAAAGGATTATAAATAATCCGTTTTCCTATCCGGCGCAGCTTCATACAAAAATCAATATCATTAAATGTAACTGCCAATTCTTCGCTAAAGCCTTCTACTTCCTTATAGTCACTGCGCTTTACCATCATACAGGCTGCCGTCACGGCACTGTATTCCTGTACGCAGATACTGCGTGCGCAATATCCCGGATCCATACCATCCAGCCCTGAAAATGCATGTCCTGCGATTCCTCCCATACCCAGAATCACTCCCGCATGCTGAACAGTATCATCTTCATAAAAAAGCTTTGCCCCAACGGCTCCTACATCCGGCCGGCTGCAATAACCCAGCAGTTCCTCGATGCAGTCTGCATTCATCAATTCCGTATCATTATTAAGCAGAAGCAGATACTTCCCCTGAGCATGGCGTACGCCAAAATTATTGATTGCAGAATAATTAAAAGCATCTTTCCAAACTACGACTTTCGCATTGGAATTCTCTTTTTGCAGCTTCTCATAATACGCAAATGTCTCCGGTTTTTCACTGTTATTTTCAACAATAATATATTCTATATTTCTATAGGAGGATTTATTTTGTATCGCATCTATGCACCGCTTCAAATCTTCTATATGATCTTTATTTGGAATGATCACCGATACCAACGGCTCCTCCTGCAAATCATATCTGACATGATAAGTACCCGGCAGCATTCCATGCAAAACCTTCGCCTCTATTCCCATACGCCGGCAGTGCTCAAAAACTGCCATGCGCCCTGCTTCTGCCGTATTACGGGATATCATCTCCCCGCCATGCCCATCTTCACTCTCTTCACTTTGTACATGGCAGAGTACTCTCGGAATATGGACAATATGTACCGCATTCTCACTTAAACGCAAAACCAGATCATATTCCCCCATCGCCTTATACTGACTCCGAAACCCTCCCGTACTCTCCAAAAGCGAACGCTTCACAGCCAACAAATGCCCAGTGAAATAGCAGGAGCACAACAGGTCCATGTTAAAATCCGGTTTCATCTGATGTCCAAAATGCCTTCCGCTTTCCCATTCTATCCTATCCTCATCAGAATAGAGGAAATCTGTCAAAGGCTCCTCATTTATGCATCTGGTGCACTCGTAAAGGGCGTTTGGCGCCAATATATCATCTTTATTCAGGAAAACAAAAAAATCGCCCTTCAAATCCCCAGGCAGTTCTTCCGGACTCATACTCATCCGGCAGAGTTTCCATTTAGGATAGGACTGGCACTCCAAAGATTCTATCAAAGCTTCAAAATCTTCCTCACGTTTACTGTGAGTGCATACAATAATACAATAAAGAGGCATAAATGGAGATGCTGTATCTTTCTGGAGTAACAGCTCCTTTTCTGTAGGCAGATGCTGAGTCAGCCACTGTTCATAGCAGACCTCCTGCTGTCTTTTTCCCCTGATTCTCCGCAGAATTTTTCCGGCTGTTTCCTTTGCCCCATGGTTTTTCCAATAAATATATATTTGATTCAAAAAATTTTGCATATTTTCCTGACTTCCTCAAAAATGAAACTTGCTTATTAATACACTATAGTAAAAATCAAATTGCATGTCAAGTAATAACTATGTTATACTGATATGCGAATATAAAAAACGAATACTGTACATATAGTTTCTGCGGGGGTGCAGGATAGTATTTTGGTTGAGCGGATTTAGGATAGTTGATAAGCGGACGCAGCAGGAGGGCAGGGGACCACTGACGTAAACGCGGCAACGCTTTGGCGGACTAACCATTAACTCCGACCAGCAACGCTCCGGATTGCCGTCGCGTCGGGTCTGCGTAAATGGTGGATTCCGCCGCCGCTAAAACCGCCGCCAATTGTTTACGTCAGTGGTCCCCTGCCCTCCTGCTGCTGGTGTTATAAGTAATTTACGACAAAAACGTCGTCACATTACAGGATTACCAAAGATGTCAAATGAAACGGCATGGTCAAGCCTGCAAACTGTCAAAACCAGCCGCTGTGGGATGAGAGGTGCTTTACGCAAACATTTAGAGGGCGGTTTTAGCACCTGACGAAATCCGCTGCTTACGCAGACCCGGCGCGACGGCTCTCCGGAGCGTTGTTGGTCGGAGTTAGCAGCTAGTTCGTCAGGTGCGTTGCCCGGGTTTGCGTAAAGCACCGCTCATCCCACAGCGGCGTTCTGGTCGCCATCTCACCCAAGCGTCCGGTCCAGATGAATATAACAAAAAGAGGATAAAATAATCAATGAAAATAATGAAAAACAAAAGAAATCTAATTATATTATGGTGCGCCACCCTTATCAGCTGTCTTATCATTTTCCATCGTTTCATCTTCGGCAGCGAATTTCCGATATTTAAGGATGTCGGCTCCGACACCCTGCAGCAATATCTGGCGCACTACAATACGATCATCAACCACCTGCGAAACGGTAATCTTTCTCTTTGGGACTTTAATAATGGGTTTGGTACCAGTATGTTCAGCCTGAATCTGTTTCATCCATTTTTATGGTTGATTTATCTGGCCGGAACTATTCTGGGTCCTATGCGTGTTCCTATGCTGCTGGTCTACTTTCAGATTGGACAGATTCTGCTGGCTGTGACTGCTGCCTATTTTTATCTGAATGAATTTTCATTTTCAAACAAAAGCAAATGCATAGCTGCATATCTATTCGGTTTCAATGGATATCTGCTGATTTGGGGTCAGCATTATCAGTTTGGATTCTATGTAGTTATGCTTCCCATACTGCTGCTTCTTGTGGAAAAAGCGCTGAAAAAGAAGGGGGCTCGATTTCTGCTGGCTCTTGCAGTTTTTTTTCTTGTAATAAGCGGCGTATATATGACCTATATGTCTCTTTTAATGGTAGGTATTTATCTGCTGCTGCGTATATTTTTTATGGATGATATTCCTTTTAAGCAAAAAGTCAGGCTCTTTTTGGTAAACTGCGGTTCCATTCTGGTGGGGCTTGGCATGGCAATGATTTCTTTTCTGCCAAATGCTTATTATATATTGAATATTTCCTCCCGTCTTGAAACATCGGATTCCGTTATCATTCGTTTTATCAAAAACCTGGGACTTTTTTCCTCAAAGTATTATGCGCTTGCATTTAACCGGTTATTTTCTTCCGGTTTTTATGATTTTAACAGCTACAATAATACCTCCAACAACTATTATGAAGCACCTGTTCTGTGTTTCTCCGTTTTGTTCGTGATTCTCCTGATGCAATACCTTTTTACCATCCATCGCCAGAATACTTCCAAACGTACAAAGCTTATGCAGTACACAGCTATTGTCCTGTGTTTCTTTTTCGTATTTATCAAAGCCGGAACCTTAGTATTCAATGCATTTGCATACCCGTTTTCCCGCCATACTTTCATCTTGATGCCCTTGTTTGCCTTGATCAGCGCTCAGGCTCTGGATCAAATACTGAACCGCCGCCGGATTAGTTACATCGCATTTGGTGTTTCCGGGGCGCTTTTTATACTGCTGTACTATCTCAATACAGGTGCTTCCCCATCTTCGGCCACATTTCTTTGCCTGATTGGACTGTGCATGACTGTGATTTTATTTCTCATATGGCAGAAAAGAGTTTTTATTCCTTCCGGAGTCTTAAGCTCCATACTGATACTTCTTGTCATGGTAAACGTAGTCTATGACAGTTATAACTGTTATAATGACCGCAGTACACTTAGTAAAGAGGATGGCATATATTTTGAAAAACTGTATGGTGATGATATCACCCGGGCACTGAATTATCTGAAAGATACGGACACTTCGTTTTACCGCATAGAAAAAGACTATGATGCCGGCAGCTACTGTATGGATTCCCTTACACTGGATTACTATGGGGTCAGCACCTACAATTCCGCCCCAAATAAGAATGTTATGGAATTTGTCAATAAACTTTGGCCAAATCTCAAACGCATGAACGATAGTGAATACAGCTACCGCCAGGTAACTTACGATGCCGGTATGGCCTCATTGCTAAACATTAAGTATCTGATATCCGAAAATCCAAAACTTTCCGTACAGGGCTTTTCTTTGCTGAAACAATTTGGTACATACTATATCTACCGCAACGAAAATACCGGCTCCATTGGAACGTTCTATACGAATATTATATCTGCCGAAGATATTCCATCCGATACTTCTGCATTGGATATTGACCATCTGCTGGCTGAATGTGTGATTGTAGAGGATGCTGAATATACGGACACAGAGAGCCTTAATACTGATATTTTTGAGAATTATCCATTGGAAACCTTGGATTTCACTCTGGAGAATCAGAATTTTAAAAATAAAAATATAATAAATATACCTTTGAAATCCAGGGCATTTAACGATTACCAAAGGGTATCTATGGATTTTGATATTACCCTTGATAAAGATGCGGTGCTTATGGTCAAATTCAATAATTCCTGCTGTCACTACATTAAATTAAAGCGCGGCAAAACCGGTAATGTCCGTCTGACAGTACCACTTGACGCCACTTATGTAAAATTTGCGGCAACCGACACCCCCTTAAGCGGGTCCATACAGAATCTGACTTTTTCCGGTTCTAAAGAGACCATCGACTATAGCTCCACTGCCCAGGTCACTTTTGAGAAGCCGGTCAAAGACTCAAAGGTAAACGGTACCGTAATCACAGACCGGGCCGGGCTTCTCTTCCTCAGCATTCCTTTTGAATCTGGCTGGAAGGCTTACGTAGATGGGCAGGAAACGACTATACAGAAAGCTGATTATGGTTTCATGGGCTTATCACTGACTCCGGGTACCCACCAGATTGAACTTCGCTTCACCGCACCGGGTCTGATTCCAGGAGCCTGCTTAAGTGCATTTTTCTTTTCACTGTACCTTATACTATTATTGATCTGGCGAAAAAGGGAAAGAGGTGATAAAAGGTGTTGCCGATAGACGGTCAGCCCAAATCAGCTAAATTTTAAAAAAGTGACTTCCTTTGGGTGGGGTGGTCACTTTTTTGTGTGGTTAATATACGCTGCTAAAATTGTCACAACAATTCCAAGAATCGTTAAAACAGGAGAAAGTAACTCATATGTCACGACTTTTCTATCAACAACCAGAGCTGGCTTTGACATTACTCCACAGGCTGCTATTTGGGTATTTCAAGTTCTTTTTCTAAAAAATCTTTAATATATATATTGGTTTCCTCACTCAACGAAGGCATAAACGCCATATAACGGCATTTCTGATAATGTTCATTATCCATGAAAAAATCATACCCCATTACACATTTTGGATTACACGCATCCGGATCTATTAACCGCTTACATACAGAAGCCTTTTTAATCTCCTTTTTCATCTTGTCCGGAAGAGTATTTAAAAACTCCTGATATTGTTTAATATGTTCAGGATAAATACGCAGCTTAATCCCAGCTTTCCTAAATACAAATGTTGCTAATGTTTTCTTTGTGCTGTTTAAAATATAAGAAACAGTAAATCCATTCTTAGCAGATTTTATTACACATTTACAATTATTCTGCAAAAGATAATTATTTAATTCTATCACAAAATCTTTATAACGCTCATCTACCATTTCAAGAAATTCACCAAATTTTTCATCCGAAGTATCCATTACTTCCCCCTATTCTTCATAATTATTTTTTCACAACAGGTATCCACACTTCATATTGAGCATTCTGTGGATCAGCATTTAAATAAACTTCAATATCAGGAGCATTGGCATATTCATAACCGGAAGCAGGAAGCCATTCCATCACAATACGCTGTTCCAAATCCTGGATAGAACGATTTGTACCGCTTCCGGTAAACACGGCCCATGTAGAAGCCGGAACTACATACGCTTCTAACAGATCATCGACAGGCTTTGAACTCGCTGCAGCAATATAATACCTCCACACTTCCTCATCATTGCATACGCTTACCCCTAATAAACCCATAGGCTCCCCATCCATCATATTTGCCAATTTAGGAATCGTGCCATCCATTCCCGCTTTCTGCCACATCTGAGGTACAACTTCAAAATTCTTTTCGATCTCACGATGCAAAGGCTGTGAAACACCAACAATACGAAATTCACCCTTTTTCTCAATTCTGTAATTCATTTCCTCCACTCCTTTTACAGTAATTTTGAAACTGATCGGCGGAAAAGACTTCACAGAAACACCCCCGTCTCTCACAAGCGACGGCGCGATCCCATGCACAGTCTGAAATGCCCTGTTAAACGCAGTCGGAGAACCATACCCAAACTTAAGAGCAATATCAACTATCTTATCTTCGCTGCCCTGTAAATCAACCGCAGCCAAAGACATTCGCCTGCGCCGGATATACTCTCCCAGAGAAACACTGGCCATATATGAAAACATCCTTTGAAAATGATAACTCGAACAACAAGCTGCTCTCGCAACCTGTTCATAATCAATATCCTCTGTCAAATGCTCTTCAATATAATCAACTGCTCCATTCAATCTCTCAATCCATTCCACAAAACCAGCTCCTTAATTTTATTTTATTAATTATGTACAAATCTGTCCTCTCTTTCCCTGCCCAAATCAGAGAGGGCAAAGAAAAGACAAACTTGGTTCCACAATCAGCTTATAGGGGGACGCGGCAGGAGGGCAAGGGACAGCCTGCCAATTGTTTACGTAAGCTGTCCCTTGCCCTCCTGCCGCTGTTTTTTCAAGGAATTTACTAGAAAAACGCCAAAAAAACCTGGTGTGCCCCTCATTAATTAACTATACGTTTCACTTGTCTGAATTTCCATCTGCGGCGTTGCACCCTTCGGGCATACCTAAATGGTCATACGACCAATAAAGAGGAAATTGTCAATCGCCGTAGCAACCGATACCGGATGAGCCTTGCTTTTGCATTATGCAAACTTATAAACTGCTAAAGACCAGCCGCTGTGGAATGAGAGGTGCTTTTCGCAAACATTTAGAGGGTGCTTTTAGTACCTGGTGAAATCCGCTGCTTACGCAGACCTGGCGCGACGGCACTCCGGAGCGTCGTTGGTCGTAGTTAGCAGCGGAGTTCGTCAGGTACGTTGCCCGGGTTTGCGAAAAGCACCTCTCATTCCACAGCGGCGTCCTAACTTTCACCATGTTGCAATACTGCCTCTACTTCCCAAACACTTTCTTCAACACCCCTCTAAACGGTACCCGCACCCCCGAAATCTTCCTAGCCATCCGATAAGATACCGTCCCCTGTATCCTCTCCATCATCTCCTTCACCCTCTTATTTTCTTCCCGCAGCATATTCAATGACGCATATGTCCCTCTTCCCCGAATCCCCGGATCACCTAATGCCAGACCCTGAAACACAAAATCAAAATCAACCTCCTGTCTGCCACCTTTCGCCGGATGTTCCATAATCAAAGTCTCATAAAATCTCTCATATTCATCACACATCTCCGCAACCGTACGAATCTGCATACTGCGAATTATCCTCTTCTTCTCTACCACATCTTCTGGATGCTCTTTCAAATAATGCAGCAAATCCAAAATATCCTCCGCATCACTATCAAGCTTCACGACCCATCCAGCTTGTGTCTCCTTAATGCGCTCTCCAACCGCTCCTACATCCGTTCCAATTACAGGAATCCCGCACAGCCAGGCCTCCGACACCGTATAGCAAAAAGTCTCAGCCCATACAGGCAGTACACAAACCACATCGATTCGGCTGGTCTTCAACAACTCATAAATGTCATCCTTTTCATAAACACCACTAAAATACCCTTTCCCCTGCTCTCCCAAAGCATTCAGATCATTATCTCCAATGGCTCCCATTACAAACCAGTTAATCTTATCTGTAGGCATCTGCAGCAGTTTTGCAACCATTCTGCTCCCCTTTGCCGGAACCATTCCGCCAATAAATGCAACATTCAGTCTTCCGGGCTCTCCCTGCTCCCTCTGATAATTTCCGTTATAATATCTGCCGTCCGTATAATATTTTCCTTTCACATCCAATAGCACCCGGAATTTACACGCTCCTTCTGCCATATCCGGTATGGAAAACACCATATGGATACCAGACCAGAGATAATCAGTCACACCGGTTATACTTACCACATCCCGCCGTGCCTTTTTCCTTGCCCGTACAAAGAACAATTTTCCCTGCCTGTCAGTCACCTCCAGATAAATACCAACATCCTTATTGTCTATCCCTTCGAAATAAGCCCAACCTGCCACATAGTTAAATCCCCGCTTACTTCCCGGCATCCGGTCTAAATGTAATTTTACTTTTTTCGACTTTTCCACAGTACCATGAAAGTCCTCAAGCTGCAGTTTCTGCTGCACTTTTTCCGACCCATGGGCAATCACTGTTGCCTGCATTTTCAAACCCGGAAAAATTCTTATAAATTCATCTTTGGCACTGTCAGACGGAAATATCAGTTTTTCACATATAGTAAGCGCCCGCTCATTTTCTTTTCTCCATTTATCCTGAAAATTCACCTGTTCTGCCAGCCCGCAATTGACATGAAGGCATTTCACACAACGCTCCTTTTGACTGCTCTCATCCAATCCATCATAATATGACGGGCAGAATTTTTCTTCTTCATCCAACAGCTTAACCGTCGGACACGCATAATAATAATCATGCATCGTGGCGACCACCGGTATTTGAAACTCTTTTGCCACATGAAATATATCCAGTGATAAATCTACCGTATGATGGACATGTATCAAATCGATTTGAAATGCCCCCAGCACTTCCCGATATATTTTCTTTAATTTATCATCATAAAAAACCGTGAAATCTTCCGCCTCTCCGATTTCAAATTTCAACGAAACTTCATCCTTATCCGTATATCCCGTAACCCGTAAACAATCCTTATCCCTTGCGGCCACAAAAATATTATATTTCTCCCGCAATGCTGTCATTAAATCGCGCACATGCAGCTGCGTGCCGCCGATATTGTTAAAGGAATCCGTCTGAAAGTCCAGATGAAGCAAGTATAGGATATTCTTACGTCCATTAAAAAGTTTTGTATACATATTGATATTATCACGAATCTCCTGATCCGGATTTTCCAGACAATACAGATGATTCCTGCGCATTTGCTTTGGATAACGTTCCTGTAAAATCTTATCATGAGCCTCACAAAGCGCAATTTTCTCTTCCGTATCAAAAGACGCAGTACCTTTATGATAAATAAACGTATCGTCACACATTACATGCTGATACCCCAACTGCTCTGCCCTGTTACAAAAATCATTTTCTTCACCATACCCCCGCTCAAAAGTTCTGGCGTCAAACAACCCTGCTTCTTCGATTACATTCTGCTTGATATACATGCAAAATCCAACCGCCACGGTAATTCTGGGGTACCGCCGCAAACTGCACCGCTCTATCAGGGACGCATACGCATCAACCGTCATGTGCTCAGGCACTTGATTATCCTGGCACATCACCGGTACCGAACAAAGTGTTGCACTGTTAGAAAGCGGTGTTACTGTCGCAGTACGCGCCGCCTGATAGGCACATGCCTGTATCTTCTCAACCCATCCTGCCGTCACAATGGTATCTGCATTGAGCAGTATCACATCCCTCTCTGAATACAGCATCCCTTTATTTACATTTGCCGAAAATCCCTGATTCGCTTCATTATGCATAACAATGATATTTTTTTCCGCCTGGCGGTTCAGGTAGGGCGCAATACGCTCATCCGGACTGCAGTCATTGATCAGCAGTACCCTGTTTCTCTCCAGATTCGTATGCTTTTTTATACTATCAATACATAGCCGAACATCTTCATATCCATTATATACCGGTATCACAATATCAATTGCATCGCCTTTTCTGTTCATATTACCTCCATATGCGCAGTACCGCGTTCAAATCCGATCTGATGTGAAAATGAATTTTCACGCTCTCCTCCAAAAATTTAATCTGCCGCCAGATTGTTTTATTTTTTGTGTTATTTTCTGTTGTGCCAAAGTAAGTGCTTCATCCTTTTCCATAATTTCAACACGGTATTTTATGCGGACTTGTGTCGGGACATTCCCTTTCCACATTATTTTATAGATTGGATCTGTATTTAAAAATAAATCTCCGCCCTTTTCCTTGCCTGACGCATTCTCAGGTATCAGTCGAATTCCGGATTCATTTTCATCCTGCTGCAAAAAGCAAATACAAGGCTGCCCTTCCATGGGGTCAAAACGAAGTGCTTTGATATTTGAAAAATTCTGTAAATTAAAACAAACTTCCTGCTGCTTATCGCCTTCCGGAGCCAAAGCCTTCAGTGTTAGCTCTTCTGAGAATCCTGCCCCGTTATCTATATACAATGTACATTCACGAAGTTCCCGAATCCGGCTTTGACGCATCTCTTCCAGACTGACCCCAATTTCCGGCCTGGAATACAACCCAAGCTGATTTGCTCCAACATATGAAGTAACAAAATGGGTTGCCCATATCCAGAATACGGATGACATATCTTTGTCAATTTCATATTCTGCCAGAAATTCCTCTCTGGAAAGCTGTTTTTCAAATAGCGGGTAAGTGCCATAGATTTCATTAATCGTTCTCCAGATAATAAACTTAACAGGTACCGGAAACTCAAAAATCCATTCTGCGTCAATGATATGCATTTTCCCGTTTTCAGGAAACAGATTGTCCAGAATTAAATCAATGTTTGCAGGGCAAATGCAGGAAAATTCACCTTCAATACGCGCTTCACCAAATACTTCTGAAAACTGCTCATCATGATATTCTTTTACTACTTTTCCATCCGAAAGACATTGTTCATAGACTTCCCTCACCAGATTCTTAACCTGCATGGGGCGGTGTTCCCTGATTGCGATACCCGCTTCATAGGCAAGACTTTTCACCTGCAGATAGGGATAATAAACTGCTCCCTGCCAATAATCTCCGGGCAGACAGGAATACTTTGAGGATTGATGCAGCTTACTGTTTTTTGCAAAACGCTCCACATGGACTGCTGCCTGCTCTGTCAAGGGACGCTTTTCAACACATTTTGTACCATTTATCTCTTCAATTGTTGTACTTATGGCAAATTTAAGGTTTCTGTCCATATTTAATTTTGCATAGGAAATATCTTTTTCATGTTTAAGTTCTTCTGTACTCATCTCTATTAAAAAAGAATTTACAAAATGGTCCATAATCTGCTCTTTTATAAATACAGTCGCCATTTCCTGCTCCGGAAACAATTCAAAGCGAAAATCCGTAAAGTTCCACGCCTTTCGGCCATACTTCTGACTTTCGAGCGTACTGTCCGTAAATATTTCATTTGGAAATTTGTAATCCGGGTATGGATAATAAAACTTATAATGGCATAATCTGCATGCCTCCATCAATTCTATCCATTCTACTTTTGAAAAGGTACGGACAGAATCGTTGTCCGGATAATTCTTTAAGCCGTCATGGTAAGCATTTGTATGATCTTCAGGAGCACCTGCAAAATATTTTAAACCCAGTCTATTCTCAATGGCAACTAATATAACTCCTTCCGTTTTCAGAAACCCGGCTATAAAATTCAGAAAGTCCTGGTAGGGTCTGCTTCCCGGGGTAAAACTCATAGCATATTCAAATACACCATTTAATATGATGTAATCAAATTTCTCTGCAAAAACCATATCATTTAAATTTCCTACCATGATTTCAAGATTTTCATAGCTCTCATGCCTGTTAAAATTAATATCCGCCCGTCGTTTTGACAATTCGACCGATATTACTTTTTGCATCCGTTCGCACAGCAATCCGGTAATAGCGCCGCATCCTGATCCAATTTCCAGACAAACACTGTCCTGTCTGAAAGGATACCAGTTCAATATATTCTCCCGCACCTTTGACAAATGATACAGGACCGGAAAGCTGATCTGCTCCAGATCCTTTAAGGTCTTCTTCTCAATCACAATTTGAAGAATCTCTTCTTCCACCTCACCGTCCGAATATTGATTGTCACCGCCATAATATTCTAAATTTAATTTTGCCATACCTGCTCCTTATCCTGCCCTGTTTCTTACTTTATCTCTCACTTGTTTTTCTTTCATCTGTCATTGATCTTTCTTTTATCTTTCTTTTATCTTTCTTTTATCTTTCACTTATTCACTTTCCAGCTTTATCTTAGAATTCATATCGTAATATCCCACCGTATTTTTATCTGAAATCACAGTCAGATTACAGACATCGTACAGTCGGTGATACACTTTAAAATCTCCGTTTTGGTAACCTGTGCAGCCAAGAGAAATCAGATATTCTCCGCCCTGCAGATCTAATTTCTGGGTGAAGGTAATCTCCTGAAACTGCCCTTCTTTCCTTGGCTGTATATTCACTTTTTCATACATGGTATTTGTTCCCGTCAGTTCAATCCCCTGCAGATTCTTAATGGAAAATGCATAAATAGGCTCCTTGATTTCATCATGAAACGCTACTTTCATTTGCACCGAAAACATACTGCCTTTCATAAAAGTATTGGTAATCAGTCCCTTATCATCCAGCAATGCATAGTCTATGATTTCTGCAGACTTTTCACCGTATTCAATTACTTCCGGATTCACGGCAATGGAACTTTTCCAAACATCATTTATCTCCTGGTCCCGTTCCAGCTCCGAAGGGTCAAACTGATTCACCAATACTTTTTTGTAAATGTCTACCGTTTCTTTTGGGGTCCCCTCAAATATCTTTTCACCCTTGTTCAATAATACCGCCCGGTCACAATATTTTGTAATACTTCCCAGATCGTGGCTGACAAACAGAATCGTTTTTCCCAGCTTCTTAAATTCTTCGAATTTCCGGTAACACTTTGCCTGAAAAAACACATCGCCTACCGATAGTGCTTCATCGACAATCAAAATTTCCGGATTGATATTAATGGCTACCGCAAAAGCCAGTCGTACAAACATACCGCTGGAATAGGATTTTACCGGCTGATGGACAAATTCTCCAATGTCCGCAAAATCCAGAATATCCTGAAGTTTTGCATCAATTTCTTCTTTGGAAAATCCGATCATGGTGCCGTTTAAATATACATTTTCAATCCCGGTATATTCCATATTGAAACCGGCACCAAGCTCTAACAGTGCAGATATTCTGCCCTCCACGAAAATAGAACCGGAAGTCGGATTCAACACCCCGGTAATTAACTTTAAAATCGTAGATTTTCCGGAACCATTGGTTCCAATAATACCAACAGTCTCGCCCTTTTTCACCTCCAGCTGAATGCGGTTCAAGGCATAATGTTCCTGAAAACGCTTCTTGCGGCTCAGTCCAAGAGACTCCTTTAAACGGTCCATCGGCTTGTCATAAAGTTTGTAAACTTTCGTCACATCCTCTGCTTTTATCGCAACATCACTCATTTTTTATCCTCTTTCCCATACAATTCTGCAAACCAGTTTTACATCACATCTGCGAAGTGAACTCTCAGCCGTCTAAAAATACGTGTACCCAATACAAAACACAGAATCGTAAATATCCAGAAATAAAGCGTCTGCTCCGGTCGTTCCCAGAACCATACCTTATATACCAGGGCGTCCCTGTAGCCATATACAATGTAATACATTGGATTTAATTTTAATAATATCTGAAGTATCCCCGGTATCTTGATATCATCCATATTCCACATAATCGGCGTTATCCAGACACCCATCTGCAGTGCAATATTCACGATTTGCAAAAGATCCCGAAAGAAAACAGCAACTGCACTGGTGACATAACAGATACCCAGAGTTAAAAGCATCATACATACCGTATAGTAGATTACCTGAATCGCATATGCGCCCGGAAATAAGCCGTAAATACCAAACAGTACCAGGGTCAGGCAGATAAAGAAAACATGAATAAAGGATGCCGAAATCATTTTGACAATCGGAAGTATTTCAATCTTAAAAACGACTTTTTTCACAAGATAGCTGTATTCCAGCAATACATTGGTTCCCGAAACCATAAATTCCTGAAAATAAAACCAGGGCACCAGCCCAGCCAGCATCCAAAGAACAAAAGGGCAGTTATCCCCAAATGTGGCAGTTTGACGTAATCCAATCTGGAATACAAACCAATATACCAACACGGTAACAATGGGCTGTACCATTGCCCAGACAATCCCCAGATAAGAACCTGCAAACTTTGTCTTAAAATCATTTTTCCCCAACGTCCAAATCAATTTCCGTTCTTTCCAAAACAGGGAAGGTACATTTATTTTTTTATCTAACATGCTAAAATTCTCCTGTCTATATACGCAGATTTACAATACTTCCCCATTTTTGGTCTTTTTCAGAAATAATCAGTTCCATTCCCTCAGGAACAGGCCACTGAATCCCTATATTCGTATCATTCCAGGCTAACCCTCCCTCATCACCGGGATGATAAAAGTCGGTGCATTTGTAAACAAACTCAGCAGAATCGGACAGTACCAGAAAGCCATGTGCAAAGTTTTTCGGAATGAAAAACTGTTTTTTATTTTCTTCTGACAAAAGAACTCCATACCATTTTCCATAAGTAGCGGAACCTTTTCTCAAGTCCACTGCCACGTCAAACACCTCACCGGAAATAACACGTACCAATTTATCCTGAGGATGATTCATCTGAAAATGCAGCCCTCTCAATACTCCCTTCTGTGAAGAAGACTGATTGTCCTGCACAAACTCCATATCAATGCCTGCTGCCTGATAGTCCCGGTAATTATAAGTTTCCATAAAATATCCCCGTTCATCCGTATGCACTGTCGGCGTGATCACCTTAAGTCCCTGGATTTCACAGGTCTCTATTTTTATCTTACCCATTTTATCTCCTTCTATCTATGGTTTAACCCATTTGACTTCATTTGATTTTTATAAACCATTGGCAATTTCTATCAGATATTGTCCATATTCTGTCTTCATCAGCGGTTCTGCCAGCTTCAGAAGCTGTTCTTTTGTAATAAAACCTCTCCTGTACGCAATCTCTTCTATACACGAAATGTACAAACCCTGCCTCTTCTGAAATGCCGCAACAAAATCAGCTGCATCCAGAAGCATATCATGACTTCCCGTATCCAGCCATGCGAATCCGCGTCCAAGTGTTTCTACATATAGTGTTCCTCTTCGCAGATACTCATTATTCACACTGGTGATTTCAATTTCTCCCCGTGCTGACGGTTTTACATTTTTTGCAATTTCTACCACGTCATTATCATAGAAATACAATCCCGGCACTGCATAATTGGATTTTGGCTGCTCAGGCTTTTCCTCTACAGAAATTGCTTTACCCGACTCGTCAAACTCCACTACCCCATATTCTCTTGGATCACGTACATAATAACCAAAAATGGTGGCTCCTTTTTCCCTGGCCGTCACTTCTTTCAATATTCTGGAAAAGCTCTGCCCATAGAAAATATTATCGCCTAAAATAAGGGCAACACTGTCTTTTCCGATAAATTCTTCTCCTACAATGAATGCATCTGCCAATCCTCTGGGTGTCTCCTGCACCGCATAGGAAATAGAAAGCCCAAGCTGGTTACCACTGCCGAATAGCGCTTCGAATACAGGAATATCCCGAGGTGTTGAGATAATCAGAATATCCTGAATTCCTGACAGCATCAGGATTGATAATGGATAATAGATCATGGGCTTGTCATATACCGGCATCATTTGTTTGGAAATCGCTTTCGTCAATGGATACAATCTGGTACCAGATCCTCCGGCTAATATAATACCTTTCATTTTCGTCTCCTTCTCTTTTATGCTTACTGTTCGCATAAAAGAGCTGCGCATGGTTTTGCAACAGCCCTTTTATACGACTATTTCTTTTCGTACATATCCTGATAATACTTCTGGTAATCCCCACTGGTTACATGCTTCATCCAGTCTTCATTCTCAAAAAACCATTTTATCGTCAGCCTGATGCCTTCTGCAAAACCGGTTTCCGGATACCAGCCTGTTTCAGATTTTATTTTATCGGGAGCAATCGCATACCTTCTGTCGTGTCCCTTACGGTCTTCCACAAAAGTTATTAACTCTTCACTGACCAGTTCCTTTCTCGGATCGCCTTTTGGCAGCATGTCCCGTAAGGTGTCCAGGATTATATGAATTATTTCAATATTCTGTTTTTCATTGTGTCCGCCTATATTATAGGTTTCAAAGAGATGGCCCTTTTCCTGTACCATATCAATACCTTTTACATGATCTTCCACATAGAGCCAGTCACGGACATTTTTACCGTCACCATAAACCGGAAGTTTTTTGCCCTGTAATGCGTTGTTGATCATCAATGGTATTAACTTTTCAGGAAACTGGTATGGTCCATAGTTATTGCTGCAATTCGTAATATTGGCGGGGAATTTATACGTATCCATATAAGACTTTACTAACATGTCCGAAGCTGCTTTGCTTGCCGAATAGGGACTGTGAGGATCGTATGGGGTAGTTTCATAAAAATATTCCCCCTCTTTCTCCAGGGATCCATATACTTCATCCGTTGATACATGGAGAAATTTCTTATCTTCCTTAAAACTGTCGTCCGGCAGTTCCCAGGCTGCCTTTGCCGCATTCAGCATATTTAACGTTCCAAGAACATTGGTCTTTACGAATATATCCGGATTCTTAATACTGCGGTCTACATGGCTTTCCGCCGCAAAGTGCACCACCCGGTCAATCTCATTTTCTTCAAATATTTTTTGGATTTCTTCTGCATTACAGATATCTGCTTTGATAAACGTGTAGTTTTCCCTAAGTTCCACGCTTTTTAAATTTTCCAGATTACCTGCATAGGTCAGACAGTCTACATTGATTATGCGAATTTGATTATCATATTTGTGAAACATATAATGAATGTAGTTAGAACCGATAAATCCTGCGCCTCCGGTCACTAAGTATGTTCTCATCATTTTCCTCCGATTTTTTACTTAATTCATTAGTTGACACTTTAATAGGTTTTATTATAACAAATAATGGCAAAATCAGCAACTTATTCTTCTTGAGATTCTCTGTTTTCGTTAGGTTTTGATTTGGGATAGGTGATTGGAAAGAGGACGCCGGGAACCAACGTGGAACTATCTTATGCGAACCGGACTCCTTCGGCGGTTGTTCGGAGCCCCCTAAACCAGTCATCACTCGGGAAAGCCCTCGTGACTCCTTGGGTCTCCTCTCGCCCTTACGCTGCTCCGCAAGCTACGCAGCTACCCTCATACACCGGATATTTCGCATAAGATAGTTCCACGTTGGTTCCCGGCTGGTTCTCTAAGTCCGTTCATTCTGCTCAATTGTTTTACATTTTTTGTAATTCATTATTAAAAAGAAATACACAAGCCTGTATGAAATATTTCTCATTTTAACCTCCAAAGTAAGTCCCCTGCTTCTTAGCAAAGTAAAAGCGGCGGATGGGGCTTATTTGACGAAACTTTCAATGCTTTCGAAAAACAGCCAAGAATCCCTGCTGAACTATCTTATGCGAAATATCCGGTGTATGAGGGTAGCTGCATAGCTTGCGGAGCAGCGTAAGGAAGAGAGGAGACCCAAGGAGTCACGAAGGCATTCCTGAGTGACGACTGGTTTAAGGGGCTCCGAACGACCGCCGAAGGAGTCCGGTTCGCATAAGATAGTTCAGCAGGGATTCTTGGCGTCCCTCTTTCCAATCCCCTTACCTCCTAATCCTACGCTTACGCCTTCTTGCAATAAGAAGCAAATAGTTAATAACCATCGCTGCTGCCATAACCCCAATTCCGATAGTCAGAAACATATGTTTCCATATATAGACTATACGAATCTCATGTCCCTGCTGAATATTTTCAAAAGTAAATTTATTCTCATAAATCTTCTTATCTATCTTCTTCCCATCTACTTCTATATAGAGAAGCATATAATCTTCTTTCCCTTTGTAAGAAACGCTCTCTGTTGTGTCTCTATACGCTTTTGGAATCGCCGGGGAAATCGTTCCGTTTACCACCGAGGTTTCAATCTTCCAGGACGGAATTTCACTGAACTCCACCTCTATACTGTGACTTTTCTGAATATCCGAAAAACTGTATTCTGTCTCGTAATCTTTTATGTCAATAGTCTCCCCATCAATCCGGATCTGATTCAATTCGTAATACTCATCCGGCTGATAAGTTACTGTATAATTTTTATCCCGGTATATTGATTTTGATTTGGTAATCGTACCATTCGTTACCTTCGTTGTGATCTTGTACTTAGGTATTTTTGAAAATACTGCCGATATTTTGTGATTCCCTTTCAGGCTCTTAAACGTATAGGACGTTTGGTCGGATTTACTGTCTACCACTTTGCCATCAACCGTCAGCTCCGCCAGTTCGTAATACTTATCCGGTTCAAATGTTACCTGATAATCCTCATTCTCCTCTGCCTGACGGGTGCTCTCCGTAATTTTCCCATTTTCTGCTTCCGTCAATATATCATAGACGGCCGTAATCTTGGTTTCATAAAAGCGTATCCTTCTTGGCGTAACCGTACCTGCGGCTATGATAAATCTGCCTGGTTCAATTTCACAAATTGATTCAGACTCCTGTTTACGCTCCCAGCCTGAGAGAGACACATAATAAGTCCCCACATAGCTTCGCCCGGAGATCGAATATACATCCACGTAATTATCCTGTTTTGTAACCCTATCGTAGCAGCTGCTGATAATATAGTCCCCGGAAATGCAAAAATCCTGCTGGGAAGTATCCTGTACTATTTGAATATCAGTAATGGTATCTACAATATTAAAATTTTCATCCGCAATAAAAAAAATCCATCCGCTGTTGCTGTCTCCGCGTAAGATATACTGATTGGTCTTTTCTGAATAAGAAAGACACCAGTAGTTATATTGGCCTCCGCCTACATTGACCGTTCTTTTGTACTCCAGCGTGTCTGCGTCAATCACATAAATATTCCCGGCATTTCCTGCATCCAGCAGGGGACCTGCCGCTATATATATTTCATTGGTATTGGGGTTATAGGTCATGCCATTCCCATGTTCGTAGTCTCTTTCCGTTATGTGTTTGGCATAGCTGTATCTGGGAACCGGATTCCCTTCTTCATCGTAATCATTTTTATAAAGTGCTATTAAAGTATCCGGACTGGTATTTTTCTTTGTCGCATTTTCAAAACAAACGATATATTTGTCTGTCACACACATGGATTGAACCCAGCCTTTATCTTCAACAACGGAAACTTCATTCAGATATTCCCACTGTGCGGTGGAAAATTCATTTGGGTCCTTAATCGCCGCATGGGTTTTTTCCATCGAAATGAGACAGCATACAATCATCAGAACCCCAGCCCATATTATTCGTTTCATTCTTATCATTTCCATTCTTTTGTCCACGGTTTTTGGACATCCGTTATACCCGTAAGGTGCTTCCATATCAAATCCTTTTAATATTCATTAGCCTGCTTCCAATATTGGTTACTGAACTGTAACCAATATTGCTACAGTATATCACATTTTTTTTCCTTTCTCTACCACATTAAGAAAAACCCAAGGATTTCCATGACAATATCAAGCAAGCTTTGTTAGTAGGGTGCATATTTCGAGATTATACATGTTGGCTGTCAGGACGCCACCGCGGGAGGCGATATGCTTCACGCAAACAGGGCAACGCTCTGGCGAACTAACTGCCAACTACGACCAAATCGACGCCCAGGAGAGCCTGGCCGCCGAGGTCTGGTGTGCCCGGTGGGCACACGTTCTAACGGGTGAAAGTCCCCAATCCGCCCGGCAGTGGGAAGGATACAGCCGAAACCAAGGGTGTCCATCGTGAGGTGGAATCTGAAGAAA
>Ga0153924_1000180_pt1 | contig 42763 bp, 44 predicted proteins | sample TSNJ008MetaG_FD_104709 | JGI IMG/M metagenome (GOLD analysis project Ga0153924, IMG submission 104709) | Attine ant fungus gardens microbial communities from New Jersey, USA - TSNJ008 MetaG | ecosystem: Host-associated > Fungi > Mycelium > Unclassified | place: USA: New Jersey, Wharton State...
CCGAGCTGTTTCTATCGCTCTATCCGGCGCCGGTGCTCATCGATGAAGTCCAATACGCACCGCAGCTCTTTTCCTATATCAAAATCGCCGTTGACAGGGGTGCGGTGCCCGGCTCCTTCTGGATGACCGGCTCTCAGGCGTTCCGGTTGATGGAGCTGGCGCAGGAATCGCTGGCGGGGCGCACCGCCATTTTGCAGATGTCATCCTTGTCGCAGCATGAAATCTACGGAAGCGGTGAGAACATGCCTTTTGAAATCGGTATTGAGAAGCTAAGGGAACGTGCTTTGAAAGGTCACAGAACCGATACAAAGGGGATATATGAGCGCATCTGGCGCGGGTCCATGCCGGGAAGCGTTAGCGGTAAATTCCCAAACCGCGACACATTTTATTCCAGCTACCTGCAATCCTACATCCAACGCGATATCGGGGATATGGTGGATCGCATCGATACGTTGCTGTTTGCTGATTTTGTCCGTGCTGCCGCCTGCAGGGCCGGGCAGATGCTGAACACTCATGACATTGCTATGGATGTCGGGGTGACGGATGACACCGCCAGGCGATGGCTGAAGCTGATGGAGAAATCCGGCGTCATTTTCTTCCTGCGTCCATACTCCAACAATCTACTCAAACGAACGATCAAGACACCTAAAATGTATTTCTTTGACACAGGGCTGGTGGCGTACCTCACAAAATACTCCAGCCCGGATATCCTCATGAACGGGGCAATGAACGGGGCAATCCTGGAGAACTATACGGTAGCGGAGACCATGAAGAGTTACACAAACGCCGGGAAAGAGTGCCTGCTGCACTATTACCGGGATAAGGACAGTAAGGAGGTCGACATGATTATTGAAAGCGACGGTGAGCTGCACCCCTTCGAGATCAAGAAATCAGCGTCTCCGGGTACAGAGCTGGCAAGCGCATTCAAGGTACTGGATGCCGGAAGCATGCCGCGTGGAATGGGTGCGATTCTCTGTATGAAGGAAGACCTGTCCGCCATTGATAAAACAACACTGATCGTACCCATCTGGATGATATGAGTATCGGAGGTGATTCTATGCGAACCGGTATCGGCAGGTCCGGGAAGACTTTGGATGGTATCAAGCTGTATTAAGATGGTTTCCGCCTAGCGGTAGACCGGTATGTTTGGCTCACTGAATTATTGCGGGACTTACAGGCAGCCAGATCCATTAGCTAAAAACTTCCTCTTTATTTATCCGAACGCCAGTTATTATTACACCAATAAAAACTAAAACTGAAATAAATAAAGTGGCAATAAATGTAACAAAGCTGTGATTTGCAAATGCCGTTGCCATAAGATTTCCTCCCATTGCTACAAGTACTATCCCCGCAACTATTGTTGCAACAAGAGATGAGAAACGAATCCCAACGAAACTAGAAAATAGAACTATTGATATAGCTAATAGAGTGCCAATCATTGAAGACAGGATAAAATCCACTAAATATGTCGATACATATGCCCTCTAGTTCAGGAAGATTATCATTAGATAATATTTTATCGTTTCATATCTCTCCAGCATCAACACACAGATTGGCAGAGTGAAGTATCGTTGTATCTTTTATTGTTTTTTGAACATTTTGAACAGTTATTCGTTTCATTTCAATCACCTCCGTTTTGATAATGCGCTCAATGCCAAAACCGATGCGATAATTGCCCATGAAAGAACTACGACTATATCTATGACACTAATTATTCCAAAATGAAATATCGAGGAACGTAGCAAATTACTTATAGGTACAAAAGGTAATGCTTGGTAGACGCATTGTGTCCACATTGGAAGCCTTTCAGCCGGATAAGTGATCGGCGAAAAGAGTAAGCCGCCTATCATAATAATCTGCGTCGCTAAAGCCATCGCGTTCGGAGGCAGCCAATATGCTATTGAAAAGCCGATACATATCATACTTATTTGAGCAATTAAAATGATAAGGATGCTTAATGGTGTAATGTATATACTTATGTCAAAGCGGAGTATTGACGCTATACAACTCATAATAACTCCAGGAATCGAAGCAATCGTCCATATAATAATATCTGCAATAAAGATACTGCTCCGTGCTACAGGAAGTGTCCTTTGATATTCAAATAAACCATTTTGTTTCGAATCACTTGCTATCTGCGGTGCTAAAACACAGCCCACGGCAATAATCCCAATAGTAAGAGCACCAGAAGATAAATATATGGTTGATTCAGCATCAATTTCAGGTATTAACAATGCAAGACCACATACTATCGCTACAGCAAGAATGGCTTGCACGATGCTAAAGGTTGGAATTAGATACTTATGCCTTACAAGACTCCACCGTATCAATCCCCAAAGTTTCTGTGCAGCATTAGGGCAAGTAGAATTTGTTTGTTTATAGGATAATTCATTGTTCATTTGTCATTCCTCCATATGTTACATCTAAAGATGTTGTTGAAAGCCTATAGTCGCTAATTTTACCTTGTTCAATCATCTTCAGTACCCAATCAACTGCCTCAAGAACCTGCTCAGATGATAATGTGAGAACAACACAGGCTTCTTCTTCTAAATATTTAATTTCAAATGATACCGGGGCATCCTTAATAATGCTACTATCGTTTACTATAGCAGTTAAGGTACTTGATGGAAATTGTTGATTCAAATCACTGATAGGAGCATTTTTAATGAGTTTTCCATGTTCAAATAGAAGAAAACGATCAGCATATTGTTCTACCTCTAACAAATTGTGTGTTACTACGACAACAATATGACCGTTTTGGGCAAGGGTTTTCATATATTTCCAAACACGTTTTCGGCGCACCGGATCAATATCATTGGTCGGTTCATCAAGTAAAATAATTGGAGTTGGGCATACAACAGCCATAGCAAAGGATGTTAATCGTTGCAATCCACCGGAAAGTTTGTCTCCCGATTGGTTCGCCCATTGTGCAATATCCAAATCAGATAATATTTGGTCTATTATGCTTTTTCCACTTTTTTCCGTAACGCAGCGAATATGCAATATCGCCTCAATAGATTGCCTTAAAGTCACTCCAGTAAGAGGAGCGTGAAGCTGTGGCATCATTGATACAAAATCACGAGCCAATCTAGGGTGTTTCAAAAGGGAACACCCTTGATAGGTTATGTCACCGCCATCAGGTTTTACGACCCCAATAATTTGATTGAGTAGCGTTGTTTTTCCTGCTCCATTATGGCCTATTACAGCAGCAATCTGACCAGGGTAAAAAGAAGCTGTAATCTCACGGTTTGCTTTTATTTTTCCATGTTTATACTGTTTGCTGATAGAATCAATATTCAAATTATCTGTAGGCAATATATCTTTTTTCATTAAACAACCTCCTGCTAAAATTATGAGAATAATTTAATTTGTTTAGTTGATAGTTTTTGATGATCAAGTAAAAATGCTTGTTAGACACTTTATAATAAAATATTTATTTTTACATAGTTCACAATACTTATGATGAAAGGAACTAACCAAAATAGAAATAAAATCATATCAATAACGCAGCCTATTATTTTAAGTTTTTTCCATATTTGAATATCTTTATTTTTTTCATCATTACTATTTATATAATTTGAATCTATTGCAACCATTGGATTATCTAACACTGTCATTGCTATAAGTTGACCGTCGCAATTTCTATGAAAACCAAATTGCCATAGAATCCTCATCCATAGAATCGAAGATGCCGTTATTAACATCCAATTGTCGAAAAACAATTGAGCGCAGGAAAAACAAGTTAATAGGAATAAATCGGAGATTATTCCAGCAATAAGAGCAGAAAATCTTGTCAAAAATGACCAAACCCAAATATGTGTCATGGAAACCACAGCAGTTGCTTTTTTTACGCGTAGATGTATACCACCTGTTTTAAAACTCCAAGTCCGAGCATATATCATATGCATAAGCTCGTGTAGTAAAGTTGTCGATGCAGAAAAAAATAGCATAAAAATGATTGTAATCCACAAGGGAACATTATTAGGTATAATACTGCTGCCATTCGGTATGCCAATGAGAGGAGTTACAATCAGCATAATAATAAATGAAACCATTCCTATGGAGATAAGCCCATATCTCAAAATTTTCCATTTCAAGCAAATTTTTTCATCTGGTATAAATTGATTGTAATCAGATAATTCTGTCAAAAAACCGCTTTCTTTTAGCAGGTTTTTGGCTTCATCATCATGCCTGTACACAGAGTCATCACTTTGCACTAAACTCTTAGCTGTTGCTTCATCAACAACAAGAATATCTGAATTGGCTGCCAAGACCACCCAATTCCCGTTTTTTAGTTTTCGAGCATATATTTGTTTTATCAAGAAATCACATGACATATGAAACACACCCTCCTTTAACTAATATCATCAGATACCAGCGGTATGTATTTGACTAAAAAAAGTTGCTTCTAAATTTATTATCAAAAGCAACTATTTTCCGCTTTGAATATAATCGTATAAACTCAGAGTTGCACTTATTACTGTATCGTCAATTAGTGGTACACTAATACTTTCAAATGCATTTCGTAGGAAATACATCTTATTTTCAAGTTCTTTTCTGGAATACCTGATGATGTTCAAACCTAACCAAATATTCATAGTCAGAGAAATAAATTCAGAGAGTTCTTTAGGATAATGCGTAATGATAGAACCATCTGCAATCCCTTCATCAATATATACTTGAAGATATCTAGCTCCCTCATCTATACTGGAAAAATATACTTCACCAATCAAGCGAGGACTATTTATCAAGGCCTCTGCAGAGTATAAAATTGCATATCGCTCAACGTTTTGAAGGGATTGTATTATCTGTAACTTTATTTTTTCCAGTCCCGTTTCACCCTGCCAATTTTCATACCAATTCGATTGCTCATCAGAAATTGTCGACCTATTTATGACACTTTCCAAAATTTCCTCTTTGGATTTAAAATGATGGTAAATAACACCTTTCGTCAACCCACCAAGTCCATTAATAATGTCTTGTATGGTAGTGTTATCATAACCTTTTTCATAAAACAGCTTTTGAGCTGTATCTAATATTTTTTTTCTTGTTTCTTCAGGAAACTTATTTCTTGCCACAATTATCACTTACCCTCTTGAAATATACTGCTGGTATTTAAATATACATTATACTTCTTTTAGGTAAATGTCAATGGGTAACATATATGAGTCTATCATTTTTTGCAGTTACGACTCAGGTAAATAATAATTTTTCTTTAGTTCAAATGGCAAATCGCTGTCCAATGTCCATACGATATCATCGGGATGTTTAAGAAATAAAAAACATAGGGCAACGGCCCCCAGCAACACTGCTGTAAGTAATAGGCTTCCTTCAATGCCAAAAGCCCCACCAGTAAGAAACGATTGTGTACCTGTCACTGACAAATCAAGCAAGGATTCCATCTGCAAACCACTAACATTTAGTCCAAAGATACCACCTTGAAGCCAATTCCAAACAAAGTGAGCCATGATGGGGGTCCACAGACTTCCACTGCGTAGAAACAATATAAAAAACAACACCCCCAATAAAAAGATGTTTATAAACGATATCCAACCAAAATCAGGATTGAGCAGGTGCATTATGGAAAAAATTAGTGAAGGCAACAGCAATACCATTATCGGTTGGCGTGTAATTTTGAGAATGGTCGTCATAAAACCACGAGTCAATGTTTCTTCCCCTAATCCTACAGCTATAAAAACCACCATATACATCCAAAAGCGGCTTGATGTAAAAACAGAAATGTTGACTGCCACCACCTCAATCTGACCTGTTAACCATAGTAAGAAGAAAGATAGGAAAATAGTTCCGCTACCCACTACAGTACCCAATAATAGTTTGTTACCCAAATGCAACAAGTTATATCCCATTTGACGGGCAGGACGTTTGGTACAGATATAAAAAACTAGTATTGAGCCTGCCACGTACGAACCCTGCTGCAACAAAAAGCTACTGGTTTCCAACACTGCATAACTAAGGGGTTTTGGTGTAATATTTTCATAATGGGGAATCACCAACAAATTAAATAACATTGTAGCCGGTAGCGCCAGCAAATTGGTCAAAAATACCCCCAGTACTAATGCCCAGCCAGAACGAACTTCCCGATAACGGTTTATGAATATATGCATTACATATCACCTTTCTAATAATAATTATTACACCCCATGACTTTATTATCGGGCTCTTCTTCCTTACAATCACAACAATTCAATCAAAACTTAGGATACAATGACCGAATGTATTTAATTTTCATATGAGGTCGAAGTTCATTTTTTTTAATGCCCTGCGAATGGTTTCTTTATCAATCGACTCATCCAATTCTAACTTTATCTGCTTCTGGAGGAGTCGCAGGGTCCATCTGCTCCTGCCATCCGGAGCAGGACTGCATGCAATTCGGATTAGTTCTGCCTCCATACGGTCATCAATCTTTCGTTTTGCATTAGATCGGGGGTTGCGTTTTATTTTTGTGATTGCTGGAATTCCGCCCTCTGCATATGACTTAACAATATTGGATACAGTGGCCTTGCTTACACCGTATAATTTCGCAATTTGTAATTGAGTCAAATGTTTAGAGGTATTATCGTCAAGTTCTAAAAGTATAGAGCAACGACGAGTCGTTGTTTTACAAGTTTTCTTATTATAAATTGTGTTTTGAAGAAGTTTTTTGTCTTCATCTGATAAAAGAATCTTGTACGTTTTTTGTCTTCCCATAACTATCACCGCCGTTTCTTTTATTATAACACATTTTGCCATAAATGCTAATGAGCCATTACACTAGTGTGCTGTCCAGTTCATCTTTAGTAAAACTGTGCTTCATATTTTGTTAGTCTGCAAGGCGGAAGAAGAAGGCGTAGCGGTGGCTACGTCGACTGATGACAACGCCGCAGATGGCAAAATAGGGAGTGCAATTTTACTAATTATGAGCCGGACGGTACACTAGTTTGTTAATCGAATTTCTTACCTTCGTAATATTGAAATATCTCCCAATCTTGCACGTTACCATTTCCACAAGTTGGGCATTGCTCAGCATAGCGTGACCATGCGGGATGAGTAAATGAAGAACCATCCTCAAAATTAATTTCGTACTGAGTACCTAAGCTACGTGGCTCGGCATACCCGGTTATAACACGTACTGCCTCATCAACTATTGCGGCTGTAAGTTGAAAAATTGCAGGAGCATAAGCGATAGTAGGCGGTGCGAAATTAATATTCCTAAAAGCAACAAATTGCTCAATGAACTGAGGATCTTCCATACTATAATGAAGATTTAAACAATCAAAACACCCTGTTTTGCCAGGTATTACAGTAAAAACACGTCCCCTACTTACTTGGGAAGCACCAAACACGCATGGTACATTGGCAGTAATTATGGCTTGATTTACAATTCGTTGTGCAACGAATGGCGGTTCATCGATAGCGCAAATCACTAAATCCACCTCAGATATGAACTCTAAAACATCATCTGGGGATTCAATTTTCTTATTATGAGCCTCAATATCAAGATAAGAATTTATCTTTGAAACAGCCTGCGCTGCTGCTACCGATTTAGGTATACCAATATCTGTTTCTTTATACAAAAGTTGTCTCCCTAAATTTCCTTCTTCGACGTTATCATAGTCAACAATAATAATTTTCTTAGGACCTAAGCCAGTTAAAAGCGTGAGAATATTTGAGCCACCACCACCAAGACCTAAAAGAAGAATAGTGGCTTCGCTAATCTTTTTTTGCGGCTGAAAACGATTTCCTTCTGTTCCAATATATCTACTAAAATAGTTGACATTCGGCATGTATCGGTTAGGTATATTTCCCGCCTCTTCATACAAAGCTTCTTCAAGAAATCCTTCTTTATCAAGTAATTCCATCCCTTCAACAATGTCCTCGCTAGTTAAGTCAGGGAATAACGCTTGCATCTCTGTGATAACAGATTCAACTGAATGACCATCCAGGCGTAAGGCTAATTCCCATAATTGTCCATCTGGATCGCCGAACTCAGCAGTAATGCCAAGCTGAGCACCAATTCTAAATTCTTTGTTGTTTAATCTATACAGCGGATAAATTGGCTTAATACGGGGATTCTTATATTCTAATTTCATTTTATTATCCATTCCTTTCCGAGGAACAAAACTGATATGAAAGATTTTCTTTTATACTTTTTCTTTCTAAAGTAAATTTGTAAAATACAGGCTTCAGGTAAACAAATTATGTAAAATGCAATTTTCTAATCTTAAGGAATGGTCTAAGCTCATTGCCAAACTCAACGCTTGATTTTTATTGCTAAGCCAAGTTTATCCAATGATCAAACTCGGCTTAGCGCAGACTCCGAATTATCTTAGAAGACAATCCACCAAGCTGTAGCTTCAACCTTCACAGCTCTACGAACGGTAATGTTTTTCATAGGTGTACCCTCCTTCTTCTGTATTTTTATGTAAAAAGTCACGAATATTGCTGTGACTTATCACACCAAAAGCAATTTACTAATCTACAATCCAGTATCTAAGGAATACTGTGCTCACATACCTATGGTATGTATTATATATTTTAAATTCAATCTTGTCAATATCTAATTGTCATATCGACATATTTCACAAATTAGCTTCGAACGTCTGCCCACGTATTATTTGGAGTTGTCTCCGGTTGACGCGGCTAGCATCGTTGATGCATTAGTGAAACTCAGTAAATATATAGTTTCCACATAAAATTTTTAGTTACTCCTAAAACCCAAACAAAAGAGGACATTCTCTAAAATATTGCATTTAGAAAATGTCCTCTAATAACTCGCTGATAGCTTCATTACTATTAGTGATAATTAATTTGTTTTAATTACAAAAACACTTCAAACGGTACATATCGTTACATATTACGCTGTAAATTTGCTGTAAAAATGCTGTAGAAACTGCTTTTTTACCACTTCAAAAGTCTGCAAACCCGCATGGTTACTGGGTTTTACTTATCCAAACTCTTCATCGTCGGGAACAGTAGCACATCGCGAATCGCCGCGGAATCTGTAAGGAGCATCACCATCCGGTCAATGCCAAATCCGATTCCTCCTGTGGGCGGCATGCCGTGCTCCAGGGCGTTCAGGAAGTCCTCATCGACAGAGTTGGCCTCTTCGTCACCAGCTGCCTTCAATGCCTCCTGGGCTTCGAAGCGCTCCCGCTGATCCAAGGGATCATTCAGCTCGGAGAAGGCATTGGCCATCTCTCTTCCATAGATGAAAAGCTCAAAGCGCTCTACATATTCCGGATTATCCTTTTTCTTCTTCGCCAGAGGTGAGATCTCTAAGGGATGATCCATAACAAAGGTGGGCTGCACCAGCTTCTCCTCTACAAACTCCTCGAAGAGCAGATTCAGGATATCCCCCTTCTTATGCCGCTTCTCATAGTGGACATGATGCTGACCGGCCAGGGTCTTAGCCTCCTCCTCGGTCTTAACTTCATTAAAATCAATACCGGCGTACTTCTTCAGCGCGTCTACCATCGTCAGCCGCTCAAAGGACTGTCCCAGGTCAATGTCCACTCCGCCGTAAGTAATCTGCGTAGTACCCAGCACCTTCTCTGCCACTGTACGGTACAAATTCTCCGTCAGATCCATCATACCATAGTAATCCGTATAGGCCTGGTAAATCTCCATCAGGGTAAACTCCGGATTATGGCGGACCGACAGGCCCTCATTACGGAATACCCGTCCAATCTCATACACCCGCTCCAGGCCGCCTACAATCAGGCGCTTTAAGTACAATTCCAGTGAAATCCGCAAATGTACATCCTCATCCAATGCATTGTAATGCGTATCAAAAGGACGAGCTGCTGCTCCTCCTGCATTGGGAACCAATACCGGCGTCTCCACCTCAATAAAGCCTTGTTCATCCAGGAAGTTCCGAACCTCCCGCAGAATCAGAGAACGCTTCACGAAGGTATCCTTCACCTCCGGATTTACAATCAGATCCACATACCGCTGACGGTAACGGATATCTGTATTGGTCAGCCCATGGTACTTCTCCGGTAAAATCTGCAGGCTCTTCGCCAGCAGCGTAACCTCGTGCGCCTTCACGGAAATCTCGCCGGCATTGGTACGGAACACCTCACCCTTAACGCCAATTAGATCGCCGATGTCGAACTTCTTAAAGGCGGCATAAGGCTCTTCTCCCACAGCATCCCGTGCCACGTAGGACTGAATATTCCCCTGCAGATCCATTACATTACAGAAGGAAGCCTTACCCATTACGCGTTTGGACATCATACGTCCGGCAATGGTAACCTCCTGTCCTTCTAAAGCATCAAAATTGTCCTTGATCTCCATGGTGTGACGATCCACGTCAAACCGGGTGATCTGAAAGGGGTCTCTCCCCTCCGCCTGCAGATTCGCAAGCTTTTCACGGCGCACCTTCCGCAGCTGATTTACGTCCTGCTCTGCCGGTGCATTCTTGTTCTCTCCCATTTCACATCCTGCCTTATCTATGCGCGCTGGATCTCCAGTACCTTGTACGTAATTGTACCTGCCTGGGTCTCCACCTGAACTTCTTCTCCTACCTGCCTGCCCAACAGTGCCTTGCCTACGGGGGATTCATTGGAAATCCTCCCCTGAATGCTGTTTGCTTCCGTAGATCCTACAATGCTAAAGTCCATATCCTCATTAAACTCGATATCATGAACATGAACCTTGCATCCAATGCTGATCTTGTCAAGCTCCACCTCATCCTCTACTACTACCTCCACGTTCTTCAGGATCTTCTCCAGCTCTTCGATTCTGGCCTCAATATCCCTCTGCTCGTCTTTTGCTGCGTCGTATTCCGCATTCTCCGAAAGATCACCCTGCTCTCTGGCTTCCTTGATCTTCTCTGCAACTTCTTTTCTACGAACTACCTTTAGGTTCGAGAGTTCGTCTTCCAGTTTTTTTAACCCGGTATACGTGAGTATTTTTTTCTCTGCCATAATCCTTACGCCCTTTCAAAGTTGTCATCCTGAATGACATGGCAAATATTATACAACTAAAGCCTCTGCCTGTCAATGATTCTCAGGAAATGAACGGATTTTATTTTCTCCCTAGTATATGTGGTTTTTTTCGCACTATTCGCATAAAAATTTATCGGCAAGTGACCACAGATCCTTTATGGAAGAGACTGCATTCGCCTGCGACCTTAGTGCGGCGGAATGCGGCAGTCCTGCTGTGTACCAGGCCAGGTGCTTACGCATCTCCCGCATTCCAATATCCTCACCTTTATACTGCGCCAGCAGTGCCGCATGAGCAAATACCATGTCCCGGATCTCGCTAACCCCGGGCCGCTCCGGCATCAATTCCTCTGCCAGGCAGGCTTTAATCTCCCGAAAAATCCATGGGTTTCCCTTGGCTCCCCTGGCAATCATTGCACCGTCGCAGCCTGTCTGCTCCCGCATGCGCGTCACGTCTTCTGCCTGAAAAAGGTCACCGTTACCGATGACCGGGATCTGCACCGCCTCTTTTACCTGACGGATTATCCCCCAATCTGCATGTCCCGTATAATACTGTCCTCTGGTGCGCCCGTGAACGGCCACAGCCGCCGCGCCTGCCGCTTCAATCCTCCGGGCAATTTCCACGGCATTTACACGATTCTCATCAAAGCCTTTGCGGATCTTAACGGTTACCGGACAACGGACCCTCTTCACAATCGCCTCGACAATTCGGCTTACCAGCTCCGGCTTTTGCATCAAAGCGGATCCCTCTCCATTCTTTACGATCTTTGGTACCGGGCATCCCATATTCAGATCAATGAAGTCAAACCGTTCTTCAACTTGCGCCGCCATCTCCGCCATAAGCTCCGGTTCTGAGCCGAAGAGCTGCACACCGACCGGGCTTTCCTCCGGCTCTCTGATCAGCAGTGGTTCTGTGTTTTTGTTCTTATAATAAATGGCTTTGGCACTGATCATTTCCGTGCAAAGCACATCACAGCCCTGCGCTTTGCACAGCAAACGGAACGGCAGATCCGTAATTCCGGCCATAGGCGCCAAAAATACGGGAAAATCCCAGGAATATGTCCCCAGCTTCACGAGTCACGCTCCTCGTCCTCACCCAGGTATACAATCCGGAAGTACTGCTCCAGCGCCGTTAGCAGCTCTTCCTTCTCGCGCTGCATTTCCCGGATTTTCAGTTCACTGCCAATTTCATCAAAGAGATAATCCCCATCCTCGCAGGATACATTTAATAACAACACTCCTTCCTCTTTGAATTCCAGGGTCAGGGTGCCGCCCACATCCTCTGTAAACAGCACGCACATAATTTTCAGCTCCTGCTTTACCTGTTCCGGCAGGCCGGCAAAAGCTTCATTAAAATAGTATTTCTGCTGATAGGAGTTCGCACCGCAGAGTACAATCCTTTCTTCGCCCATGCAACTTCATTTCCTTCCTAAATTTATATATACCCATAAATGCCGCGGACACTGACCTCTCCGGCACTTATTTCTTCTAATTGCCCGTCAGGATGCTCTACCAGCAGGGCTCCGGTTTCATTAATCCCTCTGGAGATGCCTTCCCATTCCTGTCCGGGCGCCAGCACCCGTACCGCCTGATTCCGGCCGGCCAGGAAGCCGTTATAGTTCTCCCGTAACGCAGACAGATCGCCGGTACGCATAAAGACTTCATAATACTGTTCAAAATGCTTAAGAACATGGCAGATCAACTCCGCCCGGCTGAAACGCCTTCCGGTCTCTGCCGTCAGAGACGTGGCCTTCTCTGCCAGTTCCGGGGCAAAGCCTTCATTATTTACATTAATCCCGATTCCCACCACGAGGTACTGAATGTATTCTGCTTCCAACGCCATTTCGGTCAGAATTCCGCAGATTTTTCTGCCATTTACCACCACATCATTGGGCCATTTAATCTTCGGGCAGATTCCGGTTAACGCGCGGATCTCATCACGGACGGCCAGAGCTGTAATCAGCGTCAGCATAGATGCCTGGACAGGAGCAAGCTCCGGTCTAAGAATAATGCTCATGGCAATATTTTCTCCGGGAGCGGCTGCGGCCCAGGGACGTCCACGGCGCCCCTTGCCCCCTTCCTGTACATCCGCCGTCACCAGAGTGCCATGAACAGCCCCCTGATCTGCCAGCTGCTTAGCCCGCAGATTCGTAGAATAGCCAATCCGCTCATGCGCCTCCACAAGGCAGCCGGCCCATTCTGTCAGCCGACGGCTTCGAATCTCACCTTCGGTCAGCACATCCGGCGCGCTGATCAGGCGGTAGCCCTTATTCTGCACCGCCTCAATCACATAACCTTCTTCTTTTAATCCATTCACTGCCTTCCAAATTGCTGTTCTGGACACACCCAGCCAGTCACAGATCTGCTGTCCCGATACATACTCTTCGCCCTGACGCAGCAGGGTTAAAATCTCTGTCTTCATCTCTTATCACCAAACACTGACAGCACCGACAAAAGCCAGCCCCAACAACAAAACTCCTACAAAAGCCAGCACAAGGCCGGAAAATGTCCCTTGATGGCGTCCTGCCACGGAACGCAGGCGCATATAAGCAAGCAGTAAAGCCAATGCTGCCCCATCCAGAAAAATAAAGGGAAAGATCCGCATGGCATAAGACGGGATCAATACCGCTGCCGCTGCCAGCACCAGGCCGATCAGACAGGTCACCACATGAAAAATATCTGTAAACTTCCGAAAGCTCCGGGATTCCCGGCCAAATTGAATATCTGCCATTCTCACTGCTCCTTCTTTTTCTCTTCTTTTTCTCTACGATTCCGCCGGCGCAATTCCTGAAAAAAGCCCTGCAATACCTCCTGGCACTCTTCCTCCAGCACGCCGGTGACAAGCTCGGCCTGATGGTTAAACTCCTCCATCTGCAGAATATTCAGAATCGAGCCTGCACAGCCGGCCTTAGGATTCATGGCTCCGACTACCACACGGTCAATCCGGGACTGCACAATCGCCCCGGAGCACATCTGACAAGGTTCCAGCGTAACATAGAGAGTGCAGCCCTCCAAACGCCAGTCCACCAGCTTACGGCTGGCCTTATCGATTGCAATCAGTTCCGCATGTGCCAGTGTTGTCTTATTGGTGTTCCGCCGATTGTATCCCCGTCCCACGACCTTACCGCCGCAGACGATTATGCAGCCGATGGGAACCTCGCCAATGGCTTTCGCCTTCGCCGCCTGTTTTAAAGCAAGCCTCATAAAATGCTCGTCCATATCGATCTCCTTTATCCGGCATCTATCTTAGCATGATTTTCCCAAAAAGGGAAGTACCCTGGACAAGTCTTGGAACCGAAGAAGTCTCTGAGAATAGAATATACTAAACTATGAAAGGAAAGGGTAATTCATGTATTTACTTTCTACCGTACTGATCCTCATTATCCTCCTGATTCTGATACTATGGCTTAGCCGCCGTCCGATTATCGCCCGTATCCGGGCAATGACCGGTGGTGAAAAGATCCTGCTCCTGAATCAAATAATTGCGCCTTTTGGCTTTGTATATGACGAGTGCAGTAATGTTTTCACCTCCACCCTGGATGCCTGGCAGCGTGAATTTGGTTACTGCCGTTTCTATGACCGCACCGCGCCTTTCTTCAATATGATCTTTGACAGCGAGCCGGTTTATTTTAACTATGATGGCCGTACATGGCTTCTGGAATTTTGGAAAGGCCAGTACGGCATTAATATTGGTACGGAAATCGGTCTTTATCATGCGGACCGGATCCTGACCCCTGATGAGTATGAGCAAGAGGTCTTTTCCGCTGCCGATAACCGGGAGCTGATACGGATGTACGAGCAGGTCCTCCTGGATGGATATCCTCTGCAGCAGCTATCCGCCCGCCACTGGTGGCTTACTACCTTCCGCATGGGAGAATATGCCAATCCCGCACAGCTTTCGGGAGAGATTTCACTGGTATTCCCAAATGCGGAAATGCGCAATGCTTTTTTGGATTCCATGTTAGAGATGGGGTACTCCCTCTGCGACTTTGCCGTCTGGAACGAGTCCGTCAGCTTTACCTATCAAAAACCCCGCAGCCGGCAGCCAAAAGGCTGCGGCAGACTGTACACAACCTGGGTAATGTGGAAGAACCGTGTCTTGATACGATTGTTCCGGCTGGTTACCAGGCCCTTTGAGAGTATGTTGGACCGCATGGTCTTTCTCCTGATGTATATTCCTTTTGCCTTCCGCCGGTCAATCGGTGTGAACCGCATGAGAAAGCATCGGAGACGGCAGGGAAGGGGGGGACTTCGTGCGAGATGAGAAGCGCCTGAATCAAGCTTATAAGGATTCGCCGGTGCTGCCTCTGACATCTGGATCCAAATACATTTTATTCAGCGACTGCCACCGCAGCATCGGAACCAGTGCCGATATCTTTCTGAAAAATCAAACCCTGTACTTTGCCGCCCTGCAGCATTATTTCCGCCAGGGCTATACGTACATTGAGCTGGGAGACGGCGACGAACTCTGGCAGAACCGCTCCTTCCAGGAAATTGCCTCGATTCACAGCAATGTGTTCTGGCTTCTTTCGAAATATTACAAAAAAAACCGTTTGTATATGATATACGGCAACCATGATATTGTAAAATCCCGGAGGGGCTACGCAAAGAAGAACTGCAGCGTACACTACAACGAATCCACCCGGAAATACGTACCCTTATTCCCGGATATCCAGTTCTATCCCGGAATCCGGCTGCAGGAGAAGCAAGCGGAATATGAGCTGTTTCTGACCCATGGACATCAAGTGGACTTTCTGAATTCCGCGATTTGGCCGGTCGCCCGCTTCCTGGTCCGCTATCTGTGGACTCCGCTGGAAAACATCGGCGTTCTGGATCCCACTAGCGCCGCCAAGAATTATACCAAGAAAAACAAAACCGAACGCAAGCTGTCCGGATGGGCCGATAAGTACAACTGCGTTCTTATTGCAGGCCATACGCATCGGCCCATGGTACCGGAACCAGGAGACATTCCCTATTTTAATACCGGCAGCTGCGTCCACCCCCGCTGTATTACCGGCATTGAGATTCATGGAAACCAGCTGACGCTGATTAAGTGGACGCAGTGCGTCCGGGCAGATAACTCCCTTGCCATCTGCAGAGAAGAGCTGGATCAGTTCCCGTTAAATCAAATTCCAGAACGATTAAAAAGTCTTAACTAAGTTTCACTTCATCTTTCCAAACGCTCCAACAACTCCGCCACCGTCCGGTTTCGTACCGGGTGGCGCAGGTGGGGCGCAATCTCTGCCAAAGGCTTTAGCACAAATTCTCTCTTATGCATCTCACCATGTGGAATCTGCAGATCCGCCGTATCCATGATCCAATCGTCATATAAGAGCAAGTCCAGATCCAATGTTCGAGGCCCCCAATGGATGGTCCGCTTACGTCCGGCATTCTGCTCAATCTCCTGCAAATGCTCCAATAGCTCCTCTGGCGTAAGCAGGGTACGCAGCTCCAGGCAGCCATTCAGAAAATCCTCCTGCTCCACATTCCCATAAGGCGCCGTCAGGATAAAGGAAGACACCTCCGTTACCGAACAGCCTCTGATCTGCTTTAGGTCCAGTACCGCCTGGCGCAGATAAGCTTCCTTATCTCCCAGATTGGATCCTAATGCAATATATGCCGTATGCCAGCCCCTCTCAATCTCGACTTCCACCGTCTCAAGCGGAAGTCCGATTGGCGCCCATGGCTTGGCAATGACCAAACGCACCTTCTCCAGTCCGTAGAATTCCAGCAGCAGCTCCATCGCCAGCTGTTCCGCCACTGTCTCAATCAGCTTATAAACGTGTGCCTCTAAAAAGTGCTTAACAAAATGGCAGAGCTCACCGTAGTGAATGGATTCACTTAGATCATCCTTTACACCGGCCTTCCGGGTACTGGTATGTATATCTAAGGTTACTAAAAACTTTTGGCCTAACACATTTTCTTCCGGATAGGCTCCATGCTTCGCAAAAACCTCTAAATTCCGGATCCGTATGATATCCATCCCTTATCCTCCTGCCAATACGGCCTCTGTCATCTGAATCACCCGCTTATTCTCCACTATATCATGTACCCGTACAAAGGAGCAGCCCTTCAGGACTGCCATTACCGTCAAAGCCAGTGTTCCCTCCAGCCGCTGATCCACCGGAAGATCCAGTGTCAGTCCGATTAGTGATTTACGGGATGCCGCTAATAATACGGGAAATCCCAGGGTTTGCAGCTCCTCCAAATGGCGGATCACCGCCAGGTTCTGCTCATAGGTCTTAGCAAAACCCACGCCCGGGTCCAGCATAATCCGATCCTCCCTGACCCCCGCTTTCCGGGCCAGGGCAATGCTTTCCTTTAGATCTTCCAGTACCTCCGGCAGGAAATTCCGATAATTCGGCTGCAGGCGGTTATGCATCAGACAGCAGGCCGCACCGCTTTCTGCCGCTACCTTCCGGATCTTCTCATCATGCCGAAAGCCCCATATATCATTAATCATATGCGCACCGGCCTGCACAGCAGCTTCTGCCACATTTCCTTTATAGGTATCCACAGAAACCGGAATTTCAAACCGCTCTCTTACCGCCCGGATGACCGGTACGACGCGGCAGATCTCTTCCTCATCGGACAACCGTGTATAACCTGGTCTTGTGGACTCGCCTCCAATATCCAGCAAATCCGTCCCCTGCCGAATCATTTCTTCCGCCCTGAATAAAGCATTATCCAGCTGATTATAATTTCCACCGTCTGAAAAGGAATCCGGCGTTACATTTAAAATTCCCATAAGATAGGTTTTTCCTGTCCAGTCAAATTCCCGGCTGCCAATCTTCATTCTTTCCGCTCCTGTTCCTGCATACTTCTCGCTAACTCGATTCCGCAAAGCCCCACTCTTAATCGGTCAGTGTCCGGTTCTTCTTCTCCGCTTTCCGGTCGCATTCCGGTTCCACCGGACAGAAGAAGCAGCTGCGTGATTTCTTATCTGCGCGGTATATAAGATCCGCCAGCGGCCCTCTAGCTGCCAGCTTCCGGCTCCGGTGACTGGCAATCGCATACCGGATCACCTCACATTCCTCTTCATCAAAGCCGCATTCCCCCAGGATCTCCAGGGCTATTCCGATGCCGGCTTCCTCGTGGGGCGTGCCCTTTTTATACTGCTCCGCCCGTCCAATATCGTGCAGCAGTGCCGCTGCATAGACCAGTTCCTTGGGAATACCCTTGTCTTCCTCCAGATCCAATAAGTAGGCCAGTCGTGCCGTATCTAGCAGATGGGCGCTGCCATGTCCGCAGAACTTCCGGTCTCTCTCCCATTCGTCAATCTCCTGCAAAATATAGCAGTACCAGGGATGAAGCAGAATTCGATTCACCCGCTCCATCAGGCTTTCACCATCTGCAGAAAGCTCTGGCACAGCAACGCGTCCTTTTCAAAACAGCCTCTCGCCACCGTCGTTATCGTCTTACTGCCCGGTTTACGGATGCCCCGCATAGACATACACATATGCTCTGCCTCCGCATAGACCATGACGCCTCGCGGCTTTAAATGCTCCATCAGCGCATCTGCAATCTGCCCCGTCATCTGCTCCTGGATCTGTGCCCTTCGCGCAAATACTTCAACGGTTCGTCCCAGTTTACTTAAGCCTACCACCCGCCCATCGGGTACATAAGCAATATGAACCTTCCCAAAAAAAGGAAGGAAGTGATGCTCACAGACGGAGTGAAAGACGATATCCTTCTCCACTACTATGTCGCTCCCCTCTGTATGAAACTGCCGTTCCAGATGCTGGGCCGCGTCCTCCTTCATTCCGGCAAATAAATCCTCACACATACGGGCAATCCGCTCCGGTGTCTCCCGCAGCCCTTCCCGTTCCGGATCCTCTCCGATCCCTTCCAGGAACAGCGCGACTGCCTGCTTAATTTTCTCTTGATCCATCTATTTTCTCCTTATTGCTTGTCAAATGAAAAAAAATGCGCATCCCCCGTAGGGTTTTTCATTTTATAGGAAGCAATTTCCTGTAAAATAAAAAACTTCTCCTCATTTATGGGAGCATAAAAAGCATCCTTTCCCTCCGCAATATGAGATGAAGTCCTCATAGGTAGCAACGGGCGCGAAAATTACACCGTAAGACTCTGGCTGTCAATGAGGCCGCACCAGGTCTTTTCGTTTCGGGGCAACTCCCCATCCACCGAACACTTAACGCATAATTTTCTATTTTGCTAACTTTCAATTTTTTATCTACCCTATATTATAGCAGGCATTGCTAAAAATGCAACCGAAAAGAGTTCGCTGCGGTATCTCTCACGCATCGAACTCTTTTATAAATGGAAATTACTCCCGGCGCAATGCATCAATAGGATTCAGATTCGCCGCTTTTACCGCAGGAATAAATCCGAAGATCACACCTATCAGCATGGAGAAGCCCACTGCAATAATTGTGGCCCATACATCAATGGATACCGGCACATCCGACATGCCGGATACCACTTCTGCCATAATAATTCCGCCACCTACACCGAGCAGTCCTCCCAGACTGGTCAGCACGGCGGCTTCCGTCAGAAACTGGCCCAGGATTCGCTTCTTTCTGGCACCGATGGCCTTCTTAAGTCCAATCTCTCTGGTACGCTCCGTCACAGACACCAGCATAATGTTCATCACACCGATACCGCCTACCAGAAGGGAAATACTGGCAATCCAGATCAACTGCTGGTTCGTGGAAGTACTCAGCTCCTGCAGGTTCTTAGCCTGTTCTAACAGATCCTGGCTGCGGTAGCTCATATTATAGCTCGAAGACACCTGCAAGGTATTGTTTAAGATATCGGCCGTCTTTTTACCGGCATCCGTCATGGCGTCCGTCCCTGTAGCCTTCAGCACCACATTCTGGGGTTCATCAAAACGGCAGATAATCGACCAATCCACACTGGGAATAAATACAATGCCCCCGCCGGCGGTCATATAGGTGAAATAATCACTGATATCGTTAATTACCGGTTCAAATTCCGAGCTCTGCTCCGCAATTCCAATTACCGTAAATGGCTCGCCATATACCTCCAGTGTCTTGCCGATCGGGTTCTCTCCGTTAAATAGCGTCTTAGCTGCCGAGGCATTCATAATCGCCACCTTGTTATAGGAGGAATAGTCTGCCTCCGTAAAGCCGCGTCCGATCTGTATATAATAGCCATACACATTAAAGTAATTCTGGTCAATGCCCATAAGATTTCCGGTAAAACTGCTATTTTTGTAAAAAATACTGCTGGCGTACTCCCGTTGCAGGTAGAGTGACGCAGCCTCCACTTCATCGAGAGCCTGAATTTCTGCCAGCGTTCCCTCACCGATAGGGTTCAAGCCCTCCGGAATCGTGCTATACGCCACTTGAAAGGGTGAGTCCCCCTGGTACAGCTGGATCTTCACCGCGTTGGTACCGGAACCGATCAGATTCTGCTTAATCTGTTCATTCGTGCCTTTAATCGTTGATACGATTGAGATAATAGATGCAATTCCAATAATGATACCCAGCATGGTCAGAAAGGAACGCAGTTTATGACTCCATACACCCTGGAACGCCAGGGAAATATTTTCTAACATAGCTTCTCCCTCCTATCGAGACATGCTGGAATACAGCGTATCTATGGACCCTGCTTTCGTGGGTGCGCCTTCCTTCACATCTTTGCCATAAGGAAAAGCTACCTTATCCTCCATGGTAAGGCCATTATAGATCTGCGTAAACTGGTTCCAGATCTCCTTGCCCGTCGTAACATTCCGGCGAACCAGCGTACCGTCTCCGGCATCCACCATAACATAGCTTTGACCATTTTCCGTTCGTACAAAAGATGTCATCACGTACAGGGGATTGCCTTCCTGCGCGGCGGAGTATTTCATCTCCACCCCTTCCCCCTCCTGCAGAGCGGCATCATCCCCTACAAATACCGTAAAAGGGTAATAGGAAACATTTGTATTTCCCATTCCATAATACCAGATGTTAGTAGTTGGATATTCGGAGATTGCCTGAACAGTCCCCTCAAAAGTCGAGCCCGACATCCAGGAAGTAACCGTAACCGTCTGTCCGATCGTAACCGTCTCCAGATCCAGCTCGCTCAGAGATCCTTCAATATAATATCCGCCGCCGCCGGATACGGTAATCAGAGGTGTTTTCTCTACTGCAGAGGTCTCGGGATCGCCTAAGGTCTTGACCACGCCGTCAATTTCACTGTAAACCGTGCCGTCGGTCAATTCCTTCTCCAGCTTCTTAAGTTCTACCTCTGCCACCTGAATGCTGATGGTCAAATCCCGTATCTCTAATTCTTGATCGGAGCGCATCTTGGTAATCTCAGCCGAAGTGAAGGTAACTCCGCCGGCAGAACCGCCCCCATCAATGATGCCGCCGCCATCGCCGTCTGTCACTCCATTATCAATCACCATAGGGTCCTGCTCAATTTTATCTATGATCTGGAAGCCGTATTCACCGTCTTCATAACCAAATGCCACCAGCCAGCTGTACAGATGAGCACCAATCAGCTGGTCTTCTTCTCGCATCATAAAATAGGCATAGGCAGACTGCTGGCTTTGTAATACATGCTGGATCAGGCCAGTGGTGAAGAGCCGGCCATCCTGCCACAGGAACACATAGGGAGATTCTGTGCTACCATCGCCCTGCACTGCCTCCGGATATTCACTGACATCCCCTCCTGGCCCGTCGGTAGGATCTGTCTCCTCTGGGGATGTCTCTGTGGGCTCCGCCGAGGATTCTTCTGTAGAGTCCGCCGTAGAATCCTCGCCCGCCCCCGGTGGGGATGAGAAAAACACCGGCGTCCCGCTCATTCCTGCCAATGCCAGTTTCTGGGCCTGTATGTCTGTGCCGGAAGTACTTATGTTACTGATACCACTGCCGGGATTCGAAGAGGGAAGATCCGAATCCTTTACCGGAACTCCTGCCCGGATTTTATTAATCTTCTCCAGATCCTTCTGTGACTTTTCGAGATTCAGCTGAAGCTTCTGGATATCCAGCTTTTTACTCTCTAGCTGAAGATTGGACAGCGTGGTATCATAGCTCATCAATGGATCGCCCACCTTCACTTCCTGACCTTCTTCTACCAAAATCTCACGGACAATCTGGGTCGTACTGACATAGACGGACTGAACCCGCTCCGCTTTCACAGTACCGCCTGTCATGGATTCATCTCCCCAATAACCATCCATCCCGATATCCCTCATTGAATAGATATCCACCGCCGAGGAGGCACGGGACTTGGAAAAGTAAATACCACCGGCCGTCAAACCGCCTACCAGTACGATTACCAGAACACCGATCAGAATTCCTTTCTTTCGCTTACTCATGAAGGGTACCTCCCTTCCTTCTCTCCCCTTGGATCTCTCCATCCAGAATATAATAAATCGTCTCCGCACAATCTGCAATTTGTTGTTCATGGGTAATTACCACAATTGTGGAACCCTCCTGGTTCAGCTTACCAAACAGCTCCATGACCTGCTCGCCCGACTTGGAATCCAGCGCGCCGGTAGGCTCATCGGCTAGAAGGAGCTTAGGCTCCCCGACAATTGCCCTGGCAATAGCCACCCGCTGGCATTGACCACCGGACAGCTGATTCGGGCGAAATTCCATACGGTCATCCAGTCCCACCTTCTCCAGCGCGGCAGCAGCCCGCTCGCGCCGTTCTTTCTTACTCACACCGGCGTACAGCAGCGGCAGTGCCACATTCTCCAGTGCATTCAGCCTCGGCAGCAGGTTAAACTGCTGAAACACAAATCCGATGCTTCGGTTGCGGATGGCTGCCATCTCGGAATCATTTGCTCTGGAGACATCCTCTCCTGCCAGCAGGTATGTACCGGAAGTGGGTACATCCAGGCACCCAATCAAGTTCATTAACGTAGTTTTACCGGAACCGGAAGGCCCCATAATCGCAATATAGTCTCCCGCCTCCACGGACAAGCTGACATCCTTCAGCACTGGAACCACCAGCTTCCCCTGGAGATAATCTTTATATATTTTTTTTAATTCCAGGATCATACGTCACCCCTCGTTTCTTCCTCCTCCGGCAGGCCGTCCGGCGAAATGCCGCCATCTTCCGGGATTACCTCTCCTTCATACGGCACGATCTCGTCTCCTTCAATGGGAGTCTCTTTTCCATAGTTCTCGCCGTTCATTTCCGGATCACCTTCCGGATTAACCACTTCTCCTTCATTTATCAGCCCCTCGCCTGCGCCGCCAAAGGAAGCCTCATCGTATTTGGTTACCGACAGCCCCTCCTTCAGTGTATCGGACGGAACCGCAATATAGTCCGAAGCAGACAGACCCTCTGCAATCTGGTATTCATTCATCTCTTCATCCAACTCACCCAGGGTAATGCTCCGCTTCTCCAGACGATCTTTATCATTCGCCGCCCACACGTAGGCTTTATCGCCATCCTGTACAATATAATAGGAAGAGAGCCACAGCCCTTCCCTCTGACCCGTCTGACCCTGATCCAGCTCTATATACACGTGCTGGCCCATCATCAGGCCGTCGCCGCTGTCCAGGGTGATGTAGAAGGGGTATTTGGTTGAACTAGTCATGGAATCACTGCTGCCCGTATCATAATAAACCATCATACCGTTATTCTGGTCATTGACCGGATTGTCCGTATCCACACTTTCGATCATCCCCGTCCACGTCTGGCTGCTGTCAATCCGGGACCGGATAATGACCGGGCTTCCTGCGGGAAGCGCCATCACATTCATCTCGTTAATGGTTCCCTTAATCCGGAAATTCCCTACCTGCATAATGGTCACAAAGGGGAGGAGATTCCCATAGTTGTCATAGCTGTTATCTTCATTAATCTGCTGCACCACGCCGTCGATCTTGGCCTGGACTTCCGCGTTCTCCAGAGACTTCTCCTGACGCTCAATCTCTACCTTCTTAGTACTGATGCTATACTCTGTCTGCTTGATATCGACCTCCAGCGTCTGAATCTGGATGGTGTAGGACAGCTTATCAGCAGAAGCCGCATTTTTGCGCTCCTTCTCTAGCGCTGCAATCTGGCTCTCCATCGTTCCGATGCTGTTCTCCAGCTTCTCCAGCTCCAGCCTGGCCTGATCGATTGCGAGACTGATCTGTTCGGTATCATAAGTAAACAACGGCTGTCCTGCCGTCACCTCCTGGCCTACTTCCACGAAGATTTCCTTTACCGCCTGTTCTTCATCCCTCTTGATCTCCTGGGTATCCTGGGAAACGACCATCCCGCTGTACCGGTTCTGCAGTCCCGTGTCCAGTCCCGCCAGAAGAGCTACCGATTGAACTGCTACTGCTTCTCCTTCCGCAGTTCCGGAATTGGAACAGCCCCCCAATATCACTGTCAGTGCAAGGAAGAGGCACATAATTTTCCAAGATGCTTTTTTCATGTCAGTACCAAACCTTTCTATGTGGATTTTTCAAATTATGTCTTTTATCATATCAAAAATTTCAAGGAAATAATAGAAAAAAAACTTAACATTTTGTGAATTTTAAGTGTTCTAACCGGAGGCGTCACACTTTGCGTATACAATAATGAGAGAAAGGCCTTTGGGGCCCTCCTCTCACGAAAATAACATAATTTCTTATGACTATGTCGCTTATTCGATATCCAATCCTGCAAGCAGATCCTTCAGGCTGGTAGAAGCCGTTCCGGTCTCCTTGTAATTAAAGGTCTCTCGATTCTCACGGGGAGCGCGATGGGATCTTCCTTCTCTGGGCTCTCTGGATTCTCTGGGAGCTCTGGCCGGTGCCTCCTGCAGCGCCTTCATGCTCAGGCTGATCTTGCCATCCTTGATGGCAATGATCTTCACTTGTACACGATCCCCCTTCTTCAGTACGTCTGAGGGCTTCTCTACTCTCTTATGACTGATCTGGGATACATGAAGCAGACCGGATACACCGTTGTCCATCTCAATGAATGCGCCGTAATCCATCAGGGAATCGACTGCACCCTCCAACACCATATCCACCTGGCACGCCGCAAGCTTAGCAGCCTTCTCAGCCTTGGCCTTCTGTCTGGCTACTTCCTTAGCGGAGAGAACCAGCTTCTTATTCTCTTTATCGGCCGTGATAACCATTACTTCGATGGTCTGGCCCTTAAAGTCTTCCAGATTCTCTACGTAACCGGCTGCCAGCTTGGAAGCGGGAATGAATCCGCGTATGTCATCTACAAAAGCAACCACACCGGCTTTCACAACACTGTCTACCTTAACGGGGAAAATGGTCTTCTCTTCCATCATCATTTCAAATTTATCCCATACGGGATCGTCATTGGGAGGTCCCTGCTGATAGGACGCTTCCAGTTCCGCGGCATAATCCTCCATGGACTCTGCAGGCACTTCTTCAGGTGCGGCGGACTCCTCGGCCGATACGGCCTCTACAGGTTCCGCTGCTTCTACAGCTTCTACAGCTTCTGCGGCTCCAGCAGCTTCTACCACTTCGTCTTGGTTCATGTTTACTTCTTCGTTCATAACTACCTCCCAAATACACACATCTTCACTCTATTACAGGCCTTTCCCTAAAGAATGCCCGCTAACATCAGGATTATACCATCTCCTGCCCTATTATGCAAATGCTTTTTCCATAACTTTACTCCAATTTATTATGTTCTCTAACATGTGGCTTGCCCTTTTACTCCCACTCTGCTATGATAAGAAAAAACAGGAGGTAACCAAAATGAAACTTATTACATTTCGCAGAAACGGGCAGGAATACGTCGGAGTTGTATCTCCCTGTCTTACAAAGGTGACTCCCATCTCTGCCTTTTGGCTTCCTTACACATCTATGAATGAATTGATTGAACAGGGCAGCGCAGAAGAACTGCAGGCACTGTCCGAAGGCGCCGGCATGGATGGCCCGGCCGCCATGCCCCTGTCTGAAGTGGAGATTCTGGCCCCGATCCCTGTTCCGAGACAGGACATCCTATGCCTTGGGATTAACTATATGGATCACGCCGTCGAATCCGCCCGTTATAAGAAGGAGGATTTTAATGGAGAGCGTCCCTACCCGGTCTATTTCTCCAAACGGGTAAACCGCTGCACCCCCAATGGCGGCGAAATTGACGGTCATTTCGCGATCCAGGAACGGCTGGATTACGAGGTGGAACTGGGCGTCATCCTGAGCAAAGATGCCCGGAATGTCACCCGTGAGGATGCCTTCCGCTACGTGTTCGGATACACCATTATCAACGATGTCAGCTCCCGTGATCTGCAGGGCCGTCATAAGCAGTTCTACTTCGCTAAGAGCCTGGACACCTTTACCTGCATGGGGCCTTGGATCGTAACACCAGAGGAGCTTTCCTGCCCGCCAATGCTGGAAATCCAATCAAGGGTGAACGGAGAACTGCGCCAGAACAGCAGCACGGAGAAGCTGATCTTTGACATCCCCTATATCATAGAAGAGCTGTCCGCCGGCATGACTCTGAAAGCCGGAACGATCATCGCTACCGGGACCCCTTCCGGCGTCGGAATGGGCTTCGATCCACCTAAGTGGATGAAGGCAGGAGATGTGGTAGAGTGCCTTATCGAGGGCATCGGCACACTGCGAAACATGGTTGGCTGCTAAGATTCCGCTAAGATTTCTCTAAAATTCCTTTGACATGGGGGAAACCCTTCTGTTATACTGTCTTCATATTAGTAGATAATGGGAGGGTATTGATGGAAGGACACGAGCGGACGCGGGCGCGACGATTCCGAATACAAAAGTCACTATATGAGATTACCTTTTTTCTTGAGTTTGTTCTCGCCATAATGGTAATCGGCCTGGTACTGATGGAAATCTATTCTATGATCGTCTTATTTAAGGATCACATTATGGATCCAAATATTACCATTAGCTATTCTTATTTTCTGGAACGCGCCCTGGATATCGTCATCGGCGTGGAGTTCCTGAAGATGCTTTGCCGCCATAACATGGACTCTGTTATTGAGGTGCTCATGTTTGCAATGGCAAGACACCTGATCGTACAGAATACCACCATGGTGGAGGGCCTGATTTGCATTATTGCCGTATCGATCCTGTTCGTCGTAAGAAAATATCTCTTCGTAGCCAAGATCGACAAAGCGCCGAATCTGTCCTCAGCTACTCCTCTGAGCACAGAGGAACTGCCCCCGGACGGGCAAAAAAATGAGCACAAGACTCCGGCATAGAGCGGAACCTAAAACATTCTGCCGGCATAGGATAACGTATGTCAGCTCAACAATTCGCATCAGGTTTATTTTACTGAGCTGTAGATGCCTTCATCCTGATAGACTGTTTTACCTGATGCTTACGCATAAAGGGCCAGGTGCTTCCTGCCTGGCCTGTACATAAAGTAAAACAAAAGTTCAGAGAGCGTTTTTGACGCCCTCTGAACTTTCGTTGAACTAATCCAGGGACTCGCGTACCCTTCAGAATGAAGCAGCCCTATACCAATTCCTCCGCCTGCTTAATCAAAATTAGCCTTTGCCCCGGTTCCACATCCTCACCCACATTCTCATTCGTCTCCCGAATCCCATCCACCGTCGTATAAAACTTCTTCGCAATTTTCCATAACGTATCCCCCGGCTGAACCTGATAACCCACGATCCCCGGCATCCTCTTAATCTTCTCCTCATCATAAGGCACCAGCCTTGCATCCGTCAAAATCTGTACCGGCTCTTTTTTCAGCACAATCGCTTCTAAGGCAATGGAAGCCTTAACCTCCGCCTCATCCATCCCCAGCATCATTACACTAAGGCTCTCCGGATCCGACTTCAGCCGATACGTACAATTTGTATCAATTCCCTTCGCCTCCAGCAAATGATGAAACGGCATGGCACTCACCACCGACTTCAAAGGCTGCTGGTCATCTGCCGATGCATACAGCACCGTTACATTCAGAACCCCTTCTACTTCCAGGCCCTCCTCGGTCACGGATACATCGTCCACCATAACCTGCCCGCTTCCGTGGCAGATCTGCAATACCCGCTCTCCTTCCGGCAGCCGCAAGCGCTCATTCAGCTTACAGCGGGAGCTATTGCGCACCAGAATGCGTTCAAAATCTGCCGATTTCTCCTCCAGCACAGCCTCTTTCACCGGTGAATACACATCACAAACCGTCGTAACATGCTCCGTCTCATATAAGCGGATCTGCAGCTCCAGGATGCCCTCCAGATCCAGAATCCGGATCTCCCCATCCGAATCCTCCTTCGGCTCCACTTCATTGTGGATCAAACGTACATCGATCGAAGGAATCATTTCCTCCGTGCTCTCCGGTAACATGACCTGACCGGAAAAAGGCACCGAAAATTCTTCCCACTGCAAAGGCATATGATCCCCGTCTCCCCGGTACATCACAAACACCGCCAGCTCTCCCCGGATCGACAGATTTGCATCCATCGGACGGCAATCCGCTCCGCGAAGTTCTACCTCTTTCCAGATTAATTCCCCCAGATTTGGCTTATTGCCGCTTAACTCCAACTCCTCCGCAATGCGGTAGGTATCCCGCTTCTGCACTGCAATACGGGTAATATGTAAGGGGTCCTCTCTGGTCTCCATCGGTTCCTCTGCCTTTACGCCGGTCACCAGACCTTCCTGGTAGAGTCCGTCTGCGGTAATCGTAAAGGTCAGTACCGCGCGAATACGCACCTTTCTCGAATGGATCATTTCAATATTCAGATCTTCAATGGCCCAGTCAATATTCAGATTATCCTTATCATCCACGCCATCCAGATTGACCATCTCATTAATGGGCAGCATTCCATTCAGGCTCTGGGTTCCGTTTTCTTCCCCTTCCGTTCCATACAAAATATAATACTGCAGCTTGCCACGCAGATTCACCTTACCCTCTGAGGCACGCAGCTCATCCGGCTCCACCACCCCTTTATAGACAATGATCTGCCTCATATCCGGCTTTACATCCGGCACATTCCGGTCTTCATCCACCGTAACCTGTGTTACCACCCGGGCCTTCTGCCGATTCATATAAATTTTCTTCTTTTCTAATTCCATACACCCTCCTATTGAAATACAACCGGTTCTTCCCGGAGCTCTATTTTCAGCACAATATAGGGATACGACGTTTCTGTGCCTGCGCTGCTCTGATCCGAAGGGCCCAGAAGCTCGGTATCCAACACAATATTGCTTTCTGTGAGATACAATGCCAACACCTGGATGCTGTATCCACCGGTAGACTGGGTTCCGTAGCCGGTTACAATATAGAGGTACTCATCCGTGCTGTAAGTCAATTTAAATGGCTCTTCTTTTTTCTCATTAATGGCTACCGCCAATTCCGCGGGCACTTCCCGGTCCGCAACGACCGTAAACTCCAGATCCTGAAGTTTCTTATCGCTGTCTTTGCCGCATCCACACAGGGATAAAACCGCCGCCAGTAAAAGGATTCCGATCTTTTTCAACGTTTCCCCTCCTTCTGCTAATCCTATACTCTATTGATTGTATGAAAGGGAGGGCCTGTTTATGTCTGTTAAAAAACAAAAAAACTTCCTTGCTATCCTGCACAGAGCGAGGGATAACAAGGAAGTTTTTGGACGGTATGTCTGCGATCACGCGCGTTAATACGGTACTCCAATAAGATCCAGAAGACGGAGCCATTTTCCTTTGCACATCATGCGCATCACACAATTTCATTCAGGAAAACACCCTTTAAAGGCAGGATATCCTCCCAGCCAGGAATGGACGCCACTCCGAAGATCCATTCCGTGAAGGTACTGATGGCAACAGAAAAATCCGGTTCCTCCTCGTCTGTCCTTTCCAAAACAGAAGTCCCGGCTGTTAAAGACCAGCTGAAGATCCCGTCGTTCTCCGGAATAATCGGATCCTCTACCTTCAGTGTAAACGTCACCGGAAGTCTGGAGCGAATAACCGTAACCAGATCCTTCAGACTGGCGATCCGTGCCATAATAATCGGCTTCGGCTCTCCCAGCCAGCCGGTGGTAATCCCTTTAATCTCACGGGTATCCTCTCCAAAGTATGCAGACACAGCCGCCGGGATCTCTCCGGTCACTGCATCCAGGCACACCAGCTCCCGGATCTCAATCTGTTCACTGCCCCACCAGCTGAAATAGCCGGCGATCTCACGTCCTCTGACGATCACGGCCTGTCCGCCGCCCTCCGAGTCCACCTCTGCCTGCATCATCTTAAGGTAGGCCGGCGTGCGTTCTGCATAGACCTCATACCTCGCAGACAATTCACGTTCCAAGAATGCACAGACGGGTTCATAATCCTCCTCAGCTAAAGGGCACACCTGGATGCTTACTGCTTCAGAGCGCTCCTCTTTTGGCAGAATCCCCTCCCGCTTCTCATAGATATACCGAAAATCAAAGGGCTCATAAATCTTCGGATCTGCCGGCATCAGCCAGGCAAAGGGCATGCCTGCACCTGCAAACTGCCGCAGTCCATCCTTCAGGAGGTGGGCCATGCGTCCCTGATGCCGATACTCCGGCTTGGTTGCCACTGCAATCAGATACCGGGTATCCATGAGCCGGTTCCTCACATGCAGGCGATAGGGATTCCAGTGAATCATAGAGACTAGCTGACCCGGTTCCTGGTCTGTCTGAATCCAATTAGCCGGAACCTTTATATGATAGTAATAATTTAAGAAGGACTCTGAATCCTCCCGAAAGATCTGCTCCCAGAGAATTCTGCTGTCCGCTGCTTCCATCGCTGCCCCCTTATTTTTGGATCAGGGTATATTTCTTACCCATCAAGACCGGATGATAGGACTCCTTTGCCTTCCGAAGGGCCGGGATCCCCAGATCATCCTCACGGTTAACTAACAATGCATCCGGAAATGCATGTACCTGAAACTGCTGGTTAATGAACGGGTACAATCCGCGTATCTCCGGATTAGCCTTCTCAATATGCACGATTGACATGCGGTCTACCTTATTATAACTGCCAATGGTAAAGGCCTCCAATTCGCCATCCACATAGACTCCCGACACGCAGGTAGCCAGTACCTCCATGTTATTCAATATGTTATGGATTCCAATGACCTCGCCTGCTAAATGCCGTCCGGCATCATCCCCCTTATTCGCTTCCCAACGGTCCAGGAATCTCCAAATATCCTGCTTCGCTTCACCGCACAGCCGCCGGTATTCATAACGGCCTTCATATTCTTTCAAAAACGCATTTACATGATTTTTCTTCTTATGGTATTTCTTTCCGGATAAAGTTCTAAGCTTCTCTGCATCATAAATATAATCCGCGCCATCTGCTACCTCATAATACTCGTGAGTACCCGGCTCCAGCTGCAGAGCCTTAATGCCAGGCAGATCTGCCAGCATAATATTGCACTTAACGCCCAGTTCTTCATTAAAGTATTGCTCCAAAAGCCGGAAATAACGCGGCATATCCTCCATCCTTGTGATCGGCAGCGCTGCCATGTGTCTGCCATCCCGGTACATCTTCATCAAAACCGCTTTCTCATCCAGCAGCGCAAACTCTACATTATAATATTCCTTCCAGAGAAAGCTGTCCAGAATCACACTGTCACAGGTGAGATTGGAACGCAGACCGAAGTAGGGACGCAGCAATGCTACATCCACTGCCTCCAACTCCTTAAACTTAATATTCATGTGTTCTCCTTATTGATTGGAAAGAGGGCCGCCTCTTGGATACCCTCAAGACCGCCCTTTCATTCTCCTTTTTAAGTCCCTGCTATTCAGTAATTGCTATATACTGAATCGAGGTTACGCTGCCATCCTCCAAAAGGATCATCAGCTTAGATTTATCCATCGTATACTCCTTAACCGTGCTGGTGCCGCCGGCACCGTACGCGCTCTCTACGTCTTCCAGGCTGGAACCGATGGCGATTCCCTCCGGCGTCGAAACGCTGTCATCATACAATGTTACGGAGTTTACATAATCTTTGTCCTCCACTGGGTATGTCTTTAATACAAAACCCGAATAGGTATATTCCTTATCCAATCCCTCGAATGCGCAGCTGGCTGACTCAAAGTACTTCGGGTCTCCGCCAATCGCTTCGATCAGGGGCTGTGCTTCCGCATTCATGGCAATCACCGTACCGCCTGCCTTAAAAGTATAACCGCTCACTGCCGCAGACGATGACGCCGCGCCCGATGATGAGGCTGCCGTCGTTTCATTCGACGAACCGCCTCCGCAGCCTACCAAAATCAGCATAGAAATAAATACAGTAACTAGTTTCTTCATCTTACCATTTCCTCCTGTATAACGTATTCAAGTACATGTGTACTAACACACCAGATCCTATTCTTCCGGCTTTCGTCCCCCGTAGCTCTTTAGATATCCATATTCCTCCAGCTCCCGGTACTGATCCGCCTTCATCTCATAGTAAAAATTCACTTTCTCCTGCCACTTCGCCGCAGTCTCCGGCTCTGACCGGTGATCGGTCAATCCATAGGTTTCCCGCAGAATCCCGCCCAAATACCGTGATAACTTCTCTGCTCCGCTCAGGTTCAAGTGTAATCCATTATCATACGTATCGGTGTTAAAGTCAATACCCACCTCGTCAATTAATTCTAAAAAATTTATATACAGCAGATCATGCTCCTTAGCATAGGCTTCGATCTGTTCCTCCCACTCATCGTACCAATAAGGATAGATACTGGGAGCCTTAATCAGTACCAGCGGAATGCCTTTCTCTTTACAAAGAGCCACCATTTTGTCCAGATACTCATAAGCCGTTTCCCCAAACTGATAATCCGGCAGGGGCGTCGCCGCAGGATATGTCGTAACAGGACGCACATCGACCCGCATTAAGTATCCCTGGTGAAAGACTTTTTCCTGCCGGAACAGATAGGTAAAGTCTTCTGTGGAAATGTCGCTCCAGCGGGAATGGTAGCGCAGGAAAGGGAACAGATAGGATAAGGCATTTTCCGCTTCTGTCATAGAGGCCTTAATCGAATTCCATTTGGACATGGACCACTTCATATTGTCCAGTGTCATGCGGTTATATGCCTCATTCTGAGGTTCATCAAACTTCATGGAAAGTACGTTAAACACCATCACATCCGGTGTCTCATATTGCAGAGTCTCTTCCATCAGATAATAGGACTGCCAGATCAGCTGCTGGGAGCTGCCCCTGATGTAACTGGTAATCCCATATTCCTCCCACAGAGTAATGGGGGAGAAATTCTCATACACCTCGCAGTCGCCGATAAACATTACATCGTTGCCGCCGGCATTCTCATAATACTCTTCAATCAGACGCCCCTCGAAAATTTCATCCACATATTTAGGCATGAACAGCCTCTGTAAAAACCATAGACTGCCTATCAGGAGGCAGATCAAAAGCAATAAGGCAATCACTCGCTTCTTCTTCATCACATCCTCCTAGAACTGATTGTAAATAAACTGGCTGGAATCATACCCAATTCCGTAAGCTCCCAGGACCAGAATAGACAAGATTAACGCATAATATACCAGATACCGGACCGGCACAGGCTTCGCCGCCAGCTTGTCCCGTACACTGCCGGAGCGTCCCGCCAGGCTCACCGCCAGCATCACCAGCGCGCCGAGGACCAGCACCAGATAATCCGGCATCGTCAGACCCAGACGCATAACGCCGCCGTTAAAGAGTTCATTCCAATTCGCTGTAGTAAAGATCGATCCTACCTGCCGGAAGGAAAGAGGCACATCCCGGTAAACATCCAAAATCCGGATTGCCCCCATCAGCCAGAAGGTTCGAAGGATCTGGAAAGCATTATACCAGGTCTTGCCCGACACGTGAAAACGGTTATGGAACTTCGCGTACAAGGGCTCCAACTCCTGGGAAATTACGATCACCAGGAAGTTCAGCATTCCCCATACGATAAAGTTCCAGCTGGCACCATGCCACAGACCGGTCGTAAACCAGACAATGGCCGTAGCCAGATACACCGGTACCCGTTTTCCAATTGCCTTTCCAAATACTTCTCTGGACTTTTTGGAAAGCCTCAGCATCCAGGGGCAGACGGAAATCGGGTAGAAAATGTAATCCTTAAACCAGGTGCCCATGGTAATATGCCAGCGCCTCCAGTATTCCGTAATGTTCTTCGAGAAGAAAGGCCTCTCAAAGTTCTCCGCCAGCTTCACTCCAAATACCTGGGCAATTCCAATCGTAATATCGATACCACCGGTAAAATCTGCATACAGTTCAATCGCATAGAAGAAAATCACCAGGACCACATATACACCCATGTACTCATCCGGTGCAGATACCAGGGATTTTACCGCCACCAGCAGCCGGTCCGCAATCACCAATTTCTTAAAGAATCCCCAGCAAATCCGCTGAATCCCATAGCTGATATTCCGCCATTCCAGGGAATGAGGTTCGTACAGAGTTCCGGACAGATCGTTATAGCGGCTGATCGGTCCCTGGATGACCTGCGGGAAGAAGGAGACAAACAAAGCAAATTTTGCCGCATTCTCCTGGGCCGGATATTTTGCCCTGTATACATCCAGCAGATACCCCATGCTCTGGAAAGTATAGAAAGATATCCCCAGCGGCAGAGCAAAGTTCATAAAGGTAAGCCCTGTATGGAAAATGCCATTAATATTCGAAATTACAAAGTCTGTATATTTTAACACCGCCAGTAAACCAATATTCAGCAAAATACAGGTTAACATCCAGCGCTTCGTCTTCTTCTTCATAGAAGCCTTATACCGTTTCTTTTGTTCCTTATCCATAGAAGCCTTGTGCTCCTTCAGATAAGCCGCCTGCTGCTCCTGTATCCGGGTAATGCGCCTGGCAGAATACCAGGTGGACACCGTTGTAAGCAATATAAACGCCAAAAAGTGGATGCCGGAATAGGCATAGAAGCAATAACTTCCTGCCAAAAGCAACATCCATTGACATTTTTTCGGTACTGCGTAATACAGCAGGAACATCACGGTCAAAAATAGAATAAAGCTATACGATGTAAAAAGCATAATGTCCTCAATCAGTCTTCGTCCTGAAGTCTCTCAACCAGATCGTAGAGCGCTTCAGCAGAATTGAAATTCTCCGGAATAATCTCTTCGGCAGGAACCGCCACGTCATACTCCGTATTGATCTCCGTAATAATCGAAATAATATCGAAGGAATCCAGAATTTTATCATCAATCAGCGTATCACATGTCTCAAAATCCACTTCCGGATGAAGCCCTTTTAAAATTTCTAATAATACCTCCATATTGATCTCTCCTTTTTCGTGTCTATTGTTGATTCATATATTTTTGTTTCAGCAGAACCCGGTTAATTTTTCCATTGGGTGTCAGAGGCATGGTATGCAGCACCCGGATTACATTCGGAATCATATAGCGGGGAAGCTTCTCCTTCAGATATACGGCCACTTCGACAGCCGTCACCTCTCCAACATAATACAACACTATTTTCTTTTTGTCATCATCAAATATACAGCAGGCCGATTTAATTTCATCCTTCTGATTCACTACCACTTCAATCTCACCCAGCTCAATCCGATGACCCATATGCTTGATCTGGTAATCCTTACGGGAGATAAAGAGCAGCTCTCCTCTCGCGTTCCGCCTGCCAATATCGCCGGTGCGGTATATCACCTCCGGATAGGCCGTATTTAAAGGATTCTGGACAAATGCCTCTGCCGTTTTCTCCGGATTCCGGTAATACCCCAGGGTTACCGAAGTACCTCTTACACAGATCTCCCCAGGCTCGCCAGGTTTTGCTTCCTGGCCCTGCTCGTTTAGCAGCAGAATTTCCGTATTACGGAAAGGCCCCCCGATCGGAATCACCTCATCCGGTTCAAAGTCCCGATCCACCTTAAAGTAGCAGCACATGCCTGTGGCCTCAGTCGGTCCATACAGGTTGGTAAACTTTGCCTGGGGCAGAGTCTCCCGCCAGATTTTAAACTGCTTGATCGGAAATACCTCACTGCCAAAGGCAACCGTATGCAGGTATTCCGGCTTCACTTTATCGAATGCCTTAAAGGCCGAAATCATCGTCAGTGCCGACACAACCCAGCAAATCGTATTGATCTTGTGTTCATTCAAAAACTCCACCAGCTTCACCGGAAACATAAACAGGCTCTTCGGAATCAGATAAGTGGCAGCGCCAAACTTCAGTGTAGGGTAGAGTTCCTTCAGACAAGCGTCAAAATACAATGGCGTCTGATTGCCAAAGACCGTCTCTCTGTTAAACTCCAGCACATCCGATAAGCTCTCTATATAATCAATTACTGAACGGTGGCAAGCCATTACGCCCTTCGGCACGCCGGTCGACCCGGAGGTAAAGACAATATAGACCGGATCGGTATCGATCGCTTGGCGGCGAATATCCCCAAGCATGTCCTCATCCGGCTCTGTCTGAATCATTTGCTCATACCGGTACACCTGCCCTGCATAAGCAAATTCCTTCACCATCTCTTTTGTCACTTCGTCACAGATAATCGCTCTGGGATTCAGGCTCTTAAAGATCAACTCAATTCTATGCTTTGGCATCTCTTCATCAATCGGTACATAATAAGAACCGCTGTATACGACACCGAAGAAGGTAACGATCGTCTTCGGGTGCTTCTGCATAAAAACCACCACCGGCTCACGGGTATAGCCCCGGCGGTTCAAAAAGGTTCCGATTGATCTGGCATTCCGATAAACCTCCGCAAAGGTAACTCCCTCTGACTCATTTGCAAAGGCTACTTTATCCTGCACCTGAAAAACGGTCTGTTCCAAATATTCTAATACATTCGTTTGCATGTTAAATTCTTCCTGTTCTACCAGTGTATTGTCACATACCGTACACTAGTTAGTGGTGATCAGACATTGATATTCTGGCTTCAAAGGCCGATCACAAGCCTTAATCGCCTCTTCTGCCAGCACTTCCATCGCATCCAGATATCCGGGCCCAATCGGATAAGACCGCTTAATCAGGGACAGCTCCGTGCATCCGAGTACAATGACCTGCGCTCCCTGCTCCTGCAGCTCTACCGACACCTGTTGGAACAAACCCATCTGGATCTTACGGCCGGCCTTCACATTCTCATAGATCAGGTGCATGACCTTCCGCTGATTCTCCGGGGAAGGTACAACAGACTCCATTCCATTACGGGCCAGCTCTTCCTGAAACAAGCCGCTCTCAATCGTTCCGTCTGTGGCCATAATTCCCGCCTTCTCCACACCAAATGCCTTCATATGGCGGACCGTATCCTGGATCAGGTGAAAAATCGGCCGGCCAATCGCCTCCTCCAGCTGATCGTGAAAATAATGGGCGGTAATACACGGAATAGCGATGCAGTCTACCCCCTGCTCTACCAGTTTCCGTCCAGTTTCAATCATTGAGCCGGTGGGATCTTCCTCGCTAAGACCCAATATAAATTTCGTCCGGTCCGGTACATGGGGCCGGTTATAGATAATCATATCCAGATGATCCTGGTCACAGGCCGCATCTGTCATCTGGATGACCAATTCCATAAAATATGCAGTTGCCATGGGGCCAAGGCCACCAATTATTCCTAATTGTTTCGTTATTCTTCCCTCCCTGCTCATCTGGCGTGGTATTATAAGGGAACCCCTTGTACCACATTACGGTGTGGCCGGATACAAGCTCGTATCGAAGGTGTAATACCCGTCATACTTCTCTGAAAATGACTTCAGCTCTGCATCCGTCCGTAAAAAGCAGTACCAATACTTATTGTGTGCCTCACTGCGGGGACACGTATCATAATGATACCATTCTCCATCCACCTTGACAAGGCTCCAATAATGCGTGGTTTCTCCGTTTATTCTTTCGACATCTATCGTCTCAAATCCCGCTGCCTCCACGATGGCCTTTGCCACTGCAAAGTACGTGAAGCAGTCACCGGATCTTTTCTTAAATCCGTGGATCGCCTCGTTAATCTGGCTGCCCTTATCCGAATCTCCTGTATAATCCATGTGATATTTCACATACCAAAAAATTTCATAAAGCTTATCCCGGTCGGTCATATTTTTCGAAATACATTCCTGCAGAGCCTTTTGTGCCAGCTCCTCCATTTCCTCCCGGTTCTCTTCGCCTTCATCCTGCTCCAGCACTGTAATCACTGCCTTCTCTTCGGCCTGGTTCCCGGCCGAGTCCACCGCCCGGTAAATCACGGTATAGGTACCGGGAATGGTCCGGTCTACCTGGCTGCTGTCTACTTCCAGAGTCACTTCCAGATCCTGGTTATCCGTAACCGCAACACCCTTCTTATAGACAATGGTATCGCCGACATAGATTTCCTGATCCTGGACACCTATAATCATCGGTGGTTCCAGATCCTGCAAGACTGCAGGCTCTGTCGTCAGCAGGGTCTCGTTTCCTCTTCCCTCTGTCTTTACCGGCTCCGTACCAACCTTCATCTGTACACTTGACATCACCTGATCCGGCTTATTGAGCCACATAAAGCAGCCGGCCGCAACAGCAATAAGCAGTCCCGCTATTAAAATCCATTTCCTCTTATTGTGTCCCATGTGCATTTTTGTCGTAATCACGCTCCTTGTTCATGGCCGAATGGCCATTGGTTATACCCGAAGGGTGCTCCTTGTTCATGGCCGAATGGCCATTGGTTATACCCGAAGGGTACCCCTTGTCTATGGCATCTCCGTAACGATTCTGGTCGGCGTAGCTGGATAGAGCGAATGATCAAAAATATGACTGTTGGAATGGCTCTGCGAATACGCCTCCAGCTGCTCATCTGTTACCAGAAAGAAGTAGTCTCCCTCTCCTTTTCGGGGAGTCGTATCGAAATGATACCACCCTTCTCCCACGTCTACCAGACTCCAAAAATGAGAGGAGTGACTGGTATCGCTCTTTAGCACATCGATATTCGGAATATCTGCCTGGGTAAGCAATGCCTTTGCCACTGAAAAATATGTGAAACAGTCTCCTGCATGGATTTTTAGACCATTCACTGCTTCAGCTACCCAGTCAGACTTGTCCGAAGAATTCGTGTAAGTAATCCTTGTATTACACCATCCATAAATTGCCAAAGCAATCTCTTTCTTGGTCATGCTACTGTTGGTAATGCTGTCCAACACCTGCGCCGCCAGCTCTGCCAGCTCTGCCTCTTGACCCGTAAGCGCGGCTTTTTTCTCTTCCACGGTAATCTGCGCCGTAGCCGTAGCCGTATTTCCGGCAGAATCAGTAGCGGTATAGGTTACCGTATATATACCAGGCTCCTGCAAATTCACCTGACTGCTGTCCACTTCCAGCGTTACCTCTGTGTCAATATTATCCGTTACCGTAATGCCCTTCTTATAGGCAATCGTACCTCCCACCGTAACCGTCTGATCTTCCGCGCCGTTAATCACCGGAGGCTCGAAATCCTCCGCCAGTGTCAGCTCAGCCGTCAGCTTTGTTTCATTCCCCCCGGCATCGGTCAGGACAATGGTCACCGTCTGCGTGCCTCCTCTGGAGAAATCCGGTTCATTAGCATAGCTTACCGTCACAGGTGTCTTATCTTCAATATCCGTTACAAAGGCTCCTGCCTCTAACCGGCCATTCACACCGCCCTGCTGGTTAACCGGGGTCCCCTTTGGCGGAACCGTATCGACTACCTGCAGAGTGGATTCATAGGTCTTGGTTGCGATCTGAATCTTTACCGGGTAAGAACCAGGTCTGCTTAAATCCAGACTTTTGAGGTTGGTAAGTATGGTGGCTTTTACATTTTGCTTCTCCAGAAAAACTGCCGCAGCGGGAATGCCATTTCCTGCTTCCCATTGCACATTACTTTTTACATCCCGGGCGAACAGCATCCGGACTCCGATCACTCCTATAAGGATTACCAGTGCTAGCAGCACTGCACGTACAAACAATCGCCGTCTGATTCGACTCGTCATATCTCGATCCCTCATTGCGTTCTAATAGGTTATTATGAAGATAAATTATACAACCGGAGTGGACGGAAATCAACCGATTTCCCTTACGAAAATCTTATATTCTAATAGGAGTTATCCTTTTTTACTCTGGTCTGCGGATGTCCCGTATATTTTTCTCTGCCGTTCTTCTGGGAAGCATGACCTGATGACCACAGCCCATGCACTTCAATCGGAAGTCCATACCGACCCGCAAGACCTCCCATTCATGGCTGCCGCAGGGGTGAGGCTTCTTCATTTTAATAATATCACCGATCTGAATATCCAAGGAAACACCTCCGACTTATAAAAAAACCAGCATAACTGCTCTGCCAAAGAAAATCCAACTTTGATCATACGTGAAATTTTTTGTTTTGTCAAACAAAAAACATTTTAACTTTAATCTTTTACGCAACTCTTTCCAGACCGCTCTTCTGCGTGAACTTTTTTATGGGCATCCTTCATGTAATAACTTATTGCCTGGCGCACTTTCCTATAAAATAAAAAAAGCGGGCGCTTTATCCGGCGCCCACCGGTTATTGCCGTAATGATTATTTCCTCGCATCTGTCTTTGCCATATGTTTTACAAAATCCAGCATGTTATTCGTATAACCCCACTCATTGTCATACCAGGCAACCAGCAAATGGAAATTCTCATTCAGGCTTGCGCTGGCATCCGCATCAAATACGCAAGTTTTGTATTCCGTACGGAAATCGGAAGATACGGCCAATTCATCGGAATATCCAATGATCCTATGCCACAAGGGGTTCTCCGCCGCATCACGCATGGTTCCCTTAATGTCCTCGAAACTGCTAGCGGTCTCCAGACGTACTGCCAGGTTAATAACGGAAACGTCCAGGGTGGGAACGCGCAGAGATGTGCAGTGAATCTTACCCTTTAGTTCCGGCATCACCTTCGTCAGTGCCTTCGCCGCGCCAGTCTTACTGGGAATAATATTATCCGTTGCACTTCGTCCGCCTCGCCAGTCTCTGCGGGAAGATCCATCCACCGTATTCTGGCTGGCTGTCATGGAATGCACAGTGGTCATGATACCTTCCGCAATTCCGTATTCTTCATGAATGATTTTGCAAAGAGGTGCCAGACAGTTCGTGGTACAACTGGCTGTGGACACAACATTCATTTCCCGATTATAGTCATGGTGATTTACTCCCATTACAAAAGTGGGCGCATCATCAGACGGCGCCGAAATAATAACCTTCTTAGCGCCATGCTCAAAATGGGGGGCACATTTATCCACTGTTTTATTTACGCCGGTTGATTCAATAATGTACTCGGCACCAGCGGCTTCCCATTCGATACTCTCGGCCTTGTCCTCGGTAAATACATGGATGTGCTTACCATTTACACTTAAGGTGTTTTTATTTAAGATGTCGATTGAACCGCCGAAACGGCCATGCACCGTATCATTCCTCAGAAGATACGCAAAATATTCAATCTCCATCTGCCGGTTATTGATCGCCATAACCTCCATATCCCGCCGTTCCAGACACTCCCGCAATGCCAGCCGTCCAATACGGCCAAATCCATTAATTCCAACTTTTACTGACATACCATCCTCCTGCATATGTTAAGCAGTATCCAAAAGCGCCTCACTGCACTAGTGTGCTGTCCGGTTCACTAATACGATACTGCTTGTGTCTATGGTAAGTATAGCATAGAAAAATAAGGTTGAAAAGTATTGTTAAAATACTATCAAAATTTCTACTTGACAACCTTATTTCCCTATATAATGATAAATAGATACGATTTCACAAGATCATTCCGCAGTACTTGTGTAGTTTCTTACCGAAAACGCACGGCTGTTCCGTAAGCCATCACCTCTGCCGCCCCCTGCATGACGGAAGCAGAGGCATAGCGCATTGCCACAATGGCATCTGCTCCCATACCCTGCGCTTCTTCTACCATTCGCTTGGTAGCCAGTGCTCTCGCGTCGTTCATCATTTCATTATAGGCCTTCAATTCACCACCCACCAGAGTCTTAAAGCTCTGGGACAGGTCTTTACCAAAATGCTTGCTTTGGATCGTACTGCCTTTTACCAGACCAAGTATTTCAAATTCTTTCCCCGGAATTCCCTCAGTAGTTGTTAAGATCATCTTCTTCTCCGCTCCTTATTTCTTTTACTCGCTCTATCATGACAAACAGGATCATTCCTGCCGGTATAAGAAAGAGCACGCCTCCCGGTAACTTAATCCACCAAGGAATAGGGAGCAGCAGCGCTACCAATATGATCCCGCAGAAATAAACCAGCAGGCCAATTCCAATCACTACCGGTGCAATAATTTTCTTTTCTTGTTGATCCATATATAGGCACCTCCCATCCTTTGCTGGTATTATATCATAGAAGCTTATCAAAGAGAACATTGATCTATAATTTTACGGGCACTTCCCTATGGAATAAAAAAGAATGCGCCGCCCTCGGAGGGTTTCTTATAAAATAAGAAAAGCCCTGGAAATTAATCCAGAGCTCTGCAAGAGGCGACAACCAGATTTGAACTGGTGATCAGGGTGTTGCAGACCCACGCCTTACCACTTGGCTATGTCGCCTTGCCTTATATTTATAACAAGTTTACGGAACTTTGTCAATAATTATTCCACAAACTTTTTGAATGACCCCACCGGGGCTCGAACCCGGGTTACCGCCGTGAAAGGGCGATGTCTTAGCCACTTGACCATGGGGCCATTTTTGACGCCTAGTTAGCATATCATAAGTATGTATGAAATGCAAGACCTTTTTCCTCTTTTCTTAAGGACTGAAATAGGCGTGGAAAAGGGGCGTGAAAAAGCAGCTTCCATAGCAGAAGCTACTTTTTAGCTCCCCGAGTAGGACTCGAACCTACAACCCCACGGTTAACAGCCGTGTGCTCTACCATTGAGCTATCGAGGAATGCGTATTGATAGGATAGTATATGCACTTAAGCGGAATTCCATGAGGATTCCGCCAAGGTTTTTGGTATTGCACCTTCAAAACTACATATCGAAAATTGTTATACATCAAAGTCCATGCTAGTGTCCGCGTCATTCGTAGACTTCGTCTACTCATGACATTTGCTTCGCAAATGCCTTCGGGCTC